>Ga0070731_10000559_pt1 | contig 48472 bp, 53 predicted proteins | sample Coa_R1_2_FD_66448 | JGI IMG/M metagenome (GOLD analysis project Ga0070731, IMG submission 66448) | Surface soil microbial communities from Centralia Pennsylvania, which are recovering from an underground coalmine fire - Coalmine... | ecosystem: Environmental > Terrestrial > Soil > Unclassified ...
TCCCAGGCGCCCGGGTCGACTGCGCGCGAGCGGCCCGCGCTGCGGAGATTGAAGTAGAACCGGAGGACGTCGTCCCAGTCGGTCGCCGGGTCCGCCGTCTCGGCCATGATCCGGTCAATCGGCGCCCACCAGGAGTCGCCGTAGACGTAGGCAAGCTCGGCCCGCAGCCGCTCGGCCGGCCAGTCGGCTGTGGGCCACTCCCGCGCCCGCCGGCAGACGTGGAGGACACCCGGGACCGGCCCGTCCCCCGACTCCTCGGCCACGCTCCGCATGCCAGCGACCGGGGCGTTCGTCGTCTCGAAGGTTCGGCCGTCCATCTTGGCCGCGTTCCGCCGCAGCGTCGCGGCGAGCCGGACGCCGCCGTTCTGGCGGAGCCACAGGTGCGTCTCGTCGAGCACGGCGAAGGTCAGGCGGGCGCCCTCGCGACTGGAACTCTCGGCCGTGACCGGGCGCATCGTGCCGGGCCGCCCGCCAGTCAGGTACATGCGGGTCCGCCCGGCGTCGATCCCGAGCTCGCGGGCGGCGCGCCCGTCGTTGGCAGCGAGCAGCTGGTAGAGCGACGACCAGGTGTTGTCGGTCTGGTCCTCGGACACCGCCGCGATCTCGACCACGGGCCAGTGGACCGGCACGGCGATCGGCTCGCCCGCGTCGTCCCAGCCGCCGAAGCGGACGGGACCCGCGAACTCCTCGACCGCGATCGCCGCCAGGAGCGGGCTCTTGCCCCACCCCTTCGCCATTTCGAGCCGCCCCCGGCGATTGACGAAGTCGCCGGTGCCGGGGTCGAGCCGGTAGAACTCGAGCACGATCCGCGCCTGCTCGTCGGTCAGCACGAGTGGCCGCGACGGGTCGGCGGGGGACGGCAGGTGCTCGGCCATGTGGTCGAGGACGGCCCAGCCGAGCGTCGGGTAGCCGCCCCGGCCGCTCCAACCGCCTGCCGCCCGCCGGGCGGGCGAGGTCGCCAGGGCGGGCGAGGTCGCCAGGGCGGTCACGACGCCACCTCACGCAGGTGCTCGTAGCGGCCCGGTTTCATGACAGGGGCGCCCGACGGCTGCGGCACGGGGCGGCGAATCGCGATCCCCATGCGCGTCCGGGCCGCGGGCGTCAGCCCGAGCTCGTTCTCGAGGCGGACGATGGCGGACTCGAGCCGGAGCGCGTGGTCGGCGAGCGGGTTCGCGCGGATCTGGCCCGTCGAACCGCGCACCACGAGTGCCTGCGACACCGCCTCCATCGAGCGGGCGTGCTGGTCGTACATCGCGAACAGGCGGGCGATCGCCGGCGAGTCCACCTCGAGCGCCAGTAGCGCCAAGTCGCTCGCCCAGTACGCCCGCCAGGACGCCCGCGTGTCCTCGCGCCACTCGGCCCTGGGCTCGGGCTGGCCGGCCGCATCAGGCCGCGGGCCGGGCGTGGGCCTCGGCGCGCGCCGGCGGTGACCGAGCAGCTTCTCCGGGTCCTTCGGGAGCGGTCCGCGCCTACCCATCGAGCCGCTCCGCCGTCCGGCCGGTGAAGCGCTGCCAGCGCTCGACCGCGACCTGGACGTATTTCGGGTCGATCTCCATCGCGTAGCAGCGACGGCCGAGCGTCTCCGCCGCCATCAGAGTCGTGCCTGAGCCCGAGAAGGGCTCGTACACCGCCTCGCCTGGGCGGAGGTGGTTGCGGATCGGGATCTCGGACAGGAGCACCGGCTTCTGGGTCGGGTGATCCTCCTTGTGCTCCTTGGAGCCGGAGCCGATCCGCTTGGGCGAGGGGGCGCGCCAGATCGTCGCCTGGTCGTGCTCGCCGATGAACAGGTTGGGCACGCCGGGCTTGCGCACGACGAGGCAGGGCTCGTGGTTCCAGTGGTACCAGGAGCGCCCGATCGAGAAGAGGCCCTTGTCCCAGATGACCTGCTGGGCGAGCTCGAACCCGATGTTGAGGAGGCCGGCCAGCACCTCCTGGGTGTGAGCACTCGCGTACCAGATGTAGCCGACCTGGAGGGAGGGCACGAGGGCGTACGCCTCGGACCAGTCGGCTCGGACGTCGCCGCTGATGGAGGTGTGCCGGTGGCCCGCGGTTCGCCCACGGGCGCCACCGCTGGCCCGTGTGGCGTTTCCGCCTTCGGGTTGACCACCTGGGGCCTCGCGCATCATGTACGGCTTGGCCGCGCCCGCGACCACGCCCCAGCCTTTGACCCGCTTGCGCGGGCCGTTGTAGACGCCGTCGCGCCAAGTCTGGTCGAGCTGGACGCCGTACGGCGGGTCGGTCGCGAGCAGGGTCGGCGCGGCGCTGTCTAGAAGGCGCGCGACGGCGTCCGGGTCGGTCGCGTCGCCGCACAGGATCCGGTGGTCGCCGAGGCGGTACAGGTCGCCCGTCTTGACGTACGGCTCTTCGGGCGGTTCGGGCACCTCGTCGGGGTCGGTCAGCCCAGCCCTCGGCTCGCTGCCCCCGAGGTCGCTAAGCAGGGCGAGCAGGCCGGCGTCGTCAACGGTGACGTCCGCCAGGAGCGCCTTCAGCTTCTCGTCGTCGCGCCCGGCCATCGCGCCGAGCGGGTCGAGGGTCGCCAGGACCAGGGCCTCCTCGTCGGGCGCGAGGTCGACGTACAGGACCGGCACGGTCGGCTCGCCGCGAGTGAGCGCGAGCCCGACGCGGGCGTGGCCGTCGACGACGAAGCCGGTCCGCCGGTTGACGAGAACCTGCTGGACCCAGCCGACCGCGTCGAGCGCCCCGGCGAGCGCGTCCTGCTGCGCCTTCGGGTGGATCCGCCAGTTGGCCGGGTTGGCCAGGAGCTGGTCGGGCGCCTCCTCGCCGGACCCCGTGATCCGGTTGCGCCAGCCTGTCGCGGGAGCGGCCGCCGTCATCGGGCCGCCACCGCAGACCGGCCTTGCATCGTGGCGGCGACAGCGTGATGGATGTCCGCTCCAACGCCAGATCGGCGCTGGCCAGCGAAAGGACGAGCGACATGGCGGACATGCGCAAGTGCATCGGATCGGCGAAGTTCGGGATCGAGGCGCACGAGGCGCCACCCGACGAGTTCCCGGTCCAGCCCAGCCAGAAGGACGGCCTCGGCCGGATGTGCAAGCCCCACTGGAACCAGTACACGAGCGCGCTGCGCAAGGCGGCCCTGGCCCGCAAGGCGGCCGACGGCGCGTCGGGCGAGTCGGAGCCCGTCACGGCACCGGAGCCGGTCCGGGCCAAGCGCGGCCGCAAGGTCGCCGTGCCCGCCGCTGGCTCCCAGGGGGACGCCGGATAGCACCGACCCGCCTCGACCCTCGGGCCCCGGGCGCCAGCCCGGGGCCCTTCTCCGTTCGGTCGCGTCGTTGGCCACGCCCATGGTCAGCGCGCCACTGTGGCGCCCTGGGGCGCCCGTGGGCCAACCCGGCGCGGCTCTCGGCTGGATCACGCGGCGCCGCCCGAAAAACGGCCGAAACCCGGGCGCGGGGCGAGCAGCCGGGCACGGGTACTCGCGGCCGCGCTGCTCTCCGGGATGCCTCCCCACCCCCTGCGCTTCGCCCGCTCGTTGCAGAACCGGCACGCCGCGACCCAGCCGGCAGTCGGGTCGCCGTCGACGACGTGCGCCGCCACCATCTCGGCGGCCGAGCGGAGGACGGTGCCGCACCCGTAGGCGCACGGGGTTGGCAGGGTGGTTGCCAGGACCGCACGCGCCCGCCCGTGCCCAGCCCCGTAGCCGCGCGCCTGGCGAGACGGACGTCGGCGCTCGCATGCCGGGCATCGGGTCCCGGATGCGACGCGAGCGGGCGGGTGCCCGTTGTCGCAGGTGCGGATCACGCGGCCCGCCGCCTCGCCGCGAGGCGCGCCGCGGCGGCCCTGCCCTTGGCGACCTGGAGGCCGTCGCTGGCGGCGAGCAGGGCGAGAACGGCGAAGACAGCGGCGTTGATGGCGGCCACCTGGTCGCCCGTCAGGACGACGATGCCCGCGAGGACGACGGCGTTGAGGACCGCGGCGACGGCCCCGGTCCAGAGCGTGAGCGAGCGGCCGAGGATCATCTGACGCCTCCCGTCACACGCCGCGGTCGAGCGTGCGCCAGACCTCGACCATCCTGGCCAGGTAGGCGTAGGGCAGGAGGAAGTCGCCCGACAGGCCCCAGGCGGCGCCCCACGAGTTGCGACCGCGGAACGCTCCCGCGGTGTCGTTCCAGCCGCGCAGCCACCAGGCATGGCCGCCGACGACGTAGTCCGGGGGCGGCAGCTTGCCAGACGCCGCCGGGTGGAACCAGCTGTGGTACCAGGGCCCGACGACGACCACGCCGCCGTTGCGTGGCGAGACGAGCAGGGCGGCCTTGACGGCGTCGACCGTGAGCGGGACGCGGTAGTACGCGCTGATCTCGTGTGCCGCCGCCTGGTCCGGCGTCGTCTTGAGCGGGTAGCCGAAGTGCAACCGGCGGGCGAGCGCACTGCGGACGTAGGCGCCGTTCGGGCCGCCGCCGATCTCGGCGAAGAACTTCGCCCGGTCGTAGGCCGGGAACGCACCGGACTCGGGGCGGTCCATGTGGCCCTGGTCGTTCGCGCTGCTGTAGGCGACGCACTGTGGCGTCGTGCCCTGGTTGGAGATCGGTGGCGTGTTGGGCTCCAACCAGGCCGCCGGAAACGCCGTCGCGAGGGCCGCGGCGTAGCCCGGGTGGTCGGCGATCGCGAAATCGCGCGGATCCTCGGGCGACGCCACGGCGCCGAGGCCGTGCTCGTCGGGGCCGTGGCCGTCGCTCGTCAGGCCGTGGTAGATGGACTTGCGCTCGGCCATGGCTCGCTCCTCAGGGCACGGCGGGGTTGACGGCGTGGGAGATGAGGGCGGCGATCTGGATCACCATCAGGACCGAAGCGACGAGGCTCGCGCCCAGCGCCCAGCGGGCGAGGCGGATCGCCCCGGCCGCCTCGTCGCGCCACCGCTGGAGTTCGAGGATCGCCTTCTCGTGCGAGTCGAGGCGCCCGGTGATCGTGTCGGCCACCCGCTGCATGGTTGACCGGCGCTCGACCGAGAGGGCCTGGTCGCGGGCCACGGCGTCCACGGCGGCCCGCAGCGCGCGGATCTCGTCGCGCATCTCCATGAGCAGCTCGCGCTGGGTGATCCCGACCACGCTCGAGTCGTCAGCGCCCATCAGGCCTCGCTGACGGCGCGGGCGTACCCGGGGTCGCAACAGGCAGGGGACCCGGGAGCCGGTGTGGATCAGACCAGCGCGCCGTCACGCGATGAAGCGTCGCGCCGCGGCGGGTCGATTCCCATTCGCCCCGGGTGCTACGCCTGCGGGACCATTTGATCCCAAACCCGCACAGGACCAGCGACATGGACAGGTGGTCGATCCCGGTAGGCCAGCTCGAGGCGAGCTTCGCGCGTGCGTCGGTGCTCCAGCGTGAGATCGAGCGCAAAGAGCGCCTCCTCGGCCGGAGGATTCAGGTCGTCGCCAAGGGCCTCGCCGACCTCATGCAGCCGGGCGAGATGCACCATCGACGCGGCGTCGGGCTCCACGCGTTTCCTGTCGACGGCCTTCTGTGCCTCGCGGCCGCCTACCTCGAGGAGGAGGGCGAGCGCTATCGGTACCGCTACGCGGTGCTCTGCGGCGGAGAGGCCGCCAAGCGAGCGCTCAAGACAGCGGACCTCGATCCCGGGGACTCGGACGAGCCGGGGTCGCGTCGCGTCGCGCTCGCGACCTACGACGACTACGTCGCCTTCGTCGAGCGGCTCCCGGCCTACCTCGGGGACGTCACCCGCGAGATGGAGGCGCGGCTTCGCGAGGCTGAGAGCGCCGAGGCGACCGCTGGTCAGGTCGGACGAGAGATTACGGCTCGCGCTCGCCGCACTCGGTCGGGCGGTAACGCCGACCCGTCTCCGCGAAAACGTTAAGGAGCCGCCGCAAGCGCCGCCTTGAGGCCCGCGAGCGACGGTACCGGTCCTGGAAGCCGATGGATCATCCGATGACAGTTCGCACAGAGCGCGATGAGTCGGCCACCTCGGATCGCCGCCTCTGCCCCGGTCTTCGTCGCGTCCGTCGTATGAAGCGGCACCCGATGGTGCATCTCAATGTAGTCGCGGCCGAGGGGACCATATGTCGCCTCGAAGTCGAACGAGCACGCCTCACAGGCTAGTCGGCCGGTCCGAGCGCGGAGCTCCGCGATTGCTCGGCCGCGGAGAAGCCGGGAACGCCGGCGCTGTCTGACCGTCCGAGAGACCTCGGTTCCTTCCTCGACGATCACATCTCGATACCCGCGGCGACGCTCACGCGTGATGGCCGTGCGCGAGTGGCCCTCGGCGACGAGAGCGGCCTCCGCGGGCTCCGCCTCCTCGAGGTAGCGCCGACCATCGGCGGTAATGGCGAACCGTCCTCTCGCGCCGGTGCTCGTGAGGTAACCGAGCGCGACAAGCCGCTTATGCGAGCCAAGAAGGTTTCTCACCTGCTGGCTGAACCGACTGTCCCGCCGGCCCCTGTGAGGAGCGAGGTCTCGCCCGGACGGTCGCATCCGGGTCGTGAGGTCCGCGATGAGTTCGGACGTGGTCAGCCCGCCTGGGTTCTCGGCGAGCGCGCGCAGGGTCGGCAGCCAGAGTTCGGGCTCAGAGAAGTAGGTCATCGGTGCGGACGCTACTCCAGGTCAGACCCCGGCGAACCGCGTCGCCTAGTAGTTGGTAATCGTAAGGTGCGACGTCTCCCGGTCGTTGCGGGACTTGATCGTCCACATGTACGTCTTGTCGGCCGACTCGATGCGCCATCGGTCTGATCGATACAGACGCCGGATCATCGGGGTGTCCTTGATCACCACCATCACGCTCGCCGAGACGGTCTCCAAGGCGCTCCGCAACCGCTCCTGGTCTCGGCCCCCAAACGGCATGTTGTCGTAGTCGCTGAAGTCGCTGTCGTACGGCGGATCGATGAACAGGAAGTCAGATCGGACCGGGTCTGCCTCCTGGAGGAACGGCTCGAAGTCTGCGCAACGCCACGTCGTGTTCTCAAGGCGGCTCAGCATCGTCGTGCCGAAGAGGATGTTCACCTTGTCCGTCAGCGCCTTCCGGTTGTAGGAGACACCCCCGTACGGGACGTTGAACTCGCCGCGGGAGTTGAACCGGAACATCGCCGCGTAGGCGAACTCGCGGAGGAAGAAGAAGTCCGCGAGACGGATATCGCTCCAGGTCGCGGAGAGCCTTGCTCGGTTGTAGCGAGCTCGGATCGACATGTAGAACGCGGCGCGAACTGCGCCCTCGACGTTGTCAAGCAGGTCGACGTTGCTCAGCCGCCGCCCGAGCGCCACCTGGATCTTCCGCATGCGATCGAACTTCGACGGCAGGTCCTTGGCGAGTCGGCTCTCAAAGACACTGTCGAGCCCCGGCCCCGCGAGCGCCAAGGCCCGAGCTAGACACTCGGCGCGACCATCGGCGCGAACGATCGCCAAGCCAGAGGTCCCGTTGAGGAAGTCGTCGGCGAGGGCTCGGTAGATCTCGTCATACGACCGGAGCATTTCCCAGGCATCCGCCACGCCCCGGACGGCATCGTGGAATGCCCGACGCTCCTCGGCCGCCGCTCGGTAGAGCTCGATGAGGTCTTCCGCTGCGTCGTTCGCCCACGCTTCGACCGCCGCAGGGATGGCAAGCAGCACCGACCCGCCCCCAACGAACGGGTCGATGAACCGGCCAGTCAGCGGTGGAGCACCGGCCGCGATCGACGCCAACTCCTGAGACTTGCCGCCTGGCCACTTGAGGAACGGGGTCAGGGCAGGCGAGGCCGCCAGTCGCTCGACTGGGAGGTCGAGAATCCGCAGCTGGGCGTTCACGCGCCTCCGCCTCCAGGTGTGGGCTCCGCCGGATTGGCGGCCGTGGATGCGGGCGCCGAGCCGAACCGATCTTGCGCGCTGAAGCCGGGTACCGACAGAGGGTTACCAACGAAGTCGGTCCCCATTCCGTCCACACGGCGCTCGCTGGCGTGGATGACCGCAGACACCGTGTGGACAAGCGGAAGCGCCCTACCCGCGCGCATTGCCACCACGATCAGATCTGCTGGTCGCGCGCGCGGGGCGGCCGGATCGCCCGAGTGACGTCTGCTCGTACCTGGCCACCTCCGCTGCGTCGACGAGCCAGTCGCGGCCGAATTTCGTCGCACTAAGCCGTCCTCTCCTGATCTGCGCTCGTAGCGTGTCGGCCGTGATCCCGAGTCGCGCTGCCGCTTCCCTGAGGGTCAAGAGGGCCAATTGGCGGCCTCGATGCGGATCGTGCTACAGCTACGCTAGCAGGTATATTTCGCGAGCGCCACACAGGTGCCCTGAACTGGACGAGATGTCTCCGGGAACGGCCAGACGGCGACCGGATGTTCGGTTCGCGCACAGGCAACGCTGAGAACGCTGTCCCTCAGCCAGGCTCCAAGGCCGGGACGACGAGCCAGCCAGCGGCGCGGCCCGCATAGATCAATTGCTCTGTGGTCAGTCCCGACCGCGCACGGAGGTCAGCGAGGTGGCGCTTGACCGTGCTTGGTTGGATACCCACGAGATTGGCCGCGACCGACACGGATCCACCGGCGACTACGAAGGCGGCCAGCACGTCCATCTGGCGCTGCGTCGCCTGCGGTGAGAGTGCGCCGCGCAGGTATCCGTCTTTCATGCCTGCCGCCTGGCTGCGGCCAGCCACTCATCGCGGCCCTCGATCGGGATGGTGTAGGTTGCAGTCCCGCGCCCAACACCTGTCGGGCGCGCCACTTCCTGCCGTTCAGGGTGCGCCAGCTAGGCAGCGGTCGGCCGCTCTGAATCGTTCCGAGCGACCGTGATCCGTCGTCCCTCGGCACCGGTTGCGATCGGGCCGATCGCGAAGCGCGCCAGCAGGTAGCCGGCAAAGCTGAGCGACGTCACGAACACGCTCACCGGCACATTGCTGATGAGAGCGAGGAGGATGCCGCCCAGGACGCAGAGCAACGCGATGCCGACGCTGTAGGCGGTGGCGCGACCGGGCCGGGCGGTCAAGCGCTCGGCCGTCGCGCCAGGCGTGATCAGGAGGGTCAGGATCAGCAGGACACCGACGACCTGGACGGCCTCCGCGACTGCGGCCGCCATGATGAGCAGGAACGCGATCGCGAGGGGCCCCACCGGGACGCCCCGGGCCTCGGCGACGTCAGGATCGACCGTCGCGAACATCAGCGGCCGGTAGATGACACCGAGCGCGAGGAGGGTGATGCCACCGATGCCGATCAGGAGGGCGACGTCGCCACGGCTGACGCCGGTGATCGTCCCGAACAGGATGGCGAACGCCTCGGTCGCGTAGCGCGGGTAGAGAGACAGGAAGAGGACCCCGAGCCCGAGCCCAAAGGCCATCACGACCCCGACCACGGCGTCACGTTCGCGCACCCGGACGCCGAGGAGGCCGATGAACAGGGCGGTGGTCGTCGTACCCGCGAGCAGGCCGACGACGGCCGACGTGCCGACGAGGATGGCACCCGCGGCGCCCGTGAACCCGAGCTCGGAAAGCGCGTGCACGGCGAAGGCCATGTTCCGCGCCACGACGAACCGGCTCACGACCCCCGACACGATCGCGATGACAACTCCGGCGGCGATCGCGTTCTGGACGAAGTCGTAGCCAAGGAGATGGGTGACCTGCTCGACCATCAGGGCGCCCCGGTCGCGTCGTCGGACAGATCGTCCTCGACGACGGGCAGATGGTGGGGTTCTTCGAGCTCGAACCCCGAGTCAAGCTGATCGCCGACGACCAGGATCCGGCCGTGGACGCGGAGGACGTCGACGTGCGAGCCGTACAGCTCGGTCAGGCGCTCGGAGGTCAGGACCTCGTCAGGGGTCCCGATCGCCCACCGGCCGTTGACCACGAACAGGACGCGGTCGACGAAGTCGAGGATGGGGTTCACGTCATGGGTGACGAAGAGGACCGTGCCCGATGAACGCCGTCGCCAGCCGCCGATCAGCGCGGTGATCTCTTGCTGGTGGTGCAGGTCGAGGCTGGCGAGCGGCTCGTCGCAGAGCAGCAGTCTCGGATCCCCGACGAGCGCCTGGGCGATCCGCAGGCGCTGCTGCTCGCCGCCCGACAGGCGGCCGATCGCGGCGTCCGCATACGAGGTGGCCTCCACGGCCTCGAGGGCCGCCGCAACCGAGCGACGCGAGGACGCGGATGGGCGGCCGAACCCCCAGCGATGCCCGTCGAGGCCGAGCTGCACGAGGTCCCGGCCCCGGAGGGGCAGATCACGATCGAAGCTCTGGTGCTGGGGCACGTAGCCGATGCCGGGGTTGCCGCGGCGCGGGGCCGCCCCCAGGACCTCGACGCCGCCGGCCGAGAGGCTGGTGAGGCCGAGGATGACCCGCAGGAGCGAGGTCTTGCCCGACCCGTTCGGGCCGAGGATGGCGACGAACGCCCCCGGCTCGAACGTGAGGGACAGGTCCGACCAGATCCGCCGTCCCCGGTACTCGAGGGTCGCGCCGTCGAAGCGAACCAGGGGGTCCGTCATCCGATCATGGCGCGGCGAGCGCCTGCTCGAGGTCGGCGAGCTGGGCGAGCTGCCAGTCCTGGTACGTGTGGAACTCGGGCGGGATCGTCTCGGCTACCCCCACGATCGGAATCCCATTCTGGGCCGCGAGGTCGTGGATCGCCTGGGTCGTGGGCGAGGTGACCTGGCTGTTGTAGAGCAGGACCTTCACGGCCTTCGTCGTGAACAGGTCGCGCTCGGCGGCGACGTCGGCGGGCGCCGGGTCGGTGCCCTCCTCGATCGCCTTCATGAACCCGACCGGCGTCTTGACCACGAGGCCGATCTGGTTGGTCAGGTAACCCGCGACGTTCTCGGTGAACGCGATCGGCACGCCCGCGTACTTCGCCTTGAGCTCGGCGATCTTGTCGGTGATCGGCTTCAGGGCGGCGAGGTAGGCCTGCTCGTTGGCGGCGAAGTAGGCCGCGTTCGTCGGGTCGAGCTTGCTCAAGGCGTCGGTCGCGGCGGCCGCGACCTTGGGCATCGTCGCCGGGTCGTACCAGACATGGACGTTGACGTCGGCGGGGAGGCCGAGGAGCGTCTCGACGTCGATGACCACGCGGTCCGGGTTCGGCGACGCGCCGAGCAGCTGCTGCATGAAGTCGTCGTAGCCGAGGCCGTTGACGATGACGAGCCTGGCGTCGGCGACGACCGTGGCGTCCTGGGGGCTGCTCTCGAACTCGTGAGGGTCGGCGTTGGGATCGTTGAGGAAGCTCGTGACCTGGACGCGTGAGCCGCCGATCTGGGTGAGGAGGTCGGCGTAGAAGTTCTCGGTTCCGAGGACCGCCAGGGGCGGCCCGGAATCAACGGGCGTCGGGACGCCGGCCTGCGCGCTCGCTGGCACGGTAGTCGGCGCCGCGCTCGTCCCCGACGGCGCCGCCGTGACACCGGCAGCGGAGCAGGCCGCGAGAGCCAAGGCAAGGGAGACCAGCGGTGCCGCCGGTGCCATCGAATGGAGAGGGAGTCGCAGATTCAGTCTCAGTCCGTCGCGCACGATTGCCATCCTCTCTGACATGCGGGGTGCTTCTAGGGAGCGGAGCGGCGCGGGCGAGCCCGGACGCGTCGAGTCGAACGTTCGGCGGCAGCCGTCCGGCATTCCGGGCAGAGCCCGTAGAGCTCGATCCGATGGGAGTCAAGGGCGTAGCCGGTCCGGGACTCGACCTCGGCGGTGATCGAGCTGATCCCGAGGTCGGCCACCTCCGCGCTCCGGCCACAGTTCGTGCAGATCACATGGTGGTGATGAGCGGGCTGGCAGACGACGTAGGCATGCCCGCCGTTGGGCAGGTCAACCCGTTCGACGAGTCCGAGCTGCTCGAACAGCTCGAGCGCGCGGAAGACGGTGGCCCGTCCGACCCCGAGTCGGGCGCGCTTCGCGTCTCCGACGAGCTCATTCGCGGTGAAGTGGCTATCGCGGCCGGCAACCATCTCGGCGACGACACGCCGCGGCTCGGTGACGAAGTACCCAGCCTCGTCGAGAGCGGTCGTCCAGGGTCGCGTGTCAGGCATGCCCAGAATGATACTCAGTCTCTATCCGAGCTGTCGAGACCGGATCTCAACCTCGGTTGATGCACCCATGGCCGACGGGGCCCGACACAGCCAGATCCACGCACCGGGCCGTCGCCAGAAGGCCGGTGCGCACCAAGCGCTCTCCCAGGTCCGGGTTCTTGTCAGATAGTCCCCGACGGAATGCCGGGCACTCCTGATCGTTCGTCGGGTCAGGAAATGATCTCGGCACGAGCGTGGGCCGGGATGAATCGAGCCACGTGATCGAACCTGTCGCGGGGGTTCCGGCGACGCGCAGTCGCTTCAGGAATATGTGACTCGGCAGCGCGGGGTCGCCCAGGCCAGGCCTCGGCGCCGGTGCCACCTGACGTCACGGCTGGCTGCCGAACGGAGTGAGCTGGATCTGCTTCGCGAGCGCATACGCGGTGCGCCGATCGTTGTCGTCGGCAGCGAACACGCGACCGATGACCAGGGCGGATCGGTGCGGCACGTCGATCCGGGTCATCCCGTGGGGCACGCTCCCGGTCCACGTCCGCTCGCAGACGAGGAAGTCGCCGGCGCGGGTCCCGGTGGTCCGCTTGCCGACATAGGCGAAGTTGGAGCCGCTCTCCGGGTCGGTGAGCTGGAGGCTGTAGTAGCGCTCGTCCATGTCGGGCACGTGGAGCACCCGCGGTCCTGCCGTCACGTCGACCCAGCCGCCGAGGTAGAGGAGATCGTCGGTGCCCACCGCCATGAGGCCGCCGCTGGATGCGGACTCGGAGGGACGCTCCGCGACGGGGTACAGGCTGTTGATCGGGATCGGGCCGCCGCCGAACCCGCGACCGAGGATCGCCCGCTTGAATCCGCCGACCGTGATCCGGGGCCAGAGATAGACGAAGACGAACGTCCCGAGCGGCCACACGATCACCGCTGCGAGAGCGAGGGGGATGATCGCGTCCACCCCACGAGCGAGCCGCTGGATCATGACCCAGGCAAGGATCAGCAGGATGACCGCGGTGACGGGGTAGGGGTATTTCAGGATCAGGCGATTCACGTCACGAGACCCTGACGACCGCCGGCACGTGGTAGCTGCCGTCCACGATGGCGGCCCCGGGCAGGTAGGCGCGGAGGATCAGGTTGAATCGGCCTGGCGGTGTCGGCAGCCAGTTGGGAGCCTGCCCGCTCGGGGTCTGCGGCTGTAGGAGAACGTCGACCGAATCATCCGGATTGACCACGAGCCCCGAGTGGTCGTCCACGCTCGAGCGACCCGTCGGATTGCTCATCATGTAGCCGACGGTGTCCGTGGCCGTGAGCGACCAGAAGGCACCGACCGGCGGCAGCTGGCCCGGCGGGAAGTGCAGGCGGTATGCGTGCTCGCCACTGAGCTTCCCGCCTGCGATGTCGACGCTCGTCGTCCAGTACGCGGCCTCCTCGAACACGTTGACGACCGGCAGCGCCTTCTGCAACGCGGCCCGCACCAGCAGTCCGTTGCCGGGCTGACCAGCCCTCCGGATCGAGCTCCAGCCATTGGCCGTCGTCGTCTCCGCCTTCGCCACGGAATCCAGGATGAGGATCGTCGTCAGGAACGCGAAGACGGCACCGATGATCACGCCCTGCACGACACCGGAGCTCGCCACCCAGGCGAGAACGCCGCTCATGTCGAGATTCTAGGCGCAGCTCTGGTTCTCGCCGGCTGCGGGCCGGCCAAGACGGCCCCCTCGCCCTACTCGGGAAACTCCTCCGGGTGGAAGGCGTAGGCCCCACATCGAGGCTGGCTCGATGCGGAAGAAGACGACGCCCTCGCTCCAGTCATACGGGTCCGACCCGTACGTTTCGCGCCAGATTCGATGGATGACGTCGTGGTCGGGGTGGCTCCTCGCGATCCACTCCACGGTGCCGTTGACCACGACCGCGATCCGGTCGCCCTCCATGTGCACCGCGCTGCACGCGGGGTTTCGACGCAGGTGTGCCACCCGCGTCGCGCGGCCGCCAGTCGACAACGTGAACCGACGGTGGATGAAGAGCGTGTCCAGGGGCGAGACCCGCGGTTCCCCGCGAGCGGTCACCGTGGCCAGGGCGACATGTCGGACGCCCGTGAGGTGCCGCACGACCTGGCGGGCCGTGAGTCGGCGCTCGGGCTTGACGATGCCCGTCATGTGTGGGTTCGCGTGCGCCAGGTGGGCGTCGAGGAGCGCCTGCAGCTCGGCCACTTCCGCATCGATCTCGAACACGCGCGGAGCCTCGTCTCACAGCTCGCCATGGCGCGACGTCGGGCCGGACCGCCCGTTCGAGGTGCCATGAGGCTCGACATCGCTATCGTTCAGCCATGACGACGTGGGCCGAGTTCGAGGCCGCGGCGCCCGAGCTTGCAGCGGCCGGATGGGAGCTGCTCGCGCGGAGCGGGTCCGGCAGCACTGACGGCGACGGCCTGCTCGCCACCGTCCGCGAGGACCTTCCGCCGCGGATCCATCCGGTGAGCGTTGGCCGGGTGGACGGCCGCCTGTACACGTTCGTCCTCCAGTCGGCGAAGCTGCGGGACCTCGAGGGGGACGGCCGGTACGCCTTCCACAACCTCCTCGATCCCGAGGCGCCCGACGAGTTCATGGTCCGCGGCCGGGTCCGGCGCGTGGCGCCGGGCTCGGCCGAACGGGCCTCCGCCGTCGCGGTCTGGTCGTTCCAGCCGGGCGACACGTACGTCCTGTTCGAGCTCGAGGTGGAGTCGGCCGTCCTGGGCCGCCGCGGCGCCGACGAGTGGCCGCCCCACTACACGACCTGGAAGGCCTGACTTCGGCCCTCGCGGCCGTGGGATGATCGGCCGCGCATGAACCTCGTCTGGATCGTCATCGGGCTGTTCCTGCTGACCCTCACGCTGTGGGACGTCTTCGAGACGGTCGTCGTCCCGCGGCCGACGCCCGGCTACTTCCGCATCGGGCGGTATGTCGTCCGGAGCGCTTGGCGCGGCCTGCGGCGGCTCATGCAGCCGGCTTCGGCGGAGCGGCGCGACTACGTGTTCGGCCTGTTCGGACCGGCAATCGCGATCGTGCTGCTCGCGACCTGGATCGTCTTCCTGCTGCTGGCCTACGGCTTCGTGCTGTATGGCGTCCGCGACCAGATCGCGCCCGTCCCGGAATCGTTCTCGACCACCGTCTACGTGGCCGGGTCATCCCTGCTGACCCTCGGCTCCGCCGACTTCGTCGCGGTCGGCGGGGTGGCAAGGGCCGTCGTGCTCGTCGCCGGCGCGACGGGGCTCATGGTCGTCGCGCTCGTGGTCACCTTCCTGTTCTCGATCTACGGCTCGTACCAGCGCCGCGAGCTCGAGGTCATCCGGCTGCAGGCCACGGCCGGCGCGCCGCCCTCGGCGGTGGCCCTGCTCGAGGCGTTCCAGCAGCTTGGCTTCGCCGACCGCCTGCCGGCGTTCTTCGTTGTCTGGCAGCGCTGGGCGGCCGAGGTGCTGGACAGCCACATCGCCTACCCCGTCCTGGCCTGGTTCCGCTCGAGCCACGACAACCTGTCGTGGATCAGCGCCCTCGGCGCCGTGCTCGACGCGGCGTGCCTGGTGCTGACCACGATCAGGGACCTGCCGCGCGGTGACGCCGAGCTCGTCCGGCGCGTCGGTGCCCACCTCGTCGAGGACATGAGCAACCTCGGCTTCCGGGCCGGGGTCAGCACCGCGCTCGACCGTGAGGGCTTCGAGTTGGTCTGTGCCCGGCTCGCCGCCGTCGGCTACCAGCTCGAGCCGATCGACGAGGCCTGGCCCCGCTTCGAGGCAGCCCGCTCGCAGTACATCGAGCGTCTCGAGGCGATGGCCGCCTACTGGGCGGTGACCGCGACGTCGTGGCTCGGCTCGATGGAGGAGCTCCGCTCGGTCGTCCATCTCGTCGAGGAGTCGGCGGCCCGCGCCGAAGGCGGCGCCCCGAAGCACGCGAAGGCCGCGACGCCGGCCGCGAGGGCCCGGAAGGCCTGAGCTCCCGCGCGCCCACCGGGCGCCCACCTCGCGCGATGCGCTCGTGGCGCGCGCGTAGGACCAAAGTCACGTAGCCGTGCCTGCACGCACCACCTACGGTCCGGTGGCGTCGCGGCACCGCTGCGCCATGACCGCACCGGCACGAGGGAATGACAGGCCTTTCCATCCCGGCGAGACCGAGATTCGGGCTTCGCGCCGGCGTCCTCACGGTCTCCGCGCTCCTCGTCGCCGGCACGGCCCTCCTCGTGTCGTCGAACGTCTCCGACCATCTCGCCCAGGCGGCCATCCACGAGGCGATCCGGACCACCCAGTCGGTCGTCGTCGGCGAGATGAACCCGCCGGTCACGGCCGATGCGATGGCGAACCCGGACAGCGCGGCCGGCCAGGCGATCGACGCCGAGCTCGTGAAGCTGGCGAGCGGCGGCCGGATCCTGCGGATCAAGATCTGGTCGCCGACCGGGCAGATCGTCTTCTCCGACCTGCCCGCACTCCGCGGGATGCGCTTCGGTATCGACAGCGACCTCGGCGACGCGCTGAGTGGCTCGGTCGGCAGCGACATCGGCAGCGCCAGCGATCCCGAGAACGAGTTCGAGCGGTTCCTCGCCCCGCGGCTCCTGTCGATCTACCTCCCGATCCCCGGCGCGAACGGCACGGTGATCGGGGCGTACGAGATCTACGAGGACGCCGCCCCGATCGAGGCCGACATCGCGACGACGCGAACGGACGTGCTCCTGATCGTCGGCGGGATGGCCCTCGGCCTGCTGGCGCTCCTGTACGCGGCGTTCGCCGGCGCGTCTCGCCGGCTGGCCGACCAGAACCGGAAGTTGCGCGAGCAGGCCGTCACCGAGCAGCTCCTGATGACCGACATCCGGCGCAGCGAGGAGCGGTTCCGGTCCCTGGTCAGGAACTCGGCCGACGTCAACATGATCGTTGCGCCCGACGGGGTCATCCAGTACGAGAGCCCGGCCGTCGAACGCGTGCTCGGCTACCGGCCGAAGGAACGCATCGGCACCACGGGCGTCGAGCTGTTCCACCCGGACGACCAGGAGCGGGTGCTCGCGCTGTTCAACGACCTGGCGAAGTCGCCGAACGCCCAGATCACGACCGAGATCCGGATCCGACACGCCGATGGGACGTACCGGCTGATCGAGGCGACCGGCAAGAACCTCGTCAACGAGCCCGCCGTCGGCGGCATCGTCGTCAACTATCGCGACATCTCCGAGCGACGCCTGCTCGAGGACGAGCTCCGGCACCAGGCCTTCCATGACTCCCTCACCGGCCTCGCGAACCGGGCCCTCTTCGCCGACCGCCTCGAGCACGCCCTGAACCGGACGAAGCGGTCGCGGCATCGCCTGGCGGTCCTGTTCCTCGACCTCGACGACTTCAAGACGATCAACGACAGCCTCGGCCACGGCGAGGGCGACCAGCTCCTCGTCTCCGTCGCCGGCCGGCTCCGGGAAGCCGTCCGGGCCGGCGACACGATCGCCCGGATGGGCGGCGACGAGTTCGCGATCCTCGTCGAGGACGCCTCGAACGGCAGCCCGATGGAGGTCGCGGAACGGCTCCAGGGCGCCCTCCAGACACCCTTCAACCAGGGCGGCAAGGAGCTCTTCGTCCACGCCAGCGTCGGCGTCGCGGTCTCGGCCTCTTCGCGGGAGACGCCCGAGGAGCTGCTCCGGAACGCGGACGCCTCGATGTACATGGCGAAGAGCCACGGCAAGAACCGGATCGAGGTCTTCGAGCCGAGCATGCACGCCGCGGCCCTGACGCGGCTGGCGATCAAGGGCGACCTCGAGCGGGCCCTGGAGCGCGGCGAGTTCGACGTCCTCTACCAGCCGATCGTCCGGCTCGGGACCCGCGAGCTCATGGGCGTCGAGGCCCTCGTCCGATGGCGCCACCCGGAGCGCGGCCTGATCCTGCCCGGCGAGTTCATCCCGGTGGCCGAGGAGACCGGCCAGATCATCCCGATCGGGCAGTGGATCATGGAGCGGGCCTGCCGCCAGGCTCGGCTCTGGGAGACCGTCCTCCCCGGCCGTCGCCTGGCGATGAGCGTCAACGTCTCGGGCCGGCAGGTCGCCGAGCCGGACTTCGTCGCGACGGTCTCGGAGATCCTGCGCGACTCCGGCCTCGACCCGGAGCGCCTGATCCTCGAGTTCACCGAGGGCATCCTGATGCGCGACACCGAGCTGACGACGACGACGATGGACGATCTCAAGGCTCTCGGCGTGCGGCTCGCGATCGACGATTTCGGGACGGGCTTCTCTGCCCTGAACTACCTGCGCTCGTTCCCGATCGACGTCCTGAAGATCGATGGGTCGTTCGTGGCGAGCATGTCGGCCGGGCCCGACCAACGGGCCGTGGTCCGGGCGATCCTCCGCCTCGGCGAGACGCTGCATCTCCAGACGATCGCCGAGGGCATCGAGGACGCCGGCCAGCTGGCCGACCTGCGGGCCCTGGGCGCGACGCTCGGGCAGGGCTACTTCTTCGCGCGAGCCCTCAACGCCGACGAGATCTCGGTGATGCTGGCGACCGAGGAGGCCCGCCCGCCTCGGCTCGCGGACCGCTTCGTCGCCTAAGGGCGGGGCCCGCTCGGCTCAGCGCACGGGGTGGGCGACCTTGTCGTCCTTCGAGACCTCGACGCGGTGCCTGTGGGCCGCGGCGACGATCTTCCGGCGGGCTGATTCCTTCTTCGACGGGCTCTCGAAGTCGGTCTGGTTCCAGCGGGCCATCGCGTTGCGGACATGGCTCTCGTCGTTGATCGGGAGGTGGCCCTCGCCGTCCTTGTCGACGTAGGCGTACTGGCTTCGGCGGAGCTTGTCGCGATCCCTGGCATCGAGCTCGGCCATGGCTTCCTCCTTCTGGGCGGTGGGCTTGTCAGCGCTCGTCGGGGCGGTGGCTCGCCGGGAGACCGGCATCGCGCGCGGCATCGCCCGAGTCTCGCCACGGCGGGCTGACAGGTCGGTCAGCCGCGCCCGCGGTGGCGTGTCGGCTACGTGGCAGCCGGCAGCGGTCCCTTTGCGCGGGCCAGCTCGGCGGGGTCGCCGTCTCGCGTCATGCGCACGTGCCAGGCGCGGTCATCGATCCAGGTCCGGATCGCCACCTCGTCGCCCGGTGCCGCCGACGCCCGGTACTCCACCCGGCAGCCGCGCGGCAGATCGCTGGTGGCGCTCGTGAGCCCGGCCGAGGCGAGTGCCTCCTCGAGCCAGTCGACGTAGACGGCGTTGTTGACGTGGCCCATCGGGTCGAGGTCGGCCGGGCGGACGCGGAGCTCCAGCCCGTGCACATCGGGCGGCGGCTCCGGCTGCTCCACGCGGGCGATGTCGCCGGGCAGCTCCGGGTTCGAGAACGACAGGCCGAAGTCGGGCGGGATCCGCACGAGGCGGCCGCGATCGTCGAGGATGACCCAGTCGGTGGTCACGATCGCGGCGAGGGTGCCGTCCGCGAGCCGGCACTCCCCGAGGCGACGGGCCCAGATCCGGCGATGGCCGACGACCGCCGTCGAGACGCGCAGCGTCCGGCCCATCGGGATCGGCGCGAGGACCTCGAGGTCGACGGCCCGGACGACCCACCAGCGACCCCGCTCCGTGTACCAGCGCCGGTCGAACCCGAGGAACTCGGAGTGCCGCCAGGCGACGTCCTGGGCGTACCGGAGGAGTGCTGATGTGCGGATCCGGCCGTCCGGCCCGGCCTCGTCGAACCGGACGCGGTAGCCGGCGACGTAGCCGTTGTCGATGCCCTCGACCGGTCGGTCGGGGCCGCCGGTCAACCCCGGGTCGAGCTCGGTCGGGGTCTCCTCGCCGGGAGCGTCGGGTTCGGGCCAGCCGACGGGGTCGAGCATCGGCCGCAGCCTAGCGCGGGCTGCCCGGGAGCCAGCCGCCGAGCGTCGGCGGGAGCGGAGCTAGGCGGTTCGGGCGGGCGCGAGCCGGGCGAGCAGGAGCGCGACGCGGCGCTGGGAGCGCGGGCGGTCGCGACCGGCGAGAACCCGCTCCGCGTGGATGCGCAGGCCGCGGAGGCGGCGGGCCGCACCCTCGGTCCACGCGCCCGAGTAGATGTGAATCGCGTCCGTGCGGACGAGCGCCGCCTCCGCCCGAAGGTCGTGGGCTTCGAGGCTCGCCACGCGGTCGAGGACCTGCCGGTAGAGTTCCGGCAGCGATTCGGCGAGGAGCGGTTCGTCCATTCGAGCGGAGCATCCGGGATCGGCTCCCGGCCCGGAATAGGCCGCATGTCCCGGGTCCCGCCGCCGTTCGGGTCAGTCAGGAGGGCGGAGGCGTCGTGGATCTCGGGATCGAAGGCCGGCGGGCGCTCGTCGGCGGGGCATCGAGCGGCATCGGGCGGGCGGTGGCGCTCGCCCTGGCGGCGGAAGGCTGCCGGCTCGCGCTCTGGTCACGCTCGCGGGAGCGGCTCGAGCCCGTCGCCGAGGAGCTCGAGCGTCACCACGGCCGGTCGGTCACGGTCCTGACGGCCGACGCGCTCGATCCCGAGGCTGCGGCCAACCTGGCGGCCGGGGCGACCGCCGCGCTGGGCGGCGTCGACATCCTCGTCCTGAACGCCGGCGGACCGCCGCCGGTCGATCCGGCGGGGACGGACCCGGAGGCCTGGGCTCGGGCCTTCCAGTTGCTCGCCACGACGCCCATCGACCTAGCGACGCGGCTCCTGCCGGCCATGCGCGAGGCGCGGTGGGGCCGGATCGTCGCGATCCTGTCGTCGACCGTCCGCCAGCCGATCCCCGAGCTCGCCTACTCGAACGCCGGCCGATCCGGGTTGATGGCCTGGCTGAAGACGGTCTCGCGGGCCGTGGCGGCCGACGGCGTCACGGTCAACGGCGTCCTGCCGGGCCGGCACGATACGCCGCGGATCGAGCAGCTCGACGAGGCCGCCTCGGCTCGGACGGGCCGGACGCGCGACGAGATCCGGGCCGCCCACATCGCCAGCATCCCGATGGGTCGCTACGGCACCGCGGAGGAGGTCGCGAGCCTCGTGACGTACCTCGCCTCGGAGCCGGCGCGCTACCAGACCGGGACGTTCACCGCCGTCGACGGCGGCATGCTGCCAGGCCTGCCATAAGCTGCTGACCCATGGCGCTCAGTCGCCCCGGTGCCAGCCGGAGCGGACCTCGAAGCCGGTGAAGGCGCCGACCGCGTCCGACCAGGTCTCATCGACCCGGCTGACGCTCGCGCCGGAGGGACCGTCCCGGAGCGCGAGCAGCCATGCCCGGAGCGACGGCTCGTCACCCTCGCCGACCACCCGGACCGTCCCGTCCGGCTCGTTCGCGACCCAGCCGTCGATGCCGTGGCGGGCGGCCTCGCGGGCCGCGTGATACCGGAAGCCGACGCCCTGGACGCGGCCATGGACCACCGCCTCGAGCCGGCGGGTCACCTGGTCAGGCGCCCCAGGCGAGGGCCAGGCCATCGAGGACGAGCTCGGGGCTGACGTTGCCCTCGAGCCGCTCGCCGGCGACGTCGAGCGCCCGCAGCTGCGACCCGGCGCGCTCGGGGGTGAGCCACGCTCGGGCCGCCTCCAGGTCCTCGAGCAGCTCGGGCTCGCGGATCCGCCCCGGCGCCCGGAGACCGACCAGGGCCGCGTCACGGACGACGTCGCGCCAGACGGCGATCAGGGCCAGCGCCGCGGCCCGGCGCTCCGCGGCCGGGGCCCGGGTCGCAGTCGCGGTCGCGTTCGATTCGGCGTCAGGCGCCGCCGCGTCATTGCCCGGATCAGCCGGCGCCGCGGCGCTGGATCGGCCGCGCCCAGCGGTGGCCGGTCGGTCCGGCTGCATCGCCCGGACGAGCTCCGCCGCCCGGGTGGCCAGGTCGCGGACGCCGGTGAGGCGCCCGGTCCGCGTCGCGTCCAACAGATCGAGGAGGGTTCGGGCGATCTCGTCGCGCAGCCGGACCGCATCGGGGGCCACGGAGAGGGCCATGGCCGCGCCGGGACGCCCACCGCTGAGCCGCCCCAGCCTGGCGGCCATCGGCGCGTCCGCGACGCCCGCCTCCACGAGGATCTCCTCGATCGCCCGTGTAGGGACGGGCCCGAGGCGGATCCGGACGCAGCGCGAGCGGATCGTCGGGAGCAGGCGTTCGTCGTCCTCGGCGCAGAGCAGGAGGACGGTCCCGGCCGGCGGTTCCTCGAGCGTCTTCAGGAGAGCTGACTGGGCATCCTCGGTCATTCGTTCGGCCGCCTCGACGATCGCCACCCGCGCGCCACCCTCGACCGGCATGAGGGCCAGCTCGCCGATCAGGTCGCGGACGCCGCGCTGGTCACCGCCTCCGATCGGGATGATGGCGCCCGGCCCCACCGGCGCGAGCCGGTGGAGGTCCGGGTGGTTGCCGTGCTCGAGCGCCCGACAGGCGCGGCACGACCGGCACGGCCGGATCGCGCGATCCGGGTTGGCGCACAGCAGCCCCGCCGCGAGGTCGAGCGCGAGCGTCGTCTTGCCGACGCCCGTCGGCCCGGCGAGCAGCAGGGCATGCGGGACGCCGGCCGCGAGCATCGCCGCGACGGCTTCCGTCGCGGCCGGCTGGCCCCGGGTCAGGAACCCGCGCACGGCCGTCGGTGCGCGCCGGCGGTCAGGCCGGCGTGTCGGCCGTGCCCGCGGCCTTTCGGGCCCGGCGCTTCGGCGCAGCCGGCTTGGCGAGCGGCTCGCCGGGCGCCTCGGCGCCGGTGCCGGCGTCGGCCGCCTTCGCGGCCTTCGTCGTCCGCGCGGAGGCGCGCCTGGCCGGTGCCTTCGCCGCGGCCTTCGGGGCCTTCGCCTTCGCCGGCGCCTCGAACGGCGTCGACTCCGGATCGCCGCCCTCCGGCATGGCCTCGTCCGCGACGGCCGTCGACGCTACCGGGCGTCGGGTGGCCGTCCGGCGAGCCGGCCGCTTCGGCGCGGTCGATTCGGACTCGCCGGGCTCGCTCGCCGGGGCGGTTGCGATGGCCTCCCCGCTCTGGCGCGGCGCCGCGGACGGCGCTCGCCGCGGTGCCCGGTCCGCGTCACGCGACGCGCCCTGGCGGCCACCCGAGCCCATCTGGGCCCGGAGCATGGCCTCGATCTCCGGCGGGACCTCGCTCCAGGGCTCGTCGCTCGAGCCGGATCGAGGTGCCGGTCGGGGCTCGGGGCGGAAGCCGCCCCGGTCGCCACGGTCACGGTCGGGCCGATCCAGCCGGTTCGGGCCACCGCCATTCCGGCGCGGGCCGCTCTCGACGAACCGGCTCACCTGGGCACCGCGCCCGCCCCCGAAGCGCTCGCGATCCATGGCCGCTGCGTAGGCACCGCCGCGACCGCGACCGCCACCACTCCGGCCCCGGCCGGCGTCGCGCTGGCGGCGCTCGGCGATGAGGTACTCCGGGATCGGCGGCTCATCGAGGTCCTCGTCGTCCTCGGCGAACGGCTCGGTCGGGCGGCTCGCGGCGGCAGCCCCGCTCTGGGCGGGGACGCCGATCTGCGAATCCCAGACCGAGCCGAACGTCGAGTTCGCCGCTCGCCTTGCGGGCGGCGGGGCCTCGAACTCGTCCTCGTCGACATCGACCTCGGGCCGATCTGGCGCACCCTCGAGGAAGCCCTCCTCGCGACGGCCCCGTCCGCGACCGCGCCCGCCACGGCGGCGCCGGCGACGACGGGCAGCCTCACCGCCCTCGGCGCTCTCGGCGCCCTCGTCGGCATCGGCCGGCGCCTCGGACGCGACGGCCTCGTCGTCGGGCTCGGCCGCCGGGCTGCCGTTGGACGCGGCGGCGACCCGCGACAGCTTCTCGCCCGGGAGGGCGAGCAGCTGTCCATCCGCGGCGACCGGCGCCTCGGCGGCAGCCGTCGAGCGACGGCTGCGCCCCGATGTGGCGGTGACGGCCTCGCCGCTGCGGGACCGGCCCCGACCGCGACCGCGGCGGCTCTCGCCGGTGCCCTCGGACTGCTTGTCCGGGACCTCAGTCATCGACAGGTCCTCCTCGTCGTCGGCGACGCGCCGACCCGACCTCGAGGAGCCCTTCTCGACCTTCGCGATCTGGGTGATGTCCGTGAAGATGTCGGCCACGTCGATCAGGTCCGACGACGTGTTGCCGCGGAAGCTCACGACCTCGACCCGGACGCCCATCTCCTGGACGGCCCGGATCGCCGGGGCGAAGTCCCCATCGCCCGACACGACGATCGCGATGTCGAGGTTCCGGGCGGTCTTCATCATGTCCACGACGAGCTCGATGTCGAGGTTGGCCTTGACCTTGCCGTCGCCGTACTTCCGGATGTCCTTGCTGACGACCTTGTAGCCGTGCCGTCGCAGGAAGTCATGGAAGTTGCGCTGGTTCTCGTTCTCCGGATCGAGGCCCGTGTACGCGTACGCGCGCACGAGATCGCGACCCGCGCTGCTCGCCTTGAGGAGCGTGACGTAGTCGATGTCCACGCCGGCCGCCTTGGCCGCGTAGAAGATGTTCGCCACGTCCACGAAGACGGCGACGTTCTTGCTCACCTGTACTCCTATTCGCTGCGGCGCCCGTCCGGGTCTCGCCCGGCGGCCGCCGCGGTCATCGCGCGCCGACCGTGCGGCCGACGGCGCGTCCGATTCGAGGACCCTGTGGTTCGAACCCCAGGCGTTCCCAGCGGGTCCGCTCCGTGGGATCGTCCGGCTGCGTGGCCTCGACCGAGGCGCAGCCCTTGTTGGCGGCCGATCGGAGCGCTTCCTCGACGAGGGATTCGGTCACCTCGTCGGGGTCGGCCGTCGGGTCGACGACCAGCAGGTCGATCGTCCCGACGAAGCCGCCGGTCGCGACCGACGGGCGGATCGCAAGGACCGCTCCGCCGATGAGCTCACGCCGCCGCTCGGCCACGAGGACGGTGGCGTGGGGCAGGAACACCAGCTGGCGCAGGATGTCCGCGGCCGCCGGCTGACCGGGCACACGACCGCCCAGCCGATCGCCGCTCAGGGCGACGAATCGGTCGACGTCGGTGATCCGAGCCGCTCGGACGCTGTACTCCACGCGCCGGTGTATCCCTCGTTGCGGGTAAGCGCCGACCGACTGGACCATCCGACCTTGGGTCGACCGTCGCCGGGTTCGCCGTCCGCGCGGGGGCGAGCGTGAAACGCTCCTGAAACCATCCCGGGCGGCGAACGACCGGTGTTGCAATCGGTGCGCCGGTCCCTATCATACGTCATCGCTTCGGCGGGCAACCTGCGCGCCGCCCGAAGCCGTCCAGCGAGTCGCCGCCGCTCCGCACCTTCCGTCCAACGTCCGACCGAGATCGTCCACGATCGAGATGGTCGGCTCCCAGCGACGGGGCGGGCGTCGGAGGCGAACCGGGGATGGCCATCGGGTGAGGCAGGGGGCTCGACCGGGAACGTCCGCACCGGCGGACGTCAGCAAGTGGAGGAGTCGTACATGAAGCTCGCCAAGATTGGCGTGCTCGGCGTCAGTGCCGTGATGATCTTCGCGGCCTGCTCGAGCACTCCTGGCGCATCCGGCGGTGGCGGCGGCAGCGGGACGATCACCATCGGCACCGAGCTCCCGATGAGCGGCGGTGAGACGGCCAACGGCGTTCCGACGGCCAACGGTGTGATCCTCGCCGTCCAGCAGGCCAACGCGGCCAACGCGATCCCCGGCTACACCATCAAGGTGAACAGCCAGGATGACGCCCTCAACGGCGTCCATGACCCGGCGACGGGTGGCAAGAACATGACCACCCTCGTCAACGACCCGACGGTCGTCGGCGTCGTCGGCCCGTTCAACTCGGGCGTGGCCCAGGTCGAGATCCCGATCAGCAACGCCGCGGGTCTCCTGCAGTGCAGCCCGGCCAACACGAACACCGGCCTGACCTACCCGCCGACCGCGCTGACCTACCGGACCACGAACCCCGGCAAGGTCAACTACGTTCGCCTCGCCGCCCCGGACAGCATCCAGGGCCCGGCCGGCGCGGACTACGTCTACAACGACCTCGGCGCCCATTCGGTCTACATCCTCGACGACACCGAGACCTTCGGCGTCGGCGTCGGTGACTCGTTCCAGGCCGAGTTCACGAAGGACGGCGGCACCGTCGTCAAGCGTGACAGCGCCCCCAAGTCGACCACTGACTACACCCCGCTCTTCACCGCCGTCGCGGCGATGAAGCCGGCGGCCGTGTATCTGGCCGGCACCACCCCGACCGGCATGGGCCTCGCCCTCAAGCAGGGCCGGACGGTCAGCGGCTTCGAGACCATCCCGTTCATGGGTCCTGATGGCGTGGCCGACCTCGGCGGCGCCGACACCCAGGGCTCCACGATCAACATCGCCGGCGCGGCTGCGGCCAACGTCTACGGGACCGTCGCGGGCATCCACGACATCCCCGACGCGGCCAAGTTCGCCTCGGACTACAAGACGGCCTTCAACGCCGACCCCGGTGCCTACAGCGCGATCGCCTACGCCTGCGCGCAGGTGATCATCGCCGGCGCCAAGGCCGCGATCGCCGCCGGCAAGACGGCCAATGCGGACATCCGCGAGTACATCCGCGCCAACACGGTTGCCCCCGGCAACAAGTTCACCACGATCATCGGCGATGTCTCGTTCGATGCGAACGGCGACACGACCGCCCCGTACATGTCGTTCTACAAGGTCGACATGACCGCCAACAGCGGCAAGGGCGGCTGGGTCTGGGTGAAGCAGCAAGCCTTCACCGATCCGAACGCCAACGCGACGCCAGCCGCGTCCTAAGACCGGCACAAGCAGCGCAGAGGCCGGGGAGCACCGCTCCCCGGCCTCTGCGTTAACCCACCGGAATTCCGACGATCGGAGCGAGGATGGCGACCCTCAGTCCTCGAGCCCAGTCTCTGCGGACCGCGACGATCATCGCCGTCGCGCTCGTCGTCGCCTTGCTCGTGCTCGGCGTGGCCCAGTTCATCAACGCCATGACGCTGGGCGCGATCTATGCCCTCATCGCCCTCGGCTACACGATGGTCTACGGGATCATCGAGCTCATCAACTTCGCCCACGGCGACGTCTTCATGGTCGCCTCGTTCGCGTCCCTGTGGGTCCTCACGACGCCACTCGGGATCGCCGACAAGCCGATCGACGACCCGATCCGGCTGACCCTCGTCCTGGCCGCCGTGATCATCCCCGTGATGCTGTTCATGGGCCTCGTCGGCGTCGTCATCGAGCGGTTCGCCTACCGGCCCCTGCGGCACGCCCCGCGGCTGGCGCCGCTGATCACGGCGATCGGCGTCTCGTTCATCCTCCAGAACATCATCCAGGCCGCCTTCGGCCCCTCGCCGCACCCGACGCCCCAGATCTTCCCTCGGTTCGACGTGCTGTCCGTTGGCGACTTCAGCCTGTTCGGGCTCAACGTCCAGGGCGGCGTCCTCCGCGGCCTGAACCTCTCGATGGTCGTCGTGGCGATCGGCTTGATGGTCATCCTCCAGGCGTTCGTCGGCCGGACGCGCCTCGGGCGGGCGATGCGGAGCACCGCCCAGGACCGTGAGGCCGCCGCCCTGATGGGCGTGGACATCAACCAGACGATCGCGATCACGTTCTTCATCGCGGCAGCCCTGGCCGGCGCGGGTGGCGTGATCTACGGCCTGTACTTCGGCAGCATCCAGTTCAACCTCGGGTTCTACACGGGCCTCAAGGCGTTCACGGCGGCCGTCCTCGGCGGCATCGGCAACACGGTCGGAGCCGCGGTCGGCGGCTTCATGATCGCCTTCATCGAGGTCGCCGCCGCGCAGCTCGGCTACAACCGCTGGTCCGAGGTCGCGGTCTTCGTCGTCCTGATCCTCGTCCTCGTCTTCCGGCCGAGCGGCCTCTTCGGCCAGGCCCTGGGGGAGCGGGCGTGACCGCGGCTGCGGCCGCGAAGGGCGGGCCCGGCGTCCGGTCGCGGATCGTCGGCTACAGCGACGCCCACCGCTCGATCACGCTGCTCGTCATCTGGCTGCTGATCGGGATCGGCCTGCCGCTGATCGTCCTCGTCCCGCCGCTCAGCACCTTCCAGCCCCAGATCGTCTGGGTCGACGGCTTCGCGCTGTCAGGCATCTACATCCTGCTGGCCCTCGGGCTCAACATCGTGGTCGGCTTCGCCGGGCTGCTCGACCTCGGCTACGCCGCCTTCTTCGCCATCGGCTCGTACACGTTCGCGTTCGCCGCGTCGCCCCAGGCGATCACCCACCTGAACATCCCCTTCTGGCCGATGCTGATCGTGGGAGCCCTGGTCGCCGCCCTCTTCGGCACGCTCCTCGGCGCACCTACCCTGCGCCTCCGCGGCGACTACCTGGCGATCGTGACGCTCGGCTTCGGCGAGATCGTCCCGGCAATCTTCCTGAATGCCGACGCCTACACCCGGGGCACGAACGGCATGGGCGGCATCGCCCAGCCGCAGCTCCCGTGCGTCGGCAACGTCTGCATCACCTTCGGGTTCACGAACCCGTTCCCGTTCTACGCGACGATGATCGTGATCCTGGCCATCGTGATGATCTTCATCGGGCGCCTCCAGGGCTCGCGCATCGGCCGGGCATGGATGGCGATCCGCGAGGACGAGCTGGCGGCGGCGAGCAGCGGCATCAACACCGTGACGACGAAGCTGCTGGCCTTCGCGATGGGCGCCTCGACCGCCGGGTTCGCCGGCGTCTTCAGCGCCTCGAAGCTCGGCAACGTCGACCCGAACCAGTTCCTGTTCGTGGTCTCGTTCACGGTCCTGGCGATGGTCGTGCTCGGGGGCATGGGCAACAGCTGGGGCGTGGTCATCGGGGCGTTCGTCCTGTACACGATCCAGGCCGTCCTGCTGAAGGAGCTCAACCAGTTCTTCCAGGGCCAGCACATCCCGATCCTCGAGAACATCGACTTCGTCCAGTACCAGTTCCTGCTGTACGGCATCGCCCTCGTCGGGATGATGCTGGTCAGGCCCGAGGGGCTGTTCCCGAACACCCGGAGACGGCGTGAGCTGCATGCCGAGGTCGCGGAGGAGACGGCCTCGGCGCCGCCCACGACGGAGCTCGGCGAGTGACGGCCACGGCGGTCCCGGCCGCGACCGGCGGCCCGGGCGCGGCCGGCGATCTCATCCTCGACGCCCGGGCCGTCACGAAGGCCTTCGGCGGTCTGATCGCCGTGCGCAGCGTCGATCTCGAGATCCCGCGCGGCTCGATCATCAGCATCATCGGGCCGAACGGGGCCGGGAAGACGACGTTCTTCAACGTCATCGTCGGGATCCTCGAGCCGACCGGTGGCAGCGTCCGGATCGCCGGGCGGCGGATGATCGGCCGACCGGCCCGGGCGTGGATCGAGCCGATCATCTGGTTCGCCCCGGCCGTCGTCGTGGCGGTGCTGGCGACCCTCCTCGGCCTGATCGCGGCCGGCCTGGTCATCGCCGGCTACACGCTGGCGATGCTGGCCCTGGCGGCGATGCTCCTCGCGGCGATCATGCGTCCGCGCTGGTACATCCGCGTCCTCGACCGCGTCGGCGTGTTCCGGAGCGCGCGTCCCAATGACATGGTCGCGGTCGGCATCGGCCGGACCTTCCAGAACATCCGCCTCTTCCAAAACATGACGGCCCGCGAGAACGTGCTCGTCGGGATGCACATCCGCCTGAGGTCCAGCCTGGTCGACGCGTTCCTGAGCACGAGCCGCAGTCACGCCGAGGAGGCGAAGGCCGCGGCTCGCGCGGACGAGCTCCTGGCGCTCGTGGGACTGAAGGGCCGGGGCGATGCATTGGCCAAGAACCTGCCGTACGGCGACCAGCGGCGCCTCGAGATCGCCCGGGCCCTCGGCTCCGAGCCGAGCCTCCTGCTGCTCGACGAGCCGACCTCGGGCATGAACCCGGCCGAGACCGTCCAGATGACCGGGCTGATCCGGCGGCTCAAGTCCGAGCTCGGGATCTCGGTCCTGCTCATCGAGCACCACATGCAGGTGGTGATGGGCATCAGCGACCGGATCACGGTCCTCGACCACGGCGAGCGGATCGCCGAGGGCACGCCGGAAGAGATCCGGCGCGACCCGAAGGTCATCGAGGCCTATCTCGGGAAGCCGGCCGAGGGATGACCGGACCCGCGGCCGCGACGACCAACGGCGGCACCGGCGCCATGCCTGCGGCATCGGGCGTCGGCGACGACGTCCTCCTCGATCTTCGCGAGGTCCACACCTACTACGGCCGGATCCATGCCCTCCAGGGCGTGTCGCTGGAGGTCCGGCGAGGCGAGATCGTCACGCTCATCGGGTCGAATGGCGCCGGCAAGACGACGACCCTGAAGACGATCTCGGGGATCCTCCACCCGCGCGAGGGCTCGGTCTGGTTCGCGGGCCAGGACATCACGAAATCCCCCGCCCACGAGCTCGTCCGGGCCGGGATCGGCCACGCTCCCGAGGGCCGGCGGATCTTCTCCCGCCTGTCGGTCCTCGAGAACCTCCAGATGGGCGCCTTCACCCGCAAGCCGTCCGAGGCCAAGGTCGACATGGAGCGGGTCTTCGAGCTGTTCCCGCGGCTCAAGGAGCGGATCGGCCAGCGCGGCGGATCGCTGTCGGGCGGCGAGCAGCAGATGCTCGCGATCGGCCGGGCGCTCATGGCGCGGCCACGGGTCCTCCTCCTCGACGAGCCGTCGCTCGGCCTCGCCCCGATCCTCGTCCAGCAGATCTTCTCGATCATCCAGGAGATCAACGCCGCCGGGACGACGATCCTCCTCGTCGAGCAGAACGCCCTCCAGGCCCTGAACGTCGCCCACCGCGGCTACGTCCTGCAGACCGGCCGGGTGATCCTGGCCGACACGGCCAAGAACCTCGCCGCGAACGAGGACGTCCGCCGCGCCTACCTCGGCGAGATCTGAGGGCCGCCGGACAGGCCCTTCGGTGGACGAGCGGCCGGTCGGCACGGTTCGGGTATCCGGGCCGCGGCGCGGCGCGCGGCGCCCCACGCTCATCGCGATCGGGCTGATCGCCTTCGTGGCCCTCGCGATCATCAAGCCCTGGGCAGCGCTCGGGCCGGCTTCGGCCCCAGCCCTGGCATCGGAGGCCCCCGCAGCCTCGGCGGTGGCTCTGGCGTCGCCGACCGCGCCGCCGACGCCGGGCCTGCCACCGGACCCGAACGGGATGACCTGCCTAACGGACCGCGCCACGCAGGTGCTGACGCTGCAGCGCGACAGCCGCGGTGAGGTGCGCAGCTGGATCGTCGTCCCGCAGGCCACCTTCGACCCCGCCGATCCGCGAACGCCGCCGATCCCGCTCTACTCATTGCACTTCATCGGCCTCGGGATCTGCGCCGGGCAGATCGGGCCGACGGATCCGACGATCGAGCTCGCGCCCGGCGCCGCCGAGGTGTGGCGGGCGACGATCGTCGACGTCGTGGCCGTCCACGCCGTCGGCTCCGGGGCGACGAGCGAGGACCTCGGCGCGCCCCAGGCGATCACGACCCGCCTCGACTCGGCCAGCTCGGCCATCCTCTATGGCCCGCCGCTCGGCGCCGTGCCGATCCCGTCGGGCGCCCCGGCAACGGACAACATCTGGGCGCCGGGGACGTACCTCCTCGGCTATCGCTTCACGACCGACCAGCCAACCGTCATCCGCTGGCTTCGCGTGGTGGTCGTGCCGACCCTCGGCGAGACCTGAGCGCGAGACCCTAGCGGAGGCGCGGCTCCCGCAGCATCTCGAAGATCGCCCGGCCGAGCATCACCAGCCCGATCGCGCTGATCCACAGGCCCGGGACGCGGGTGAACGCGTCGGCCGGCGACGAGAAGAGGAACGCCCGCGAGAGGAACAGGTCGAGGATGCGGGCGAGCAGGCCGACGGCGCCCAGCCCCGCGAAGATCGCGTAGGCCGGCCAGCGATCGGCCGCCACCGGCCGCTCCGACGCGTACGGCAGGGTCACGAGCGCCAGCGTCGCGATGGCCGCGACGAAGACGAGGATGCCGTACGAGGCGAACGCATTGCCGCTCGTTACCGGCAGCCCGTCCCCGCCGCCGACGGTCCACCACGGCAGGACGCAGCCCACGATCGAAACCACGGCCCCGGCTGCCGCCAGGAGCCGCGTCCGCGGCAGGGTCCGGCGGTGCATCGTCACGGCTCGCCCGCGTAGACCTCGGGCTTGAGGACGCCGACGAACGGGAGGTTGCGGTAGAGGTCGCCGTAGTCGAGGCCGTAGCCGACGACGAACCGGTCCGGGATCGTGAAGCCGATGTAGTCGACGTCGATCTCGACGAGGCGGCGGGCCGGCTTGTCGAGCAGCGTCACGATCCGGAGGGACGCCGGGTTCTTGCCCTTGAGGTAGCGCACCAGGTAGTTGAGGGTCAGCCCGGTGTCGATGATGTCCTCGACGATCAGGACGTCCTCGCCCTCGATGCTCGACGAGAGGTCCTTGAGGATCCGGACGAGGCCGGTCGACTCGGTCGTCTGGCCGCCGTACGACGAGGTCTCCATCAGGTCGATCCGGAGCGGCACGTCGATGGCCCGCATGAGGTCGGCCATGAACAGCAGCGAGCCCTTGAGGACGCTGACGAGCGTGAGCGACTGGCCGACCGAGTCGGCGCTGATCTGGCGGCCGAGCTCGACGACCCGGGCCTGGATCTGGTCCTCCGTCAGGAGGACGTCGCCGACATTCGCGCGGAGGTCGACGGTCGCGGCGGGCATCACGAGACGAGGTGCTCGGCGGCCGCCGGCCGACGGCGACGCCGGACCGGCGACGATCCGGGCCCGGTGCCCGGCGCGGGAGCGATCGTCGGCGCCTCAGCCGGCTCGAGGGCGGTCGGTGTCCGCTCCCCGACCTCGATGCCCGCAGCGGGCTCGGCCCGCTCCGGGACGACCTGCCCGGACGTGCCAGAGAGGGACTCGACGAGGCCGATCCGGCCGTACTTGAGGAGCATCTGCCGGAAGTCCCGGGCGTAGAACAGCTTGATGCGGATGTCCGGGTACAGCTCGCGCAGGCGACGCAGCTTGCGGTTCTTCTTTCGGACGAGGCGCTGCTTGAGCGTCGTCATCTCGAGGAACATGTCGAGGTCGGGCAGGTAGAAGTCCGGCGAGAAGCTCTCGATCACGGTGCCGTCAAGGCTCCAGAGGATCGGGAACGTCACCGGCTCGTACTGCCAGCGGACCGCGTAGAAGTCGAGGATCCGGGCCATCTCGGCCTCGGAGGCGTGGGCGAAGGCAGCAGGCTCCCGCTCGGGAGGGGATGCGGGACGCGGGTCGGTCACCGGGCCAGAGTCTCGAGGTCGCCCTGCCAGCGGGCCAGGAACTCGTGCATGTCGAGCACGTCGTCGGTGGTGATGGCCGGGTCGTGGGGCCGGGGCGCGTCGGCGAGGCCGGACTCCGCCTGGGCCAGCCCGAGCGTCGTGCTGCGGCACGCCGGGCAGTCGATGCGGAGGAACGCAACGTCCTCACGCGATGCCAGCAACCGGATGTTGCCGGAGGGGACGGGCTCCTCGCAGACGGTGCAGGTGACCCCGTCCGGGAGCGCGCGGAGGTGATCCAGCGGATCCATCCGGGGTGAGTGTAGCCGTTCGCCCGATCGGCCGAGCGCCTTGCCCAGGATACCCCTGGGGAGTATCATGTCGGCGTGACCATCCCCCGCGAGCCCACGACCACACCGCCCGAGGCCGACACCTTCCGCCACGCATACACCCGCGACAAGGCCCAGCTGGTCCGTCGTCTGGCGCGGATCGAGGGCCAGGTCCGAGGCATCGCCCGCATGATCGAGCGGGAGGAGTACTGCGTGGACATCCTGCAGCAGACCTCCGCGCTGCGAGCGGCTGTCGACTCCCTGGCGATCCTCGTCCTCGAGGACCACGTCCAGGGCTGCGTCCGGACCGCGGCCGAGCAGGGCGATGCCGAGCGTTACGTCGACGAGGTCGTCGACGTCGTCCGGCGGACGCTCGGCAGGCCGGTCCGCAGTGGCGCGAGGAGCTGATCGACCGCCACGCGTCCACCTCGAGCCGAGGCCCTGAGACCCTTTTCCACGATCTCCCGGCCGTCCTCCACTCTCGTGGATAACCTGGTTGACGGTCCGTTGACGCGGGAGCAACATCCGGCATCCGCACCGGGAACACCGGAGGGGAACGTGCCTCGCGAGGGGTCCGGGGAAACCCGACCGCGAACCGACCGAGTCGCGTCAGACCGAAGGCCCAGGGCGCACCTGAACGACCACGCCGGGGGCGGCCTCCCGGCGGCTGGCTCCGCTGGATGGAGCCCAGGCCGCCGCCGAGCACCGCTCCCGACGCGAGTCGATGGCCTCCCCCAACTCCCACCGTCGTTCGACCACGCGCTCGCGGACGGGCTCGCCGAGCTCCGCGCCTCCGGCGCCGCGGTGAACCTCTCGGTCGTGGCGCGGGAGGCGATTTCCCTTCAGGTGCGACTCCTGATCGCCTGGAACGACGCGATCAACCTCACCTCGATCGCGGACCCGGATCGGATCGCGACCCTCCACGTCATCGACAGCCTCACCGGTCTGCCGCTCCTGGCCGCCCAGGCGGCGCGGCAGGGCGGGCCGCTGCGGATCCTCGACATCGGCAGCGGCGCCGGGTATCCCGGCCTCGTCCTCGCGGCGGCCGTCTCCGAGGCACAGGTCACGCTCGTCGAGTCGGTCGCGAAGAAGGCTCGCTTCCTCGAGGCGGCGGCCGCGGCCACCGGTCTTGCCGACCGCGTGACCGTCGTCGCCGATCGCATCGAGGCCCTCGCGCCGCGGGTCCGGTCCGGCGCCACGCCGCCATTCGACGTCGTGACGGCCCGCGCCGTCGGTTCCCTGGCGAACCTCGTCGAGCTCGCCTTCCCCGTGCTCCGGGTCGGAGGCGAGCTCATCGCCTGGAAGCGCGGCGACGTCGCGGCCGAGGTGGCCGCCGCCGAGCTCGCCGTGACGTCGCTCGGTGGCGGGACGATCGACGTCTACGAGCCACGCGTGCCCGCCCTGCCGGGCCACGTCCTCGTGGTGTGCCGCAAGGCGGGCGCGACCTCGGCCGCCTACCCGCGCGACCCCGCCCGACGGCGCAGCCATCCCTGGGGAGCGACGAAGGGCTAGGCTCGGCCGCCATGCGGATCGCGGTCCTGTCGGACGTCCATTCGAACCTCGTGGCCCTCGACGCCGTGCTGTCGGCGGTCGGCGACGTGGACGCCGTCTGGCAGCTCGGCGACGTCGTCGGCTATGGGCCCGAGCCGGACGGCGTGATCGCCCGCCTCCGGGAGGTCGGCGCGGTCGGCGTCCGTGGCAACCACGATGCGGCGGCCTGCGGCGGCTCGGAGATCGAGTGGTTCAACCCCGACGCCCGGCGGGCGATGGAGTGGACCCGGGCGACGATCTCGAAGGCCTCGATCGAGTGGCTCGAGTCCCTACCTGACGAGGCGGTCCTCGAGGGCTGGCAGCTCGTCCACGGCAGCCCCCGCGAGCCGCTCTGGGAGTACGTCACGTCGGTCCCGGTGGCCCGGGCGAACCTCGCCGCCCAGCGCCGCCCGGCCTGCCTCCACGGCCACACCCACATCCCCGCGGCGTTCGTCGAGCGGGATGGCCGGGTCGACGCGGTCGGGCCGCTCGACGGCTCGGAGCTGGAGCTCCGCGGCCGGAGGGCGTTGCTGAACCCCGGCAGCGTCGGCCAGCCCCGCGACGGCGACCCGCGTGCCAGCTACGCGATCCTCGATCCGGCCGAGGGCCGGATGCGCTGGCACCGGGTGGCGTACGACGTCGACGCCGTCCAGGCGGCCATGCGCTCGGCCGGTCTGCCGCCTCCGCTGGCCGCCCGCCTATCATTCGGCCTTTGAGGAGGCAGCCCAGCCACGGTGTCCGATCCCACTGGTTCACAGTTCCGCCGCGCGATCCTCGCGCTCGCGGGGGGTCCCGGCGATGGGCGGATCGTGCGGCTGGCGAGCGAGATCGGCCGGGCGACCCATGCCGAGCTCGTCGGCGTCCACGTCGTGGAGATCGAGTGGTCCCTGCCCCTCGACGCCGACATCGCGGGCCGCTCCGAGGAGGCCCAGCAGATCCTCGACCAGGCCGAGCTGACGGCCGAGCAGCTGAAGATGCGGCTCGAGCCGGTCCTGCTCCAGGCTCGCGAGGTCGGCGCCGCGCTCGTCGATGAGGCCACCGAGCGGGGCGCCGACGCCCTCATCGTGTCGCTCGGCTACCGGAAGCGCTTCGGGGGCGACTTCGCGATCGGCCGGACGATCCCGTATGTTCTGAAGCACGCGCCCTGTGCCGTCTGGGTGGTGCGCGAGCCGATGCCCGAGGAGCTGCAGTGAAGATCGTCATCGTCGGCTGCGGGCGTGTGGGCGCGGTGCTGGCCGAGCAATTCGACGCCGCCGGCCACGATGTCGTCGTCATCGACCTGTCGTCCCTGGCCTTCGACCGACTGTCGGGCGAGTTCCGCGGCCAGGCGATCCGCGGCGACGGCACGGACGAGGACACGCTCCGGCGGGCCGGGGCCAAGGGCGCGGACGTCTTCCTGGCGCTGACCGAGGGCGACAATCGGAACGTCATGGCCGCCCAGGTGGCGGCCGAGAGCCTCGAGATCGAGAAGGTGATCGCGAAGATCAACGACCCGGTCCGGGCGGCGGCCTACGCCGAGCTCGGGATCGCCACGGTCTGCCGGACGACGATGTTGTCCGACGCGATCTCGGCGTTCCTCGGGTTCGAGCAGAGCGGGATCCCGTCGATCATCGCGGCCGTGGGCCACCACCACGATCGGCCGGGCGGTGCGGCCACCGATGCCGCGGGTCGCGATCCCGGGCGGTTCGCGGCCCCGGCCGCGCAGCCGACCGGCCAGGGGAGGGCCTGAGCGATGTTCGTCCTCGTCGTGGGCGGCGGGAAGGTCGGCTACTACCTCACCAAGGAGCTCGTCGAGAGCGGCCACGAGGTCGTCCTCATGGAGAAGGACCGGACCCGGGCCAGCCAGATCGCCGACGAGGTCGGCTCGATCGTCGTCCCCCACGACGGCTGCGAGGGCAAGCACCTCGGCGAGGCTGGCGCGAACCGGGCGGACATCGTCGCGGCGGTGACCGGTGACGACGAGGACAACCTCGTCATCTGCCAGATGGCGAAGCACCACTTCGACGTGCCGCGGACGATCGCCCGGGTCAACAACCCGAAGAACGAGGCGCTGTTCCGGCACCTCGGCGTCGACGAGCTGATCAGCCCGACGCGGATGGTCCTGGGCTCGATCGAGCAGGACATCCCGGTCAACGAGCTGCTCCACCTCGGGGCGATCGACAGCGAGCTCGAGATCATCGAGGCCCACCTGCAGGCCGGCTCACCGGCCGTCGGGCGAACGCCGGGCGACCTGGCCGTGCCGGACGGCTGCTCGCTGTTCGCGGTCGTCCGCGACGGCGTCGCCCAGCCGCTGCGCGCCGACTCGATCCTGGCGGTCGGCGACAAGCTCATCGCGATCGGCCGGCCCGAGTGCGAGGAGCGCCTTCGGGACCAGCTCCTCGGGACGCCGCCCGAGGAGTAGTCGGACGCCGCCCGCCGGATCAGCTGCCGCCGGGCAGCGGCGGGATCGTGATCCCGGGCCCGGTCGTGGCGCCCGGCGACCCGGCACCCGGCCCGAGCAGGAACCACCACAGCAGGACCAGGATGATCACGAGGACGATCACGACGGCGATCGCCCCCGAGTTGTCGACGACTGGGCCGGGGGGCGGGCCGGCGGGCGGCGGATTGTTGACGAGGACTGGTCCGCTCATGCGGTCACCTCATCGAGCGCGAGTGATGGGCCACGCCATCGTCGCGGCGCCCGGCTCGCGGACGGACCGCACGGATCGCCCCGGGCCGTGTCAGGGACGTGCCGCCCGGCGATCGGTCGCAGCCCGAATTGCGAAATCCTCACACCCCGGACACTTGACAATGGCATTGTCAACTTTCTAGCATTCGGATGCCGATCCCAAAGGGACCGGGGCCGTGCTCGACGCACGGTCGAGCCACTTCCTCTTGAGAGAGGTGCGAGAGATGACGATCATCCGCCGTCCATCGCGCTTCGGCGACGTGATGACGCTGCGCCAGGCGATGGATCGATTCTTCGACGACGACTTCCGTCCGTTCACGTGGGCGGACAGCACGCGGGCCATGCCGGCGCTGCCGCTCGACGTGACGACCGACCCCGATGCTCTGACGGTCGAGGCGGCGCTCCCGGGCATGAAGCCCGAGGACGTCGAGATCACCGTCGAGAACGGGACGCTGACGATCAGCGGCAAGACCGCCGAGGAGCGGTCGAGCGACGAGGGCAGCCATCTCGTCCAGGAGATCCGCCGTGGCTCCTTTAGCCGATCGCTGACGCTGCCGCAGGGTCTGGAGCCCGACAAGGCGACAGCGACCTTCGAGCACGGCGTGCTCACCCTTCGGATCCCCAAGGCCGAGGAGGTCAAGCCCCGCCAGATCCGGATCTCGCCGGTGACCGAGGGCGAGAGCCCGTCCAACGGCCACCTCGCCAGCGGCGCGCCCGCCCAGCCGGCGAAGGCCTGACGGGTCCGAGATGACGTTCCGCCGGCCGGATCGAGACCCGGCCCGCCCCGTCTACGTGATCAGCGTCGCGGCCAGCATCGTGAGCGTGCACCCGCGAACGCTGCGCATCTACGAGGAGGCGGGTTTCATCTGTCCGGCGCGAACGCCAACGAACATTCGCCTCTACTCCGAGAACGACGTTCGCCGGGTCATGTGGATTCGCCACCTGACCCAGAACCTCGGGGTCAACCTCGCCGGCGTGCGAGTGCTGTTCGAGCTGGAGGAACGGCTCGGAACGCGAATCCTCGAACGTCTCTATTCCGAAGCCTCCGATGACGCGGCTGCGGCCGCCGCGGCGGACCAACCGCCCGCCGACGGCCGTCAGCCCGTCACCAGCCCCGAAGCCGAAGCCACACCCGCATAACCGCACCCAAGGAGAACCCGATGGCCAAGCGACCGTCCGCATCGGACGATCAGACCAAGCACCAGACCCAGGACCTGCCGCTCGTCGCCCTGCGCGAGACCGTGATCTTCCCGGAGATGATCGTCCCGCTCCAGGTCGGCCGGGACAAGAGCGTCGCGGCCGTGAACGCCGCGGTCGCCGGCGGGAGCCTCATCGCCCTCGTCACCCAGCGACAGGCCGACCAGGAGGACATCAACCAGGCCGGCGAGCTGTACGGCGTGGGCACCCTCGCGAAGATCGCCCAGGTCGTCCAGCTCCAGGACGGCACCGTCCGGGCCATCATCCAGGGCCAGACCCGGATCAAGGTCCACGGCTTCTCCCAGGTCGACCCGTACATCCGGGCGACGGTCGAGGAGCTGACGGACGGAACGTCGAACGAGGTCGAGGTCCAGGCGCTGATGCGCTCGGTCCAGGCCCAGATCGAGCAGTACGTCCAGGCGGGCGCTCCGGTGCCGCCGGAGGCGGCCGTCGCGGCCCGCAACATCACCGAGCCGGGCCTCCTCGCGGACATGACCGCGTACAGCCCGGACATGACCACCGAGCAACGCCAGGAGCTCCTGGAGACCGTCGACGTGGCCGAACGCCTGAAGCTCGCTGCGAGCTTCCTCGCCCACCAGATCGAGGTCCACGAGCTCAAGGGCCGGATCCAGTCCGAGGTCAAGTCCGAGATGGACAAGACCCAGCGCGAGTACATCCTCCGCGAGCAGCTGAAGGCCATCCAGCGCGAGCTCGGCGAGGACGATCCGCAGCAGGCCGAGATCGTCGAGCTTCGCGAGAAGGTCGAGGCCGCCGGCATGCCGGAGGAGGTCAAGGCCCGGGCCCTGAAGGAAGTCGACCGCATGAGCCGGATCCCGTCTGCCTCGCCCGAGGTCGGCGTCATCCGGACCTACGTCGACTGGCTCGTCGGGCTGCCGTGGAACGTCACGACCGACGACCGCTATGACATCAAGGAGGCGGTGAAGATCCTCGACGAGGACCACTACGGCCTCGAGAAGGTCAAGGAGCGGATCCTCGAGTATCTCGCGGTGCGCTCGCTCGCGGACACGATCCGAAGCCCCATCCTCGCCCTCGTCGGCCCGCCCGGCGTCGGCAAGACATCGCTCGGCAAGAGCATCGCCCGGGCGATGGGCCGGAAGTTCGTCCGGATGAGCCTCGGCGGCATCCACGACGAGGCCGAGATCCGCGGTCACCGCCGGACGTACATCGGTGCGCTGCCCGGCCGGATCATCCAGAACGTCAAGACGGCCGGCACGAACAACCCGGTCTTCATGCTCGACGAGATCGACAAGGTCGGAATGGATTTCCGGGGCGACCCATCGTCCGCCCTCCTCGAGGTCCTCGACCCCGAGCAGAACAACACCTTCCAGGACAACTACCTCGAGGTGCCGTTCGACCTCTCGAAGGTGCTCTTCATCGCGACCGGGAACCTCATCGACCCGATCCCGATGGCGCTCCGTGACCGGATGGAGATCATCCAGGTCCCGGGCTACACCCAGCAGGAGAAGATCGAGATCGGCAAGCGCTTCCTCGTCCCGAAGCAGATGACGAACCACGGCCTCAAGCCGACCAACGTCGAGATCACCGACGCGGCGATGACCGAGCTCGTCCAGGCCTACACCAAGGAGGCCGGCGTCCGGAACCTCGAGCGCGAGATCGCGAATCTCATGCGGAAGGTGGCCCGGAGCGTCGCCGAGGGCCGGAAGCGAAAGACCGTCATCGACGTGAAGAAGGTGGTCGAGTACCTCGGCCCGCCGCGCTGGGAGTACGGCGAGCTCGAGGCCGAGGACCAGATCGGCTCGGCGACCGGCCTGGTCGTGACCGAGGTCGGCGGCGACGTCGTCGCCATCGAGGTCACCCGGATGGACGGCAAGGAGGACTTCATCCTCACCGGCCAGCTGGGCGAGGTCATGCGCGAGTCCGCTCGCGCCGGCCTCTCCTGGATCCGGACGCATGCCGCCGAGCTCGGCATTCCCCGGGAGACGTTCGAGAAGCAGACGCTGCACATCCACGTGCCGGCCGGCGGGATCCCGAAGGACGGACCGTCAGCTGGGATCACGATGGCCACCGCGATGGTCTCGGCCTTCACCGGGATCCCGGTCCGCAAGGACCTCGCGATGACCGGCGAGATCACGCTCCGTGGCCGGGTCCTGCCGATCGGCGGGCTCAAGTCGAAGATGCTCGCGGCCCACCTGTCGGGGGCGAAGGTCGTGATGTACCCGAAGAAGAACGAGAAGGATCTCCGGGACATCCCCGAGGAGATCCGCAAGCAGATGAAGCTGGTCCCCGTCGACACGATGGACCAGGTCCTCGAGACGGCGCTCCGGCGCCGTCCGAAGCCCATCGTCGCGACGACGAAGATCGAGGGCGGCAAGGACGGCGGCCGAGAGGCCGAGAAGTCGACCGAGACGTCGCTCCCCCGGCCCACGTTCCCATCCGACCAGCCGGCCGTCCGCGTCGCGGGTGGCCGGTCGGAGGGTGGCCGCTAGGCGCGGCCACCGGGAGCCGCGCTTGGAGTTCCAGGACTACTACCAGACCCTCGGCGTCCCGAAGAACGCGTCCCAGGCCGACATCAAGAAGGCCTTCCGCAAGCTCGCCCGCGAGTCGCACCCGGACAAGCATCCCGGCGACAAGGTGGCCGAGCGACGGTTCAAGGACGTCAACGAGGCCAACGCCGTCCTGTCCGACCCGGCGAAGCGCGAGAAGTACGACCGCTTCGGCCGGGACTGGGAGGCCTATGCGCGCGCCGGCGCCGGGGCGGGCGCGGCAGGCCGCGCCGGCGCGCGCGATCCCTTCGGCCCCGGCGGGCCGTTCGCCGGCTATGCCGCGGGCGGCTCGTACGCGGGCACGGGCCCGGGCGGCGTCCGCTATGAGTTCCGGACGAGCGGTGACGCCGGCGCGTTCTCCGACTTCTTCCGGATGATGTTCGGCGACGAGGGCGCCGCGGCCGGCGAGCCCGAGGCCTTCCAGGCCGGGGGCTTCCAGGCCGGCGGCGGCTCGCTCGACGACATCCTCGCGGGCATGCGCCTCCGCGGCGCCGGCACGGGCCGGGGGCGCGGCGCGGGCATCGACCACATCGGCCAGGCCCGCCTGGCGCCCGTGGAGGCCACCGCCGAGGTGTCGCTCGAGGAGGCGTTCCACGGTTCGAGCCGGATCGTCGACGTCAACGGCAAGCGGCTCGAGGTCACGATCCCGCGCGGCGTCGACACCGGCAGCCGGATCAAGCTCACCGGCAAGGGCCCGGACGGGCGCGACCTCGTCGTCATCACGAAGCTGCGGTCGCACCCGACCTTCACCCGCCGCGGCGCCGACCTCGAGCGGGAGACCGCCGTGACCCTGGATGAGGCGCTCCTCGGCGGCGAGATCCACGTCGCGACCCTGAAGGGCCGCGTGCTCCTGAAGATCCCCGGGGGGACGCAGAACGGCCGGACCTTCCGGCTCAAGGGCCAGGGCATGCCCCGGCTCAAGGGCGAGGGTGCGGGCGATCTCTACGTCCGCGTCCGCGTCGTCCTCCCCACCCACCTCGACGACGAGGCCAGGGCCGCCGCCAGGCGGTTCCTCGACCTCGCCGCCCAACCCGACCCCCGAACCTAGGTAGCCCGATGCAGCTCGACCGATTCACCGTCAAGGCCCAGGAGGCCATCGTCGCCGCGCAGCAGCTCGCCGAGCGGCTCCAGAGCCCGCTCCTCGACGCGGAGCACCTGCTGTCGGCCCTGATCGAGCCCGATGACGGCGTGCCCGCCGAGACGCTCCGGCGCCTTGGCGTCGACCTGCCCGCCTTCCGCGGCGAGCTCGCGGCAATCCTCGCCAAGCGCGCCCGGATCCAGGGCGGCTCGCTCTCGCTCGACGCCCGCGCGAAGCGGGTCCTCGATCGCGCCCAGGAGGAGGCCCGCCGGCTGGGCGACGAGTACACCTCGACCGAGCACCTGCTCCTCGGCGTCGCCGAGGTCGGGGGCGAGGCCCAGAAGCTCCTCGACCGCCACGGCGCCGGCCGGGAGGCCCTGCTCGGCGCGCTCCAGTCGGTGCGCGGCGGCCAGCGGGTCACCTCCCAGACGCCCGAGGGCACCTACCAGGCCCTCGAGAAGTACGGCCGCGACCTGACGGCCGAAGCTCGCGCCGGCAAGCTCGATCCGGTGATCGGCCGCGACGACGAGATCCGCCGCGTCATGCAGGTCCTGAGCCGCCGCACCAAGAACAATCCGGTGCTGATCGGCGAGCCGGGGGTCGGCAAGACGGCGATCGCCGAGGGCCTCGCCCAGCGGATCGTCCGGGGCGACGTGCCCGAGAGCCTGAAGGACAAGCAGGTGGTCGCGCTCGATCTCGGGGCGCTGATCGCCGGGGCCAAGTTCCGGGGCGAGTTCGAGGAGCGGCTGAAGGCCGTCCTCAAGGAGATCAAGGACTCCGAGGGCTCGGTGATCCTCTTCATCGACGAGCTCCACACGGTCGTCGGGGCGGGCGCGGCCGAGGGCGCGATGGACGCTTCGAACCTGCTGAAGCCGATGCTCGCCCGCGGTGAGCTGCACACGATCGGGGCGACGACGCTCGACGAGTACCGCAAGCACATCGAGAAGGACGCCGCCCTCGAGCGGCGCTTCCAGCCCGTCCTCGTGGACCAGCCGACGGTCGAGGAGACGATCTCGATCCTGCGGGGCCTGCGCGAGCGGTACGAGGTCCACCACGGCGTCCGGATCACCGATTCGGCGCTGGTCGCGGCCGCGACCCTGTCGGATCGCTACATCACCGAGCGCTTCCTGCCGGACAAGGCGATCGACCTCGTCGACGAGGCCGCCTCGCGCCTGCGCATGGAGATCGACTCGATGCCGATCGAGCTCGACGAGCTCGAACGCCGCCGGATCCAACTCGAGATCGAGCGCGAGGCGCTCCGCAAGGAGACGGACGAGGCCTCGAAGGCCCGTCTCGAGGCCCTCGAGAGGGAGCTCGCCGAGATCGGCGAGGAGGCCGGCGCGATGAAGCAGCGATGGACGACCGAGAAGTCGGCGATCCAGGCTATCCGGGCCACGAAGTCGGAGCTCGAGGGCCTCCAGACCCAGATCGAGCAGGCCGAGCGCGAGGCGAACTACGAGCGCGCCGCGCAGCTCAAGTACGGCACCCAGCGCGAGCTCCAGGAGCGCCTCACCCAGCAGGAGGCGGCGATCGCCGCGCTCCAGGGTCCCGGCTCGCTCCTCAAGGAGGAGGTCACGGCGGACGACATCGCCGAGATCGTCTCGAAGTGGACCGGCATCCCGGTCACTCGCCTGATGGAGGGCGAGATGGCCAAGCTGATCCGGATGGAGGACGCCCTCCACGAGCGGGTCGTCGGCCAGGACGAGGCGATCGCCGCCGTCTCCGACGCGGTCCGCCGCGCGCGAGCCGGGCTCAAGGACCCTCGCCGCCCGATCGGCTCGTTCCTGTTCCTCGGCCCCACCGGCGTCGGCAAGACCGAGCTCGCCCGGGCCCTCGCCGGGTTCCTGTTCGACGACGACCAGGCGATGGTTCGAATCGACATGAGCGAGTACATGGAGAAGTTCGCGGTGTCGCGCCTCGTCGGCGCGCCACCCGGCTACGTCGGCTACGAGGAGGGTGGCCAGCTTACCGAGGCCGTTCGACGACGGCCGTACCAGGTGATCCTCCTCGACGAGATCGAGAAGGCCCACCCGGACGTGTTCAACGTGCTCCTGCAGGTCCTCGACGACGGGCGCCTCACCGACTCGCAGGGCCGCACCGTCGACTTCAAGAACACCGTCGTGATCATGACCTCGAACGTCGGCTCGCAGGTCATCGCCGCCTATGCCGGACGGCTCGGCGACACCGACGCCTACGAAGCGATGAAGCGCCAGGTCACCGACGCGCTCCGGCTCCAGTTCCGACCCGAGTTCCTGAACCGGATCGACGAAGTCATCGTCTTCCACGCCCTGACAGACGTGGACCTCGCCGCGATCGTCGACCTGCTCCTGGCCGATCTCCAGCGGCGGCTCGCGACGCAGGACCTGGTGCTCGAGCTGACGCCGGCCGCGCGGGCCCTCATCGCCCGCGAGGGCCACGATCCGACCTTCGGGGCGCGGCCGCTGAAGCGGACGATCCAGCGCCTCGTGGAGAACCCGCTGGCCAGGGCCCTGATCGAGGGTCGCTTCAAGCCGGGCCAGGCGATCGACGTCGATGCCGACCCGGTCGGGACGACGCTCGTGTTCTCGGCCGGCGGCGCGTCGCTCGTCACCGATGCCGGCGAGCATCGCGACGCGCGGCGGCGGGCCGACGAGGACGAGGCCGTCGGCGCCGCGCCGGGCGCCTCCCGCGGCCGCCGCGCCTCCGTGCTCGACCTCCCCGAGACGGGTCCGGATCGAGGCGACGGCGGAGGCCGCCCGAACTAGCGCCGTCACACTGGCGACGCCGATGCGCTACTCCGAGGCGGTCCGCCGACTCGCGACCCTGCCGACGACGCTCCCCGCGCCGCCGGACGTCCTCATGCCGGTCCGGCTCGACACCGGCGAGCGGCGGCGCCCGGCGATCCCGTTCGGGCCGGAGACGGCGCGAGCCGCGGCCGTGCTCGTGCTGATCACGCCCGATCGAGATTTCGTCGTCTCGGATGGCGCCGGCCCGGATGGCGGTCCGGATGGCGAACCGCCACCGGATGCCGAGGCGGAGGTCGTCCTGATCGAGCGGGTCGGTGGCGAGGGACCGCACTCCGGCCAGATCTCGTTCCCGGGCGGGAAGGCCGATCCCGACGACGTCGATCTCGAGGCGACCGCCCTGCGCGAGGCGGCCGAGGAGGTCGGGCTCGACGCTCGCGCGGCCCGCGTCCGGATCGTGGGCCAGCTCGAGACCTTCTGGATCCCCGTCTCGGACTACCGGGTCACGCCCTACCTCGCGTTCGCGGGCCGGCCACCGGCGCTGCGACGCCAACCGTCGGAGGTCGCGTCGATAGTCCGGGCGCCGCTCGAGGCGTTCCGGCCGTCGGCGCCGATCGAGATCGTCGAGGACGAGATCCGCGACTTCCGGCTCCGGTACGGCGCCTACCCGGTCGATGGCTTTCGGATCTGGGGCGCGACGGCGCGGATTCTCGGCCAGCTCGGGGCGCTGCTCGGCTAACCCGCAGCCTGCCCCGTTGACCCGCGGGCCCGCTTCGGCGATCGGCCGCCGCGGGTCCCGCTCGATCCGCCGGCCGGCTCGGCTCGGGCCCGACGTGCATATCTGCATGGAAAGAGGCCTGACCGTGCTTGCCGGTCTGTCGATTCCGGCCAATTCGACCGAGGGCGGGGCGGGCTCGGGTCGTTTCCCATGCAGTCCTGCACAACCGCGGGACCGGAGGTCCTGGCCACGTCCCGCGCCCGCGCAGCCGGCGGACCCCGCGGGGGCCGGAGGCCGGGGCCGGATCTCACGCCGCGTCTCAGTCCGGCTCGCCCTCGGCTGCGGCAGCGGCCCGACCGCTTCCGACCTTCGGCGCCAGCCGGCCCTCCCCCTTCGCGACCCCGCCTCGCTCGCCGGGCCCGAGCCGCCGGGCCGTGCCCTCGAGGATCCCGCGGATCCGCGAATCGTCGGGCCCGGCGAACTCCACGACGATCGCCCGCATCTGCGTGCCAACCGTCCAGGCCGCGTGGCCGAGGTTCGGCGGCCAGAGGACCGCATCGCCCGGGCCGACCCGCCGCTCCTCGTCGCCGACCTGGACGAAACCGCCGCCCTCGATCACGCAGAACCAGCTCGTGTTCGGGTTGTCGTGGAGGACGATCCGGCCGCGGCGCCGGAAGGCGATCTCGGCGACCACGCCGCGGCCGTCCGAGTGGATGACCTGGGCCTCGACGTTGGTCGAGCCCGCGGGACCCTGGGGTCGCCGGTTCCCAACCCCGAACCGGCGGATCTCCACCGGCAGGCCCTGGCGCGGGAGCGGCCCGACAGCCCTGGCGGCGCCGGCCTAGCGGCGGCGCCGGCGGGCGGGTCGAGTCGACTTCGAGCGGATCGTGGCCTCGGGCCGCGAGCCCTTGGCCCGGGCGAGATAGCGCTGGCGGGCGAGTTGGTGCTCGTAGGCCTCGAACAGCGGCGGGAACCGGACGAACCGGACCCAGACCATCACGGCCAGCCCCGAGACCGCGATCACGAGGATCACGGCGAAGTCGAACATGAACAGGGACCCGGCCACGAGCAGGAACCAGGTGATGATCCCGGTCCACAGCAGCCACTCCCACATGTCCGTGTAGAGCCGGTGCCGGTGGAGCGCCCGCGTTCGGACGTTGTAGAGGATGACGACAGCGACCAGCAGGAGCAGAGACGCGACCCAGACCTGGTTGAAGAGGTCCGGAAAGTTGATCTTGTTGAAGCCGATCCAGAGATAGTCCCAGGGGAGCAGCGTCACCGGTTCACCTGCCTGCGGGAAGCCGAGTATGCCATGGCCCGGGCTATACTCGGCCACCCAGGACCCACCACGGAGGGAAGCGTTGCGAGCCCTGCTGTCCGTCGCGACTCGCGACGGGATCACCGCGTTCGCACGCGGACTTCAGGGCCTGGGCGTCGAGCTCTACGCGACCGACGGGACCCGCGAGCACCTCCACGAGGACGGCGTCGAGGCGACATCCGTCGCCGACCTGACCGGCATGGAGGAGTTCCTCGGCGGCCAGGTCAAGACCTTCCACCCGTCGATCTATGCGGGCATCCTGGCCCGCCGCGACAAGCCCGAGCAGCTCGAGGAGCTCGCCGGCCAGGGCATCGGGCTCATCGACCTCGTCGTCGTCAACGTCAAGCCGTTCGGCGCGGAGATCGGCCGCAGCCACGTCGGGATCGATCGGGCGATCGAGCTCATCGACGTCGGCGGGGCCGCCCTCCTCGGGGCGGCCGCCCGCAACGCGGCCGGCGTCGTCGCGGTCCCCAGCGCCGACCACTACCCGCAGGTTCTCGCCGAGCTCAAGGAGCGCGGGCTCGTCAGCCCGGAGCTCCGCGCCCAGCTCGCCGCCGAGGCCTTCGGGACCGTGGCGGCGTACTACGCCGAGATCGCCGCCTACCTCAACCAGCTCTCCGCGACGATGTACCCGAGGCGCCTGGCGATGGTCCTCGAGAAGGTGAGCGACCTCCGATACGGAGAGAACCCCCACCAGTCGGCCGCGTTCTACCGCGAGACGACCCACCGCTCCGGGACCCTGGCCGATGCGACGATCGTCCAGGGCGGCACGCCCTCGTTCAACAACCTGCTCGACCTCGACGCGGCGTACCGGATCGCGGTCGACTACACGACCCCGACGGTCGTGATCGCCAAGCACACCGACCCGGTCGGGATCGCCACCGCGGACGAGCTCGTGGAGGCCTACCGTCGAGCGCTCGAGACCGATCCGGTCGCGTCGTTCGGGGCCATCGTCGGCGTCAATCGGACGCTCGACGGGCCGACGGCCCGGGAGATCGCCTCCAACTCGTACGAGGCCGTCATCGCCCCCGGCTACGACGACTCGGCCCTCGGGATCCTCAAGGGGAAGCCGGGCCTCGAGATCCTGAAGGTCCCGCCGGATCCGACCGAGGGGATGCGCGACTACGGCATCGCCCGGCTCGACTTCAAGCGCGTCGGCGGAGGCCTGCTCGTCGAGACGATCGACGACCTCGGCCTCGACCGGAGCCAGCTCCAGGTCGTCACGAAGCGGCGGCCGACGCTCGAGGAGCTCACCGACCTGCTCTTTGCCTGGCGCGCCGTCCGGCACGTCCGCTCGAACGCGATCGTGCTGGCGAAGAATGCGGCCTCCGTCGGGATCGGCGCCGGCCAGGCCAGTCGCCAGGTCTCGGTCGAGATCGCGCTGCGGCGGGCCGGCGACCGGGCCCGCCTCTCGGTCCTGGCCAGCGACGCCTACTTCCCGTTCCCCGACG
>Ga0070731_10000561_pt1 | contig 48412 bp, 49 predicted proteins | sample Coa_R1_2_FD_66448 | JGI IMG/M metagenome (GOLD analysis project Ga0070731, IMG submission 66448) | Surface soil microbial communities from Centralia Pennsylvania, which are recovering from an underground coalmine fire - Coalmine... | ecosystem: Environmental > Terrestrial > Soil > Unclassified ...
AAAAGAAACTCGATCGCCGTGTCCACGCTGATTTCCTTCCCCGCGAGCGGCGGGGCGAGCGTCAGTCCGTCCAGCGGAAAGAGGAAGCCAAGGATGAGCGGAATTCCGTCGTTGCCGGGCGCGAGCGGAAACGCGGTGAACTCGACGGTCCGCGAAATGCCTTTCAGATGTACAGGCATCAGCTGCCACAACCCGCACGGCGTCGCCACCATCAGGCGGACGGACGCGAGCGCGCCTGGATGATATCGGGCCGGGAGAATGTCGAGATAATCGGTGCCCCCAACCGGATGTGCGACCACGCCCTGGAACAGCTGGCCCGCCACGCGCACCTTGAGCGACTTGCCGTCTCCGACGGGCGCTTCCAGGAGGATGATATTGTGAAGAAAACGCGCGGCCGCTGCGGGTTTGAAATCGGCGCGGGCGGGCATCTGCGCGCCGTCCTTTCGCAGCGATCTCCAGAATTCCTCAAAGGCGAGACTTTGTTTCGAACGGGGCCGCACAGGTGCGCTCCGGCACGAATTCGAGTCGGTCAATCCAAGCATCAGGCTGCGGTCGCCTACAAGACACAATCCCGCATGGCATCCGTTCCCACGATGATGGAAGCCAACGGAAGCGGACCGATCCTCCCGCGAATCGCTCCCGACCGCGCGGTGGAACGGGACCGGCCGCCCTGTTGACGGAGCCGCGAATCAGTTAGGGTGGTGCGCATGCTTGCTCTCAAACTGCGTGCACCCGAGCCCGAGCCGAACGAAATCGTCGCCTGCGATGCGTACTGGGTTTGCGATGTCGAGCCCTGCGGCGCCGAGTGGATGTTTTCGGTGATCGGCCCGGACGAAGCGATTGAAACCTTCGTCTACGACTCGCAGCCCCTGGCCGAGTGCGCCCGCGCCCGGATGTTGCGCACGCTCTGTCCTGCCGTCGCGATCGCCGCCTGATTCGGCAGACCTTGCTTCGGGCCGCCTGGCCGCGTGCGCACAGCCCGGATAAAGCAGCGTTGCCGTGAAGCTCGCCACCTACAACGTCAACGGGATCAACGGCCGCCTGCCGGTGCTTCTGCGCTGGCTTGAGGAAGCAGGACCGGACATCGTCTGTCTGCAGGAACTGAAGGCGCCGCAGGAAAAATTTCCCGCCGCGGCTTTGCACCGGCTCGGCTACAGCGCCATCTGGCACGGCCAGAAAAGCTGGAACGGCGTGGCCATTCTCGCGCGCGGTTCCATGCCCATTGAAACGCGGCGCGGCCTGCCCGGCGATCCCGACGACATCCATAGCCGGTACATCGAAGCCCGGGTCGGCGCGCTCACCGTCGGCTGCCTCTATCTGCCGAACGGCAATCCGGCGCCGGGCCCCAGGTTCGACTACAAGCTCCATTGGTTTGCGCGGCTCGCGCGCCACGCCAAATCGCTTCTCGCCTCCGGCGGGCCCGTGGTGCTCGCGGGCGATTACAACGTTATGCCGACCGAAATCGATGTGTACAAACCCGAACGCTGGCTCGACGATGCGCTGTTCCGGCCCGAAGTGCGCAAGGCCTATGCATCGCTGGTGAAACAGGGCTGGACGGACGCGCTGCGGAAACTTCATCCCGACGCGCGCATCTACACCTTCTGGGATTATTTCCGGAATGCGTTCGCGCGCGACGCTGGGCTCAGGATTGATCATCTGTTACTCAGTCCCTCGGTGGCGAAGCGGCTCATCGCGGCCGATGTCGACCGTCACGTGCGCGGATGGGAAAAATCCAGCGATCACGCGCCGGTCTGGATCGAATTGAAGGATTCGCGCCCGCGGCCGTGATTCCCCACCGGTTCGCGGGAATGTGACATTTCACTTTCGCAAAGGCCGAATAGAGTTCGCATTCGAACTACGGAGGCGGCAATGCCCAACAAATTCTTCTGGTACGACGTGATGGCAACGGACACGAACGAATCGCGCCGATTCTACTGCGACGTGGTCGGCTGGGGGGCGCAGGATACGCCCCAGCCGGGCATGACCTACACGCTCTTCATGGTGGGCGACCGGGGCGTTGCCGGACTGCTGCCGATCCCCGAGGACGCACGCAGCGCCGGCGTACCGCCGATGTGGATGGGCTACATCGGCGTTGACGATGTGGACGAAGCAGCACAGCGGCTGGAGCGCGAAGGCGGCAAAGTCCATCGCCCGCCGACGGAAGTCCCGGGCGTCATCCGATTTGCCGTCGTGGCCGACCCGCAAGGCGCCGGTTTCATCATCGCCAAGGGACTGGTTGCCGATGCGCCTCCGGAACCTGCCCCGGGCACGCCCGGCACGGTTGGCTGGCACGAGCTGCACGCGGCCGACGGCGAGCCCGCTTTCGCCTTCTACGAGCGCATGTTCGGCTGGACCAAAGGCGAAGCCATGGACATGGGGCCGATGGGCAAATACCAGCTGTTTGCGACCGGCGGTGCAAATGTCGGCGGCATGATGACCAAACCTCCCGCCGTTCCGGTCCCGCACTGGACCTATTACTTCAACGTGCCGGCGATCGACGCGGCGGCCGCGCGCGTCACTTCGGGCGGCGGCAAGATCATCAACGGTCCGATGCAGGTGCCCGGCGATCTCTGGATCGTCAACTGCCTTGATCCGCAGGGCGCCGGATTCGCCCTGGTGGCGCCGCGGCGTTAACGCCGGGGGCAGAGTTCGATCACGACCTGTTTGAGGTAGCGGAGTTTTGGATCGCTGCAGGTCGAAAGATTGACGGTTTCGCGGAACTTGATACCGGCCATCAGGCGCGTTCGCCAGACGAGTTCCGCGTCGTAGGCGACCTCTTCCTTGGAGGTCAGAAAATAGAACCGCCGCGGAAGCATCCGCGCCGAGGGAACTTCGACGCGCGCGCCGCCCTCGCTCAGGTCGCGGACGACGCACCCGTAGGAGTAGGCGCCGTCGTGGAAAACAATCCGGCCAGCGAGAAAGGTGCGCACGCGCTCGCTGCGGCGAAGATCGTCTTGTGGAGCTTTGGCCGCTGGCCGCCCGGCAGACGACATGAAACAAACCCGCTTGTGGTCCCTGCGCAAGCCTAAGCCCGGCGGGTTACCCATGTCTTACCGTCGCCTCCAGAATCTTCGCTGGAATTTGAACCGCGCGTCGTCCTGGCAGGTGGCGGTCAACGCAGAGATTTTGCACAATTCCCGTCGCCCCCAAGGATCGAAACCCATGAAAGCGAGAGACATGCTGAAGGGCGGCGCCCTTGCCGCCGCGCTGATCGGCTATGCCACGGCTCAGGATCTTTCCGGCCTGACCCCGAATTCGCCCGATCCATGGCTGTGGCTCGCCGACATCCACGGCGAAAAAGCGCTTTCCTGGGTGAAGCAGCAAAACGAGCGCACGCTCGCCACACTGACGTCCGACCCGCAATACAGGGCCGACTACGATGCGATCCTGAAAGTCCTGAACGCGAACGACCGCATTCCCGAACCACAGATCGAGCAGGGCGTCGTGTACAATTTCTGGCAGGACGCCGATCACGTCAGGGGTTTGTGGCGGCGCACCAACTCCGGCGACTTTGCCCGCCCCTCGCCGCACTGGGATGTGCTCCTCGATATCGATGCGCTCGACAAGACCGAGGGCAAGAACTGGGTGTGGTCCGGTGCAGAATGCGCGCCCGACAGGAAACATTGTCTCGTCCGACTGTCGCCGGGCGGCAGCGACGCCCATGCCGTTCGCGAGTTCGATCAGCAGGCCAAGCAGTTCATCGCCGGCGGCTTCGCGCTTCCCGTCGCGAAATCCGATATGGCGTATGTCGACGACAACACGATCCTGTTCGGGACGGATTTCGGTCCCGGCTCGCTGACGAAATCGAGCTATCCGCGGTTCGTGAAGCTGTGGCATCGCGGCGAACCGATCTCTTCGGCCAAGACGGTGTACGAGGCAAAACCTGCCGACGTCGCCGCCCGGCCCAGGGTGTTCCGCGGACCGTACGGAACGGTCGCGATCGTCGAACGCGGGATCACCTTCTTTACCTCCGAATATTATTGGGTCGACAGGAGCGGGACGACGCGCAAGCTGCCGTTGCCCCTGGGTACCGATCTGAAGGGCGTCACGGGCGGCCAACTCGTTTTCATTACCCGCGACGACTGGACACCGCCGAAAGGCAAACCGATTGCCCAGGGGTCGCTTGTCGCCTTCAACGTACAGGACTTCGGCGAAAAGAACGCGAAGCCCGAATACCGGGTGCTGTTCACGCCGAACGCGCGCGGCGCGATCGAGGACGTGTCAGCGGGCCGCGACGCGGTCTATGCGGCCATTTTCGAGAACGTCACCGGCTCCATTCACGAATTCAAGCGCGACGGGTCCAACGCATGGAGCAATACGACGCTCGATCTGCCGAAAGGAGGCTCCACGCATGTCGCCGATTCCGACGCGTGGACGCCGCAATCCTACTTCACCTTCGAAAGCTTCCTGCAGCCCGTAACGCTTTATTCCTATAACGGCGCCGGGGCGCCGCGCGCCGTCAAATCGGAGCCGGCACGTTTCGATGCCAGCGGGCTTGTCGCAGATCAATTCGACGCTACCTCCGCGGACGGCACGAAAATTCCGTACTTTTTGATCCACGCGAAAGATGCGCGGGGGCCCGAACCCACCATTCTCTATGGCTATGGCGGCTTCGAACTCTCGCTCGAGCCCTGGTACTGGAACGACGGCCACCGCCCCCTCGACTCGGGCCAGACCTGGTTGACGAGAGGCGGCGCAATCGCGGTTGCCAATATCCGCGGTGGTGGCGAGTTCGGGCCCAAATGGCACGATGCCGCGCTGAAAACGCATCGTCAGCATGCCTATGATGATTTCGAGGCCGTGGCGGGAGACATCGAGAAGCGCGGCTTTGCATCGCCGCAGCAGCTTGGCATCGTCGGCGCATCGAACGGCGGCCTGCTCGTCAGCGCAACGATGGTGCAACGGCCTCACCTGTTCGGTGCGGTGGTCTGCCAGCGGCCGCTGATCGACATGCTGCGCTACACGCATTACGGCGCCGGCGCCTCGTGGGTCGGCGAATACGGCGATCCCGCGGACCCGAAGATGCGGGCCGTGATCCTCAAATATTCGCCGTACGAGAATCTGAGGCCCGGCGTGAAGTATCCGCCGGTGCTGTTCATCACCGAGACGAGCGACGATCGCGTGACGCCCGTCTTCGCGCGCATGATGGCGGCGAAAATGAAATCCATGGACCAGGACGTGATGTTCTACGAGAGCATGGAAGGCGGGCACGGGCCCGGCGCCACGCACGAGGAACAGGCGGAGATGTGGGCGCTCTCCTACGCCTATTTCGCGCAGAAGCTCGGCTTGCACTCAGCCGCAACACAGTAAAGACCATTTACGTGCAGCGGCCGCCGTACGGTTTCCTCCCCCGCCGAGCGAGATGGGGGGAGGAAAGTCAAACCGCCTTCGCCAAGCCCGCGGTGAACTGGAGATCGGCGAGACGGGCGTACAGACCGCCCCGGGCAACGAGCTCGGCGTGGCTGCCTTCGGCAACCACCCGGCCCTGATCCATGACCACGATGCGCTTCAACCGCTGAATGGTGGCGAGGCGATGCGCAATGACGAGGGTGGTGCGCCCGGCCATCAGGTTGGCGAGACCGCGCTGCACCAGCTGCTCGTTCTCCGCGTCAAGCGCGCTTGTCGCCTCGTCGAGGAGAAGAAGCGGCGCGTCGCGCAGGATTGCGCGCGCGATGGCGATGCGCTGGCGCTGTCCGCCGGATAGCGTCGTCCCCCGTTCGCCGACGAGACTTTCGTATCCCGCCGGCAGTCTCTCGACGAATTCTGCCGCCGCTGCGGCTTCCGCCGCGTCGCGCACTTCGGCATCGCTTGCTTCGGGCCGCCCATAGCGGATGTTGTCGGCAATCGTGCCGGAGAAAATCACCGGGTCCTGCGCGACGAGCGCCATGTGGCGGCGCAACTCGGCGGGATCGAGGCGCGCCGTGTCGACGCTGTCGAACAGGATGGCGCCCGATTGCGGCGCAAAGAATCGCAGAGCGAGCTGAAATACGGTTGTCTTTCCGGCCCCCGACGGGCCCACAAGCGCAAGCGCTTCGCCCTGCGAGACGTCCAGCGAAAAATCATTGAGCGCGGCGTGCTCAAGGCGCGAGGGGTAGCGGAAGGTCACGTTCCGAAACGCAATCTCGCCACGGGCCGGCGCGGGCAGGATTACGGGCGAAGCCGGCGCCTTCACGTCCGGCTGAACGCGCAGAATTTCGGTCAACCGTTCGGATGCACCGGCCGCACGCTGCAGATCGCCCCATACTTCCGACAACGCACCAAGTCCCGCGCTGGCGAAAAGCGCGTAGAAAATGAACTGAAACAGCAGTCCGGCCGTCATCGTCCGGGCGGCAACGTCATGCGCGCCGACGTAAGTGACGCCGACGACGCTCGAAAACGCGGCAAACATGACGACCGCAGTCATCACGGCACGTGCGCGCGTGCGGACGACGGCCACATCGAAAGAGAGTTCGACGGCTTTGCCGAAACGCGCGCGCTCGGCGCTTTCCTGCGTGAATGCCTGCACGGTCTGTACGGCGTTGATGGTTTCGCTGGCGCGTGCGCTCGTATCGGCGATGCGATCCTGACTACGGCGCGACAGCGTGCGCACCCAGCGGCCGAAGAGAATTAATGGCACGAGGATGAGCAGGACGGCCGCGAGCACGATCAGCGTGAGCTTGAGGCTGGTCGCAAACATGAGCGCCAGCCCGCCGACCAGAATCAGAACGTTCCGCAGGGCGATCGAAACAGATGAGCCTACAACGGTTTGAATAAGCGTCGTGTCGGCGGTCAGCCGGGACAGCACTTCGCCGGTACGCGTGATCTCGAAGAACGCCGGCGTGAGCGAGAGCACGTGGTCGAATACGGCTTTGCGGATATCCGCGATCACCCTTTCGCCGATCCACGTGACGTAAAAGAAGCGCACGCCGGTAAACAGCCCCCAGAGCGCCGAGGCGACGACCAGCGGCAGGAAGTAAATGCCAATGTGCGGCACGACCGCTTGTTGAAAGCCACGGTCGACCATGATGCGCACCGCTTGCGGTACAAGCAGGGTGACCGCGGCGGAGCAAAGCAGCGCAAGGAAAGCTGCGACGATGCGGCCGCGGTATGGCCTTAGATACGGCCCCAGATCGCGGAGCGGCTTCAGCGAGCGGCTTTTGGAGCGCCCGGCCGCGACCCGTTGCACTTCGTTGGCAAATTCCTGGCCTGACTGGGCCATCCACCCGGCCTCCCTTCTTGCGCCTCTAATATAGGGCGTGGCTTGTCAGGCGGGAGCCGCTGCCCTATAAGCCGCCGCTTCCCCGTCCGAGCCGAGAGCGCCCGATGAAAAAGGACATCCATCCCAATTATCACATGGTCACCGTCGTCCTGAACGACGGGTCGACCTACCGGACCCGCACGACCTGGGGCGAACCGGACCAAAAGCTCACGCTCGACATCGATCCGACGACGCACCCCGCCTGGACGGGCGGCCAGCAGCAACTCGTCGACCGTGGCGGCCGGCTCTCGCGCTTTAACAAGCGCTTCAAGGATTACGTGAAGGGCTGAGGCCCTATCCCACCACGCTGAAGCTTTGTTGCAGGCGCTCGAACTGGGTCTGCAACGGCGGCTTTGTGGCGGATCGCGTACTCAGTATTGCTTCTTCAAGACGCGCGATGCGCCGATAGAGGCTTTCGCTCCGGTCAAGAAGATCGCGCAGCGTCCGCGGAAGCAACTCGACATTCTCGTGCTGTCCGCCGAAACAAATCTCTTTCGAGCCCAGCCGGTAGCGTTCGCCAGCGGCGGCCTCAGGACACATTTCGCCTTCGCGGACGGCGCGCTGAATGAGCAGCCAACTCGCCGCCTGCATCAGCCTTGTCGTCACGCGCATGCTTTCCCCTGCATAAAGAAGGGCGGCGCTTCGAGGCAGTACGCGCGATTCCTCGCGTCCGGGCCCGTCAAGATAGCGCGCCGTTTCTTCGACCAGCGACATGCCCTCATCGAAGGTGCGGTCGAACAACGCCGCGTCCATGAATGGCGCAGGTGAATTCTGGCGCGCTTCGTCCTGCGCTTCAGCGAACGACATTCCGACACCCCGCTCACGTCCCGGGCGGACGCTAGCAAAGCCCAATTCGCGTTGGAAAGAGCGTTGCGACGAATTCCAAAAATTTTTGCGAATATATGGTTACGTGCCCGCCACAGCCGCATGCGCTCGCGTTAATGAATGATGCAAAGCGTCCGCGCCGTTCATCTTTTGCGGAAGACGGAATCGGCTGCGGCGCGCGTGAATTGGCGTGCGGCAATGGCTTCGCGGCAGCGAGCGACCTCCCCCTCGAGCGCTGCGATGCGCTCAACCAGCTCGTATTCCGATTTTGCCGACAGATCTTCACCCAACACGATCTCCGGCGGTTTCTTCCGCGGCAACAATTCATCGGCATCTATCGGCATGGCCGGATTTTCCTATCGAAGGATCAGCGCCAGATACGCGGACGACGTGCACGAGGCGCGGATGAGAAATTCCACCACACAGATCGCGAAGGAACACGAAGACGTATTATCCCGCATCCGTACCAGCGGTTTTTCCCTTGTCCTCCTCTGCGGTCTTTGTGGTTCATTCCTTTCGCTCGCCCCTTGCGCAACATCGGCGACCCGAGCGCGAGGCTCCGAGTGCCATCGTCCGCCAGTGCGTGAAACACTATCACAGGAGAAAAACATGCGTGCGATCGAGGTAGAAAATCCGGGCCCGGAATACCGGCTGGCCATTGGCGTGGCGGCGCGGCCGGTGCCGCATGCAGGTGAGGTGCTGATCAAAGGCTTGGGCGCCGGCCTCAACCGGGCCGATCTCTTGCAGGCCAAAGGACAATATCCGCCGCCCGCGGGCGCCTCGTCGATTCTCGGAATGGAAATCTCGGGCGAAATCGTCGAATGCGCGGCGGATGTGCAGGAATTCAAGGTCGGCGACAGCGTGTGCGCGCTCGTCACCGGCGGAGGTTATGCCGAGTTCTGCACCGCTTCGGCGAAATGCACGCTTCCTATTCCAGAGGGAATGGATCCGACCCATGCGGCCGCGCTGCCGGAAGCGCTCTTCACTGTCTGGACAAACCTTTTCGATTCCGCACGACTCTCACCAGGCGAGACCGTCCTGATCCACGGCGGGTCGAGCGGAATCGGTACGACAGCGATTCAGCTATGCGCAGCTCTGGGTCACAGGGTTTATGCCACCGCCGGTACTCCCGAGAAGTGCGCCGCTTGCGAACGGCTTGGAGCGGCGCGTGCCATCAACTACAGAAACGAAGATTTCGTTGAGGTCACGAACGAGGCCACCGAGGGACATGGCGTCCATGTGATCCTTGACATGGTCGGAGGCGATTACATCGGCCGAAACCTGCGTGCGCTCGCGCCCTCGGGACGCCTCGTCAACATCGCTTTCCAGAAGGGCGCAACGGCGGAGGTCAACTTCGCGCCGATGCTGCGCAAGCGTCTTTCCTTCATGGCAACCACACTTCGCGGTCGCTCGGTGGAAGAGAAAGGCAAAATTCGCGACGCGCTGAAGGAACACGTCTGGCCCCTTATCGAAGCCGGCAGGCTTCGCCCCGTAATCGACGAGACTTTTCCGCTTGCCGAAGCGCAGGCAGGCCATCGAAAAATGGCCTCCAGCGCCCATATCGGCAAGATTCTTCTTGCCGTCGGATGAAATTTTCTTTCCCAGAGGCCGGGGGATCGGCTAGAACCTTGGTATTCCTCGAAAGGTTTAAGCCTTGAGAGCGGCGCGGGGCCGATAACCCCGCCCCGGAAAGGGACTTATTGCCGATGGCCGAGAACACACCCCTGATGCCCAAGGCGACAGCCGTCTGGCTGGTCGACAACACCTCGCTCACGTTCGAGCAGATCGCCGATTTCTGCGGCCTTCATCCGCTGGAGGTCAAAGGGATTGCCGACGAAGATGTGGCGAAAGGGATCAAAGGGCAGGATCCGGTTGCTTCCGGACAGCTGACGCGCGAGCAGATCGAGGCGGCGGAAAAGGATCCAAAATTGCGCCTCAAGATGGCGCCCCCGAAATACAAAATCCCGCCGGTCAAGATAAAAAAGGCGCCGCGGTACACGCCGGTGTCCAAGCGCCAGGACAAACCCGATGCAGTGTACTGGATCCTGCGCAACCACCCGGAATTCACCGATGCCGACATCATCAAGCTGATCGGCACCACGAAATCGACGATCCAGAAGATTCGCGAACGCTCGCACTGGAACGCTGCCAACATCAAGGCCGTCGATCCGGTGACGCTCGGCTTGTGCTCGCAACTCGAACTCGACCTTGCCGTCGAGCGTGCGGCGCAGAAGAAAGACCGGCAGATGGCGAAGGCCGTACACAAAGGCGAGACGCTGAGGCCCATCGAGGAAACGACAGCCGAGCCTGAACCTGTACTCGCCGAGGATGATGAGTCTGCACTCGCAGAGAACGACGAACCTGTACGTGCCGAGAATGATGAGCCTGCACCCGCTGAGGACAGATCGTCCGCAGAAGAATAGAGGGCTCAACACCTCTTACAGTGCTGTCGGTCTTGCGAAGATAGCCGATGCTGGCGCCGTTTGCGTCAACACAAAAACCGGTGATCGCACCGGCGTTGTCGATACTGTTGTTGATGGCCGCCACGTCAGTAAACATCCTCCCCACCGGTGTTCGTCGAGCCAGAGGGTCGAAACTGACAATCGTTCCGTCGGGTGCGCGCATCCCGTTATTTCAGGCAGGCTGGCGCGAAGCATGTTCGGGGCCGCGGGGATCCAGCTCAAGAACTGTCGGCGAAGCAAGCTGCGGTACAGGCACGTAATGGCCCCTTCCCTGCTCCACCGGGCCCGAGGCCGTGCGCAAAACCGTGAAGACCGTCATAAGGGCATGCACCGCAGCGGTGTAGAAGAACAGCGCCGGCATTCCGAAACGCGCCGTTATCGTGGCGCCGAGAATGGGCCCGATTACCGAGGCGAGCGCATTGATCAGAAGCAACGTTGCCGAAGCCTCGACGAATTCGCTTCTGAGCATGCGATCGTTCGCGTGCGCAATGGAAAGCGAATATAGCGGCAGCATGGCCGCACCGAATGCGAAGGCCGCGGGATAAAGAAGGGCTGGTGCCCTGATTCCGTGGCGCCCGAGCACAGCCAGCGCTACGCCGAACAGCGCCGCCGAGCCGCAGGCGAGCGCCATCAGCCAGCGGCGATCCGAATGATCGGAGAACTTTGCGAGCGGTACCTGAATAAGCGCCCCGCCGATGATAAACGTGCTCATGAACGCGGCGATGCCTGACGTACGAAACCCGAGAAGCTGTGCATAAATGGGTGCAAGCGCCCAGAAGGCGCCGTTCGCAAATCCGACGGTCACGACACCAGCGACGCCGACGGGCGCCATGGCAACGAGCCGGCCGATGCGCAGCGGCGGCACAGGCTGAGGCAGCGGTTGCGGCAGCCGCGTCAGTCCGACCGGAACGATGCAACAGATGTACGCGATCGCCGCGATGGTGAAGAGCTTGAAACCCGACGGCGAAGCGAGCAGCAGCAACCACTGGCCAAGCGTCAGGAACGTGAGCGTCACGATGACATAGGCCGCGAGAATGCGGCCGCGCGTCTGGTTTGTGGCGCGGTCATTGAGCCAGCTTTCCAGCGCCATGTAGATGTTCGCGGCGCAGAAGCCGAAGCCGGTCCGGATGAGAAACCACGCCACGGGTGCAACGAGCAGCGACTGCAACAGGACGGCTGCCGCGGCGAGCGCGGCCGCTACGCAAAATGATCGTATATGCCCGACGCGGGCCAGCACGCGCGGGCCGGCCAGACAGCCGACAACAAAGCCGACATAATAGAATGAACCCAGGGCTCCTATGGCAAGGTGCGAGAACCCCTCAAAATGAGCCCGAAGCGGCGTGAGCGTGGTGACGAGGCCGTTGCCGGCAAGAAGGAACGCCACGGAGAGAAGGATTGCACCGATGGAATAGAGCTGCGGAGCCATTTGCGAAAGCTCAGAATGCGTATCTGGCGATCAGAAAGCCCGCGACCAGCAGCACCAGAAACACCAGAAATACGAGTTCCAGCCGCTTCTCGATAAACTCGCGCACCGGCTCACCGAAGGCGTAGAGCAGTCCGGCTTCGAGCGTGAACCGCGCGCCGCGCGTGATCGCGCAGAGCGGGACAAAGAGCGCCAGATCGAAGCGCGCAAAGCCGGCCGCAATGGTCACCAGCTTGAAGGGTATGGGCGTGAAGCCCTGAAAAAGGATGAGCCAGCCCATTCTGGCAAACGCGGCGTGAAAGCCCTCGATCCTGTCGCCATAACTATAGAACTGAATCAGCCACTTCCCGACCGAGTCGTAAAGCACCGAGCCGATCGCATAGCCGAACAGTCCACCGAGAACCGAGAAGAGCGTGCACCAAGCAGCGAGCCGAAAGGCACGGCGACGATCGGCCAGCACCATTGGTGCCAGCATGACGTCAGGCGGAATGGGAAAGAAGGAGGCTTCCGCGAAGGCCAGCGCCGCAAGCGCCCACCACGCGTACGGCCCGGCCGCATGACCGATAACCCAGCGATAGAGGCCGCGCAGAGCGCCCTCGCGTGGTGGTGTTTGGACTCGCTCGCTCACTGATCCAATTCGGCGCAACCGCCCTCACGCATCCAGCAATACAACATGAGGCAGCAACTCCTTAAATTTGCCTCACCCCGAAAAAAGCCAAAGGACGCGGGCGACTCGATTTCCTCCTCCGGTCTAGCAATCGCACCGACGCGCGTCCATGCACGATCGCTTGCTGCGAATGCGCAGTTTGAATAGCTTTTGTGGAGAAAGTGGCACACGCGGATCGCATCGATGGTCAGACGGCGAAGCGGAAAGGGAAGCAGGAGACGCGTCTCGACGCCGAAGCGTACCGCGGCTCGAAAAACGGCAAAAAGCAAAACCAGCCAAAAAAAGCGCCCATCCGTTGCGCCGCCCCTTCCGATGCATCCACGGAAGCGAATCGCGCGCCGCTCCGCAGAGGTGCTGCCCCGTTCGGCACCGCGGCCCCGGGGAAAACCCGGGCGAAGCATTTACGACCGTGACCTCGACCGCAATCCGGCGAATTTCCAGCCATTGACGCCGATTTCGTTCCTCGAGCGTGCGGCGCAGGTGTTTCCCGACCGCACGGCAATCGTTCATGGAACGAAGACATTTACGTACAAAGATTTCTACCAACGTTCGCGGCGGCTCGCCTCGGCGCTTGCCGGCAGGGACGTCCGGCGCGGCGACACGGTGGCAGCGATGCTTGCCAACACGCCGGAAATGCTCGAACTGCATTACGGCGTTCCCATGACGGGGGGCGTGCTTTGCAATCTCAACACGCGGCTCGATCCCTCGGCGCTCGCCTTCATTCTCGACCACGGCGAAGCGAAGGTGCTGATCACCGACCGCGAATTCGCGAGCATCGTGAAAGAGACGCTGAAGCTTGCGAAAGTACGGCCCTTCGTGATCGACGTCGACGACCGGGAATTTCCGCAAACCGGCGAGCGTCTCGGCAGCGTCGATTACGAGGCATTCATCGCCGCCGGTGATCCGGAGTTTGCGTGGTCCCCGCCCGAGGATGAATGGGACGCAATCGCGCTCAACTACACCTCCGGCACGACAGGCAATCCCAAGGGCGTGGTGTTTCATCACCGCGGCGCTGCGCTGATGGGTTACGGCAATGTGCTGGCTGCGGGACTGGAACCACATCCCGTCTATCTCTGGACATTGCCGATGTTTCACTGCAACGGCTGGTGCTTTCCCTGGACGCTTTCGGTCGTCGCGGGTACGCATGTGTGTCTCAGGTGGGTGCGCGCGAATGCGATCTACGACGCCATGGCGCTCCATCGCGTCACGCATCTGTGCGGTGCGCCGATCGTGATGGCGACGCTCATTCACGCGAAACCCGAAGAGCGCCGTCCCCTGCCTCGCAAGGTCGAATTCATAACAGCGGCGGCGCCGCCACCGGAGGTCGTTCTGGCAGCGATGGCGGAATCGGGCTTCAACGTTACCCATGTGTACGGTTTGACCGAAACCTACGGGCCTGCGGTGGTCAACGAATGGCGCGTCGACTGGGAGGATCTCGAACCTGCGGCGCGCGCCGCGCGAAAGGCCCGGCAGGGCGTACGCTATCACGCTCTCGATGGGCTCGCCGTGATGGATCCCGAAACAATGGAACCCGTGCCTGACGACGGGCAAACGCTCGGCGAAGTGATGTTCCGCGGCAATATCGTCATGAAGGGGTATTTGAAAAATCCCGCGGCGACGAAAGAGTCCTTCGACGGCGGCTGGTTTCACTCGGGCGATCTCGGCGTGCTGCATCCGGACGGTTACATCCAGCTGAAGGACCGCTCGAAGGACATCATCATCTCGGGCGGCGAAAACATCTCCTCGATCGAAGTCGAAGATGCGCTGCTGAAACACCCGGCTGTGATGCACGCCGCGGTGGTTGCGAAGCCGGACGAAAAATGGGGCGAGACCCCTTGCGCCTTCGTCGAGCGCAAATCCGGGCACGAAAACGTTTCAGAAGAAGAACTGATCCGTTGGTGCCGCAGGCACCTCGCGCATTACAAATGCCCAAGGCACATCGTGTTCGGAGAAATTCCGAAAACATCGACCGGGAAAATTCAGAAGTTCAAACTGCGCGAGCGGGCAAAGAGTACAAAGGACGCCTCACCGTAACTGTGAGAACGGTGAGCCAAGCTTCGGCAAGCTCGACATCAGGCCTATTGATCTGCCGGCCTTACATAGAACAGCGCGGACATTGGCAGCACCTTGTGCGCGTCGTCGGCGGCGCGGCCAAGATGCTGCTCGATACCGAACGCGTCCTCGATTGTGCGCAGAAGCGAATAGTGATTGAAGGGCGTCAGCTCGGTCAGACCGCGCGGGCCGTGATTGGTGATGATGATGGTGGGAATCCAGCCACCGCCAGGGTTGTTGGCATCCTTGGGATCCGAGCCGCAGCAGCCCGCGGAATGGCCGCCCGCGTGCTCGGTGTCGTTCTCGTCGAAGGTGATCACGATGGCGCTGTTCTCCGGCTTCGACCAGAAGGGCGCGTTCATGATCTCCGCGACCAGTTTTCCCGCGACTGCATCACCGCGCGAGACCAGTTGCAAACCGTTTCGAACATCGCAATCGGCTGGCACATTGGCGCCGGAAAGCCCATGCATGTCGTTGCATTGATTGGGCACGATGTGCGCGAAATTCGGCACATTGCCGGAGGCGAGGTCGCGATCGAGCGCATCGAAACCCACGATCTTCTGCGCGAGCGCCGTATCCGCCTGTACGTCCTTGAAGTTCATGAAGCCGTTGTGCTTCGCCGCGTATAGCGCAGCCGGCTTTCCGGGAACCGCGTCAGCCGGAAAGCGATACGCGCGGGAACCGGGCGAAGGAATGTCCTCGAAATAGCCCTTCCAGGTGAGATGATGGGAGGAAAGTTGGGAGGCTAGGCTCGGCGAGGTCACCGTGTGGTCGACATAGCCGAGCCTGTCGGCGTTCGGACAGTCCGGATCCGTGATCTTCGGTTTGCACCAGAAGGCGTCATCGTCCTTGATGCCAAATGTGTCGCCGCCCAGCATCGCGACATAGTTCGGTTCGCTCGGATGCGTCTCGGCATAAAATCGCCAGGAATAGCCAAATTGCTGAGCAAAGCGGGTGAGATTGGGCGCTGCCTTGTTGGGCACGATCTGGTCCGTCGTGTGATTTTCCTCGATGATGACAAAGATATGCGCGTACCGCGGCATCCCAAGCTTCCGCGGCATGCGCTCGGACGGGGTCTGAGGCTGCGCCTGGACGGAAGAGAACGCCAGGCAAGCAACGCTGGCCGCAAACAAGGTCAGGCACCAGGGGCGCATAACGTTCATCGGGATTTCCATGATGACGGGGCGCCGCCTTCTAGCGCATGGCGGCGATGGTGCAAGCGCGGCGAAATTGCCGCAGTCGCTTGCTCCCGCTTTCGTGATCCGGATCAGCAAGTCAGGCCGCCCGTGCCAACTCCTGCACAGGCGGCCTGCCGGGCCCCACTTTTGATCGGAATACTTGCGGTCGGACCAACAAAAGCGGGTCCATCGAGCAAAATCCGTGACGGGCGTCACGCCCATCAAACTTTTCCGTCAGATGAACTCCGATTGTTATCTGGCGGGGAATCTGACAGGTTGAGGCTTGTGGCGTGGGGATAGTGGCGATGGCCGGGGCTGCCGTCGATGGTCCGTGGTACTGGGCCTTTATCAGCTACAGCCATAAGGACGCGGCATTCGGCCGGCGACTGCACCGGCGCCTCGAAACGTACGCGCTGCCGCGACGGCTGATCGGTCGGGCGACGACGCAGGGCACGGTGCCACCGCGGCTCTCGCCAATCTTTCGCGACCGTGAAGAATTGCCTGCCGCACACGACCTCAGCGTCGAGGTCCAGGCAGCCCTGAAAGCCTCGCGCAGCCTCGTCGTGGTCTGCTCGCCCGATGCAGCGGCGTCGCCATGGGTCGCGCGCGAAATTGAATTGTTTCGCGCGCTTCATCCGGACCTGCCGATTCTCGCGGCGATCAGAATTGGCGAGCCCGACGAATCCTTTCCCGCGGCGTTGACCCGCAGCGTGCCCGGCGGAGTCCGCATCGAACCACTTGCCGCCGATTTCCAACGCGGTGGTGACGGCAATCACCTTGGCTTGCTGAAACTCGTTGCAGGTGTCGCAGGTGTCAGGCTGGACGAACTGGTCCAGCGCGATGCGCAAAGACACCGCCAACGCGTGACGGCGATCACGGCCGCATCAGTCGTGGGGATGCTCATCATGGGTACCTTGACGGCACTTGCGGTGAGAGCCCGTCACGAAGCCGAGCACCAGCGCAGCGCAGCGGAAGGCCTGGTGGAATTCATGCTCACTGATCTTCGCGACAGACTGAGAGGCGTCGGCCGGCTGGATGTCATGACCGCTGTCAATAAACGCGCGCTTCACTACTATAGCGACGAAGATCTCAACGTCCTTCCCGCCGATTCGCTCGAGCGCCGCGCGCGCATTCTGCTTGCCATGGGAGAGGATGACGCAGCGCGCGGCGACCATACGGCCGCCCTTGCCGAATTTCGCGAAGGCGAGCGCACGACAGCCGCGCTGCTCAACCAGGCACCCGACGATCCGGAACGGCTCTTCGACCATGCGCAGAGCGAATACTGGATCGGGTACGAAGCCTATACCCAAGAGCGGATTCCGACAGCCAAACGATATTGGTTAACGTACAGACATTTGGCAGAACGGATAATCGCGATCGCGCCAGAAAAAACCAGGTACCGCAGGGAACTTGGTTTCGCCGAAGACGATCTCTGCTCACTTGCAATGAAACCGCCGCTGGACCTGAAAGGCGCATTGCGGCACTGCGGTGCCGCGTTGGCGGCGGCCGAGGAAGCAGCGCGCCGTCCTGATGCGGATAGTCGGAACGAGGAAACAAGACGCGCACTTGTCGACGAGGTCATGAATTGCCTCGCCAACATGGCCGATGTGTACCGCGATGCCCACGATACGACGCGTGCCCGCCACGACCGACTTGCTGAGAAAAGTCTCCTCGATAAAGAGATTGCTGCAGACCCGAAAAACATGGATCTCCAGGACACCCTTCTCGCAATTCAGATCGCGTTTGCAAGACTCGACAGGGATGAGGGACACATGGACACAGCACGAACCGACTTTACAACGGCGCTGCAGTCTGCGGAACGCCTGCATCAGGTTGATCCGCACAATACTCGCTGGATACAGCAGCGGGACTACATTGCCGACCAGCTGAAAAATCTTCACATCTAGGGTCCAAGAGGTCGTTTGTACAATCAGTGAAACACAAAAAGGAGGGAGAGATGTCCAACGTAGACTACGCGATTCAGCAGACTGTGAGTCAATCAACGCTGCAGTTCATTGTGTACCTGAAGGTCAATTATTCTTCCTCAAACGGCAGCAACCTTTCTGGAACCTACGACTACAGCCAGAGTGGCACGTTTGCACTGCCGTCGGGCGGTCTTTCCGCCTTTACGGACCTGATCAGAGAAGGCCAAACCCCTACGGGTGGAACCCCGTTCCCAGCCGGGTCCATCCCGGTCATCACCGCCCCAAGTTATGTCGTGTTCGCGATCGGCGGGCCGGGGAATTTTCGCAAGAACCTGGATGCCGTTACCACGGACGATTCCGTTCAAGGCGAGTATTACAATCTGACCTATGTCCTCGATGACGGCACGACGTTTCCCGGAAACAACCTGCACACAATTACGTACACCGACCAATCCCCATGTCACATCATGTATTTCAGCGCAACTTCGCCAAGCACAAAAGGGCAGCAGGGGCTGCCGGATGATTTCAATCTGTACCTTAATCTCGGCAAGATTGATCCCTCCGTCAAAAACACAGGACACGGCGGGTAAAACAACAGTGTTCCAGTCGGCAATATGAATACACCCGCAGCAAGTCCCGCGCTGGTATCGATCATTGCGCACGCGCGGTCGGGCGCGCTCGATCGGGCGGAGCAACTCCTTTCGGAGACCGGGCTTAACCGCGTGCAGGACGACCCGGCGGTGCTCAGCGTGCGCGGGCGCCTGCTCAAGGATCGTGCGCTTCTGGCCAGGGGCGCGGAGCGGAAACGATTGTACCTGAATGCCGCCCACGCCTACAGGCAAGCGGCAGAGATCGGCGGCGCCACCTACCCTCTGATAAATGCTGCGACACTGTCACTGCTCGCCGGACGGAGACTACAGGCGCAGACGTTGGCGCAGCGCGTCCTCGCCGAACTCGTCGCAAAACCCGAGGAAGCGGAAACACCTTATTGGCGCGCTGCCACCAGGGCGGAAGCGCAGCTGCTTGTCGGAGAAACACAGGCGGCAAAAGACAGTCTTGGCGAGGCGATGGCGCTGGCACCCCATGCGTTCGAAGACCACGCCTCGACTCTCAGGCAATTCGACCTGATCCTGCGCGAACTTCGGGAGAACCGCGCCTGGCTTGACCCGCTGCGGCCGCCCCGCACACTCCATTTTGCCGGACACATCACCATCCCGGTCCTCCGCGGCGACATCGAATCGCAAATTCGCGCTTTCGTCAGGCGGGAACGCATCGGTTTCGGCTTCGGCGCCCTCGCAGCCGGCGCCGACATACTCATTGCGGAGGGATTGCTCAAAGGCGGTGCGGAACTGCATCTCGTTCTCCCCTGTTCCCCATCCCTATTCCGGCAAATATCGGTTGAGCGTTTCGGCGTCGTCTGGACGACACGCTTTGACGATGCTGTACAGAAGGCGAGCACGGTACATGCCCTGACCGACGGGCAAAATGCGGTATCTCCCGGTGCCATCGGGCTCGCCGCAGAGATCGCCATGGGAAAGGCGGTCATGCTGGCAGAGTCGCTCATGACCGAATCGGTTCAGCTCCTTCTGCTCGCAACGGGCCCGCGACGCGCCGACGATCTCAGTTCGACCATTGCACAGACATGGCACGAAACCGGCCGCAGGCAGCAGGTGATCCCCGTTCGCCGGCGCATAGGCACACGAAGAGCAAGCCGGCGGGGTGAAGATGGATCGGAGCGCCTAGCAGCGATGCTCCGGGTAGAATTCTCCCAGCTTTCGGCGGTTGCACAGAGCAAAACTGTACTGCCGCGCCTCGCGAAAGTCCTTTCCGCGGATCCCGAATTGCTTGTTCCAGCGCGGTGGACCGGCGAAGCCATAGTGATCGGCTTTGCAACGGCTGCTGCCGCGGCAAAGTCCGCGCTTGCCGTGATGACAGCTCTGAAGAGAACAGCGGCGGTTCGGTGTTCTGCCCATTATGGAATCGTGCACATAGCGATGGATCCGTTCGCCGGAACGCCCTTTGCTCTTGGTCCCGCAACAGAATTGCCGTCCAGGATTGCCTGTTCGACCCCTCTCGGGGCGATTCATGTCAGCGAAGACTTTGCGGCCGCATTGTGCGCGGGACGCGCTCCGGGGCGCCCGCGCGTGGAGTTCATCGGCGAGCTGGCGGATGTCAGGCCCGGGGAGGCGCTCAGACTGTTTTCTCTGAAGCGCTGATCGTCACACCACGAGTTCTTCCAGCCGGTGTGGAGCGACAAGGATGAGCGCATCCGCCTCGCGCCGGATGATGCCGCGCCGCTCGAGCGCGTTGATCGTGCGCGAAACAGTTTCGCGCGTGCTCTGCACGCGCACGGCGAGTGCGGACAAAACGGGAGACGGACGAATTGTACGGCCATCGCCAAGCCGGGCCAGGCGCAGCAGTTCCGCGTGCACGCGCCCGACGGCCGAAAGCGTCGTGCGCTCGCGCATGCGCATCGAGGTAGCGCGGAGCTGGCGCAGAAGGGATTGCGAGAGAACGATGGCAATGCACGCGTGCGCCTCGGCCAGCGAGACAAAATCGACGGCGAGAAACAGCGCTGCCCGCGCCGTTTCCATGGCGATCACGTCGGCGTCTTCGGGCGAATGGTCGCCGGTTGCGAGGGCGCCGAAAAAGTCACCGGGCAGGAATTCATGCAACAGCACAAGCTGCCCCTCGATTCCGTAGACCAACGCACGCGCTCGTCCTGCGAGCAGGAGAAAGGCGGCGGAGGGATCGTCACCCTGCCTGATGATGGCCGCCCTGGCCGGATAGCGCCGGTCGCTCGCCTTTCGCGCAATGGCGCGCGCGACATCTTCGCTGCAGACGAAAACTTTCATCAGCGCTTCGTGAAACTGGAGCTCGGGCGCTGTCGTCGCTTTCATCGTCGCCCCGCTAGCTTTTCGGCTCCCAGAGCTCGATCTTGAAGTTGGCCGGATCGCCAAACCAGGCGAAGCGGCCGTTCGGATCGTTATCTTCCCGGCCAAGGATCGTGACTCCGTGCTCGGTAAGCCTGGCAATCACGCCATCGAGATCGTCGACGGCGAAGTTGATCATGCAATCGCGCGCGCTTGGCGCAAAGTAGCTGGTGTCGATCGCAAACGGCCCGCACACAAGGTGTGGAGGACCAGCGTTGCCGGGCTCGAACAGCGCTCCCCCCCAATCCTCGACAGAGAGCCCGAGAACGCGCCGGTACCATTCCGAAAGTGCTTTCGGGTCCTGGCATTTGAAAAGGATTCCGCCCACACCGGTTACGCGCGCCATGCCGCCCTCGTGTTTCGCCATCCTGACGCGGAAATGATAGGTTTGCCACCCATGAGCAACGGTGACTTCGTGTTCGTCTATTCGACGTTCCCCGACCGGGAATCGGCCGAAAAGATGGGCCGAACCCTTGTCGAGGCAGAGCTTGCCGCCTGCGTGAATATCTTCCCGCCGATGACCTCGATTTTCGAATGGGAGGGCGAGATCGACGTCGCCGCCGAGCATGCCGTTTTCATCAAGACCCGCCGGGCGCTGGTGGAAGAAGTGATCGCCGCCGCGCGGCCGCTCCATCCCTATGCCGTCCCTTGTTTTCTGGTCCTGCCTATCGTTTCCGGCAACGAGGATTACCTGGCCTGGGCACGTGGCCAAACGTCCCGGCCCTAAGTCCTCTGCTGCACCTTTGGCGTTGAGGAGCGTATAGTGCTCGCCCCACAGTTGATTCTGGCCGGAGGCGCGCGATGGGCATGTCACGCAAGCTTGTAGCGGAGTTCTTGGGCACGGCATGGCTGGTGCTTGGAGGTTGCGGCGCCGCCGTGCTCGCAGCGGCCGTACCAAATCTCGGCATCGGCTACATGGGGGTCGCGTTTGCGTTTGGGCTCACCGTCCTGACGGGCGCGTACGCATTCGGGCATATCTCCGGTGCCCACTTCAACCCGGCGGTCACGCTTGGGCTTGCGGTCGCACGCCGCTTTCCGTTTCGCGACATCATCGCCTATTGGATCGTACAGGTCGCGGGCGGCATTGTCGGCGCTGCCATCCTGTATGCCATTGCGAGCGGTGCAGCGGGATTTGACCCTTCGGCCGGGTTTGCGAACAATGGCTACGGCGAACACTCGCCACAGGGCTATTCGCTGCTTGCCTGTCTGATCTGCGAAGCGGTGATGACTTTCATGTTTCTGATCGTCATTCTCGGTTCGACCTCGCCAAGAGCGCCGCTCGGGTTTGCGCCGCTGGCGATCGGGCTCGCGCTTACCCTCATTCACCTGATTTCCATTCCGGTGACCAACACCTCCGTGAATCCGGCCCGCTCGACGGGCGTGGCGATTTTTCAGGGCAGCTGGGCCATCGGCCAGATCTGGGCTTTCTGGCTGGCGCCGCTTTTTGGCGCAGCGATCGCGGGCTTTGTGCACCGCTGGCTGGCGCCCGACGATCCGCCCACGATCCGTCCGGAAATGTGAACGGCGCTTGTCTCGCGGCGCGACGCGACGTTCTATACGCGCGAATTCCTGCGGATGCGTGATTGGGCTTCGAGAAACCGGCACGATTTGAAGGCCTCGATGGCGAGGTCATCCGCCGCGACCTGACGGCGATCGCGCGTGGCGAGCCGGACACGGCGAGGCGTCGGGCGGCCTCGCTTGCGTACATTCGCACGGCCTTTGGCGATGCACGCACGCTGGTCCTGGCGCAGATCGGAAGCGGCGCCCTATCCGGCGTGGCCGCAGCGCGCGCGCTGTCGGGCATCCAGGACGTTTTCGTGCAGGTCCTGTACGACCTTGCCGTCAAACATTTCTACTACGCGCAGAATCCAACGGAATCGGAACGTCTCGCGATCATCGCCACGGGAGGTTACGGCCGCGGCCTGCTCGCGCCGTTTTCCGACGTGGATTTGCTGTTTCTTCGCCCGTTCAAGGGCACAGCCTGGGGGGAGAGCGTCATCGAATTCATCCTGCTGATGCTCTGGGACCTTGGCCTGAAAGTCGGGCACGCCACGCGCACCGTTGGCGAGTGCATCCGCCTCGCGCGCGAAGACATGACCATCCGCACCGCGCTGCTCGAGTCGCGCTTTCTATGGGGCGAGGCGGCGCTTGCGCAGGAGCTGCGCAAGCGCTTTCGGGACGAGATCACGCGCAACACCGGAAAAGATTTCGTCGCGGCGAAACTAGCCGAACGCGAAGCGCGGCATGGACGGCAGGGCGAAAGCCGCTACCTTGTCGAACCCAACATCAAGGAAGGAAAGGGCGGCCTGCGCGACCTGCAGACGCTCTACTGGATCGGCAAGTATCTCTACGGCGTGGATGATCCCGCGGCATTGACCGATCACGATGTCTTGACGCACGAGGAATACGCCTCGTTTGAAGCCGACGAGGCGTTTCTATGGGACGTGCGTTGCCGCCTCCATTGTCTTGCCGGCCGCGCCGAAGAGCGCCTTACCTTCGATGTACAACCGGAGATGGCGCGCCGGATGGGCTTCGCGGGCGAAACGGTGCGCAACTCCGTCGAGAACTTCATGCGCGCCTATTTTCTCGTCGCCAAGGACGTTGGCGACATCACGCGCATTTTCTGCGCCGCGCTCGAAGAGCAGAACACCAAGCCGAGGCTGCAGGCCGCCCGGCTGGTGGCCGGATTTCTCACGCCGCGAAGCGCGAAGGACGAGCTCTTCGTCGAGAACGGTCGTCTCAATGCGCGCGAGCGCGCGTTCCGACGCGATCCGCGCAACCTGATCCGCATATATCAGCTCGCAGATGAAAAAGGGCTCGATGTCCATCCCGAGGCATTGAGAACGATTACACGTTCGCTGGACCTCATCACACCGGACTTCCGGCAGGACCCCGAAGCGAACCGGCTGTTCCTGACGGTTCTTTCCTCCCGCAATTCCCCGGAGCGGACACTCCGGCGAATGAACGAAGCGGGCGTGCTCGGCCGATTTGTACCGGCATTCGGGCATGCGGTTGCGCTGATGCAGTTCAATATGTACCACCACTATACGGTGGACGAGCATCTGATCCGTGCCGTCGGATTTCTCGCTGCCATCGAACGTGGCGAACTGAGGAACGAGCATCCGCTGTCGAGCGACCTCTTTGGCCGCGTCAGTTCACGAGTGTCGCTCTACGCAGCAGTGTTTCTTCACGACATTGCCAAGGGGCTGCCTGGAAATCATTCCGACGTGGGGGCCGAGGCGGCGCAGGCGCTTTGTCCCCGCTGGGGATTGACCGAACCGGAAACCGAATCCGTCGTGTGGCTCGTTCGAAATCACCTTCTGATGAGCGATACGGCCCAGCGGCGCGACACATCGGACCCCAAAACCGTCCGCGACTTCGTCGAAAAGGTACAGTCGCCGGAGCGGCTGCGCATGCTGCTTATTTTGACCGTTGCGGACATCCGCGCCGTCGGGCCGGGTGCATGGAACGCCTGGAAGGCCCAACTTCTGCGCGATCTCTACCACGAGGCCGAATTCGCCATGTCGGGAAGTGCTTTCCCGGGGCGCAGCACGCGCGCCGCTGCCGTTCGCGATGCTCTGGTGCGGCGGATTGCCGGTTGGCCGGAGTCCGAGCGCCTGGATTCGCTGGCCGATTATCGGGAAAATTACTGGCTTTCTTTCGACGATGATCAACTCGAACACCACGCGCGTCTCCGCATGAAGGCAAAGCGCTCGCGCGACCTGTTCGCATGCGACATCCACGCAGATGGAGTGCGCGGCATTTCGGACGTTATCGTGTGCACCCCCGACCACAGGGGCCTGTTTTCCCAGCTTGCCGGAGCGATCGCCGCCTGTGGCGGTTCGATTGTCGACGCCAAAGCCTTCACCGGCGATGACGGTTTCGCGCTCGACGTGTTCGCGCTTCACGACAGGGAAGGCACGGCATTTGGCGATTCCGACCGGATCGCGAAACTCAAGCGTACCATGGCACGAGCGGTTGCCGGCGAGAATGTCGGCGCCCCCACCGTCACGAGGCGGATCGGAGCGGGCCGCTCCGCGGTTTTCCAGGTCAGGCCACGTGTCGATATCGACAACGAAGGCTCGTCGAACGCCACGGTCATCGAAGTCGAGGGCCCGGACCGTCCGGGATTCCTGTACGATATCGCGAGCGCGCTGTATCTGGAGGGTCTTTCGATCTCGTCTGCGCGCGTGGCCACTTATGGCGAGCGCGCGATGGACGTGTTCTATGTGCGTGACGCATTTGGCCAGAAGATCGTCAATCCCCAACGCCTCGCCGCCGTCAGGGCGCAGCTGCTGGCGGCCGCTGCGGCCGGCTCTTGAAGCCCCCGGGCCACTCGGCCATAACGCGCGGGCTCTCACCGGAATTTTTCATGGCCGCGTCAGATCACAAACCGCTCGTATTTTCGGGCATGCAGCCGACCAACACGCTGCACCTTGGAAATTACCTTGGCGCGCTCAAGAACTGGGTGCGGCTGCAGGAAACAATGGATTGCATCTATTGCGTGGTCGACATGCACGCGATCACAGTCGAGAGCGATCCGAAGGCACTTGCCGCCGCGACGCGCGAAGTTGCCGCCGCCTACGTCGCGAGCGGCGTCGAACCCGCACGGGCGATTCTCTTCAATCAAAGCCAGGTGCACGAGCACGCCGAGCTCGCCTGGATTTTCAATTGCGTCGCGCGGATGGGCTGGCTCGGCCGGATGACCCAGTTCAAGGAAAAGGCAGGCAAGCATCGCGAGAACGAAAGCGTCGGCCTGTTTGTCTATCCCAATCTCATGGCAGCCGACATTCTCGCCTACAAGGCAACGCATGTACCGGTTGGCGAGGACCAGCGGCAGCACCTCGAGCTTGCGCGCGACATCGCGCAAAAGTTCAACAACGACTATGGTGTTCCCGGCTTTTTTCCGCTGCCCGAACCGGTGATCACGGGCCCGGCGACGCGTGTCGCGTCGCTCCGCGATGGCACCAAGAAGATGTCCAAATCCGATGAATCGGATTACTCGCGTATCAACCTGACGGATGACGCGGATGCGATCGCGCAGAAAATCCGAAAGGCGCGGACCGATCCGGCTCCACTGCCCGATTCGGAAAAAGGTCTCGAGGGACGGCCGGAAGCGGAGAACCTGATCAATATCTATGCGGCTCTGGCGGACGAGCCGCGTGGGAACGTCATTGCCCGTTTTGCCGGTGCACAATTCTCAGGCTTCAAGAACGAACTGGCCGACCTCGCGGTGTCAAAGCTGGTTCCGATCGCCACCGAGATGCGCCGTCTTCTGGCCGATCCGGCGGAAATCGATCGATGGCTTCGCCACGGTGCCGACAAGGCACGCGCGATGGCCCACCCCATCGTGAGCGAGGTCAAGCGCATCGTCGGGTTTGTTTCCTGAATGGCTGAGAGCCGAACCGCCCTCGTCACGGGCGCTGCCAAGCGGCTCGGGCGTGCCATCGCCATCGATCTGGCCCGTCACGGCTGGAACATTGCGATTCACTTCAACACATCCGAATCCGACGCGCACGCTACCGCCGATGGCGTGCGCGCGGAAGGCCGGCATGCTGCGTTGGTCAAGGCCGACCTTTCCGATGAGGAGCAGGCAGGCGCGCTGGTCGCACGGGCGCGAGAAGCTCTCGGCACGATCAACGCACTCGTCAACTGCGCTTCGATCTTCGAGCCTGACGACTGGACAACCGCGTCGCGCGATTCCTGGCACCGGCATATGGCCGTCAATCTGCGCGCTCCCTTTCTGCTCTGTCAGACCTTTGCTCGAGCGCTGCCCGCGGGAGAGAAAGGGGCGGTCGTCAACATCATCGACCAGCGCGTGCTGAAGCCGACCCCGCAATTCCTTTCGTACGGAGTGAGCAAGGCCGCCCTGTACTGGTTGAACACGACGCTCGCCCAGGCACTCGCGCCGCACATCCGCGTCAACGCGGTTGCACCGGGACCGACGATCATCAATGCGCGCCAGAGCGAAGCGCAGTTCCGGCGCCAGCGGGAAGCGACGATTCTCGGAACGGGCGCCGAGCCTCAGGATATCTGCGACGCGGTCCGGTATCTTCTGACAGCCGGTGCGGTCACCGGAGAGATGATCGCGGTCGATGGCGGGCAGCATCTTGTTTGGCAGACACCGGACACACAGGTTGCAGAATGAGGCTTCCGATGACAGGCGCCACATCGACGACAGACGGGAAGGCGACGCTCCGCCAGGTCTTCATCCGCGATCTCGAACTGCTTGCGCATATCGGCATTCACGGTCACGAGATGACGAAGCATCAACCGGTGCGCATCAACGTGGACCTCGCGGTGGAAGATCGTAAGGATCTCGAAGACCGCCTCGACCGCGTCGTGGATTATGAATCCATTACACTGCGAATTCGGGCAATCGTCGCGCGCGGGCATATCAACCTCGCCGAGACGCTGGCGGAGGCGATCGCCGAAGCCTGTCTTGAAGATGTGCGTGTCAAGTGCGCGCGCATCCGGGTGGAGAAGCTTCACGCCGTTCCCGGGGCCGCGTCGGCCGGAGTGGAAATCGAGCGCCACGCAAAACCGGGCTAGGCGCTGTATATTGGCGGCATGAATGAGGTCCCCTCCCCCGGTGAAACCAGTCAGGACACGGTTCGCGGGCCGGCCCGCATCCAAGCATACGTAAAGACGCTGCCCGACGCACCCGGCGTCTATCGGATGCTCGACGCCAAGGGGAACGTTCTCTACGTCGGGAAGGCCCGCAGTCTCAGGAAACGTGTCGCCGCATACGTGAAGACGGGCGGCCACATCGATCGCATCGCGCGCATGATCGCCGAAACAGCGGAGATGCTTTTCGTTACTACGGCGTCCGAAACCGAAGCGCTGCTTCTCGAATCCAATCTGATCAAGCGGCTGAAACCGCGTTACAATGTTTCGTTTCGCGACGACAAATCATTCCCCAATATTCTGCTGCGCGAAGATCACCCGTTCCCGCAGCTGCTCAAGCACAGGGGCGCGAAGAGCACGAAAGGTGTCTATTTCGGTCCGTTCGCTTCCGCGGGCGCCGTCAACCGCACGCTCAGCGCGCTGCAACGGGCGTTCCTTCTCCGCTCCTGCTCGGATTCGGTATTCGAGTCGCGCACGCGACCATGTCTCCTATACCAGATCAAGCGCTGCAGCGCGCCGTGCACGCAGAGGATAAGTGAAGACGAATACCGCAACCTGGTGTGGGAAGCAGAAGCTTTCCTCACCGGCAAGAGCAACGGCGTACAGTCGCGACTGGTGGGCGAGATGAACGCCGCTTCGGAAGCGCTCGACTTCGAGCGCGCCGCGCGCTTTCGCGATCGCCTGCGCGCGATGAGCCACATCCAGGCGCACCAGGGAATCAATCCCTCGACGTTTTCCGATGCCGACCTGTTCGCCCTGTACGCGCAAGGCGGCCAGATTTGCATCCAGGTTTTCTTTTTCCGCGCCGGCCAGAACTGGGGCAACAGGCCGTATTTCCCCCGCGCCGAGCGCGACCTTGCGACCGGGGACGTGCTCGAATCCTTCATCGGCCAGTTTTATGACGAACGTACACCGCCGCCGTTGATCCTTGTTTCCGAAGACATGCCCGGGAAGAGTCTGCTTGCGGAGGCGCTTTCGCTGAAAGCCGAGCGGAAGGTCGAGATCGCGATGCCGCAGCGCGGCGAAAAGCGCGAAATTCTCGAAATGGCGTTGCAGAACGCACGCGAACAGCTGGCACGTCGTCTCGCCGAGAACAGCGCCCAGCGCGAACTGCTCGAAGGAGTCGCGGAAACCTTCGCCCTGGATGCGCCGCCGCGCCGCATCGAAGTCTACGACAATTCGCATATCCAGGGCGCGAGCGCCGTGGGCGCGATGATCGTCGCGGGGTCCGACGGCTTCGAGAAGAACGAATACCGCAAGTTCAACATCAAGACCGCCGAACTCGCGCCCGGCGACGATTACGGCATGATGCGCGAAGTACTCAGCCGCCGGTTCTCGCGGCTGGTTCGCGAAGCCGAGAATGCCAGGGCGCGTTGGCCGGACCTTGTGCTGATCGACGGTGGTCCCGGGCAACTGGCGGTGGCCGAGAGCGTGCTCGAGGATCTGGGCATTGAAGACGTCGTGCTTGTCGGCGTTGCGAAGGGACCAGACCGCGACGCCGGGCGTGAGCATTTTCACATGAAGGGTCGCGAGGCCTTTCGTCTCGATCCGAAAAGCCCCGTCCTTTACTACCTGCAGCGCCTGCGGGACGAGGCCCACCGCTTCGCCATCGGCACGCACCGCAAGAAGCGCGCAAAGGCGCTCGGCGCCAATCCGCTCGATGAGATTGCCGGTGTCGGCGCCACCCGCAAACGCGCGCTGCTTCAGCACTTCGGTTCGGCGCGCGCCGTCGCGGGCGCCAGCCTGTCGGACCTCGAGGCCGTGGCCGGAGTGAGCGTTGGCCTGGCGCGGAAAATCTACGATTTTTTCCACGCGCGCGGCTGAGTTGTCCTAGATTGGCCGGATGCTGCTTCTGCCCAATGCGTTGACGATTCTGCGCATCCTGCTGGTCCCGGTGTTTGCCATCACCTTCATCCTGCACGGTGATGCCTGGCGCTTCGTCTCTTTCGTCATCTTCTGCATCGCCGGCGCGAGCGACGTGCTCGACGGGCTGGCCGCGCGCAAGCTGCGGGCCAGTTCCGAACTGGGGCGCATGCTGGATCCGATCGCCGACAAGATCCTCGTGGCGGTGGCGCTGATGATGCTTGTCGCCAAGGGCGGCGTCTCGGGGCCCGCGCTCATACCCGCGCTCGTCATCCTGGCGCGGGAAATCCTCGTTTCCGGCTTGCGCGAATTTCTGGCCACGGCTGCGGTCAGCGTCCCGGTCACGCGCGTCGCCAAGATGAAGACGGTTCTGCAGATGGTGGCCATCGGCGCGATGATCCTCGGGCCGATCGTCGACAAGATCATTCCGGGTGCGGTGTATCTCGCCCACCTTCTTCTCTGGGTCGCCGCCGCGCTGACGGTGTACACCGGCTTTGTCTATCTCCGGGCCGGACTTGCCCATGTGCGCACCGAGCCGGCGGCGCGGACGCGCGTCCGCGAACTGACATGAAGATTCTCTACTTTGCCTGGGTGCGACAGAAGATCGGAAAGGGCGAAGAAGATATCGCGTTGCCGAAGCAGGGGTGTACGGTGTCCGACCTCCTTACGATGTTGCGCGACCGGGGTGACGGATATGCGGAAGCCTTTGCCGATCCCTCGCGCATCCGCGCCGCCGTCAATCATGAGCATGTCCGTTTCGACGCGAGGCTCGGAAACGACGACGAGGTTGCATTCTTTCCGCCGGTAACGGGCGGATGAGGTCAATCCGGATTCAGCCGGAAGATTTCGACCCGGTCGCCGCGACCGCGGCCCTGGCGGCGAACAATCTGCAGGTCGGCGCCGTCGTTACATTCTCGGGAATCGTCCGCCGCGATGACGGTCTTTCGGCACTGACGATCGAACACTATCCCGGCATGACCGAGCGCGAAATTGCACGCCACGTTGAGGAGGCGGAACGGCGCTGGCCACTCCTCGGGCTCGCCATCGTCCACCGGATCGGGCGGCTCGTTCCGGGCGAGAATATCGTGCTTGTGGCCGTTGCGGCCGTACACCGCCACGCCGCATTCGAAGCGGCGGAATTCCTGATCGACTACCTGAAGACGCGCGCGCCGTTCTGGAAACTGGAGGAACGCGGCGCGGCAACAGGCTGGGTGGAGGCCAGCGAAAACGACGACAGCGCGGCGGCTAGATGGAATCCGCCCTGACCATTCCGCGCACGTCCTTTGCGTAATCCTCCATCATGGCCTCGCAGATGCTGCCCGGCGTGAAACTGTACGGCCCGACCTGCGAGACCGGCGTTACCTCGGCCGCCGTACCGGTCAGGAAACATTCGCTGAACCCGGCCATCTCCTCGGGTTTGATGTGCCGTTCGTGTACCGGAATTTGCCGCGCCCGCGCCAGATCCATGATCGAGCGCCGCGTGATGCCGTCGAGAAAGCAGTCCGGTATCGGCGTATGCAGGGCGCCGTCCCTGACGAAAAACACGTTCGCCCCGGTCGCCTCGGCGACAAAGCCGCGGTAGTCGTACATCATGGCGTCGGCGAAGCCCTGTTCCTCCGCGTTGTGCTTTGATATGGTACATATCATGTACAGGCCTGCGGCTTTTGCCTTCGTCGGCGCCGTATCGGGCGCCGGCCGCCGCCATTCCGAGACCGTCAGCCGGATGCCCCTCTTCTTCTCCTCCGGCGAGAAATAGGACGGCCATGGCCACGCGGCGATGGCGACGTGAATCTTCGAGTAAGGCGCGGCGACCGACATCATTTCGCTGCCGCGAAACACGACCGGGCGCATGTATCCGTCCACCAGTCCCTGCACCCGGCCCACCTCGATGCAGGCGGTGTTGATTTCCTGTTCGCTGTACGGAATTTTCATTCCCATGATGCGCGCCGATTCGAACAGGCGCGCCGTGTGCTCCTCGAGCTTGTAGATGTGTCCGCGGTAGAGGCGCTGCCCTTCGAAGATCGACGAGGCATAATGCAGGCCGTGCGTGAGGACATGTGTCTGTGCTTCGCCCCAGGGCACGAGGCGTCCGTCGTACCAGATTGAACCGTCGCGGTCGTCGAAGGGAATGACAGCCATCAAAGCTCCCGGGGGTTGGCCCTTGTTTTGCGGGCTTCGGAGGAACAAATTCGGTTTGCCGGGGCGCGGTTCCGCAGGAGGGCGGGCCGCCCGGACGGCTTCCCTCTATATGTTCGCGCGGGTGAAGTGAAGCAGCCAGGATGAATACCGTTACCCAGGATTCCCACCTCCTCGTCGTCGATGACGACGTGCGCCTGCGCGCGCTTCTACAGCGCTATCTGACCTCGAACGGCTACCGCGTTACCGCGGCCGGAAACGCTGCCGAAGCGCGCGGCCTCATGAAGAGCATCGCCTTCGATCTCCTGATCGTGGACGTGATGATGCCCGGCGAATCGGGTCTCGAGCTGACCCATTCGATTCGCGCCCAATCGCAGATTCCGGTGCTGATGCTGACCGCCCGCGGCGAACCGGAGGATCGCATTGCCGGGCTGGAAAAAGGCGCGGACGACTACCTGGCGAAGCCGTTCGAGCCTCGCGAACTGTTGTTGCGGTGCGCCGGCCTGCTCCGGCGGACAACGGCGCCCTCCCGCTCGCCGCATCGCGAGGTCAAGATGGGCGACGCCGTGTTCGATCCCGAACGCGGGGAATTGCGCCGGCAGGGCCGGCCGGTGCGGCTGACAGGTTCGGAAGCCGCGCTGCTCAGGCTGTTCGCGGGCAACGCCGGGAGACCGTTCTCGCGAACCGACCTCTGCACACGCCTGGGAGTGGCGCTCGAACGCTCGATCGATGTGCAGGTCACGCGACTCAGAAGGAAAATCGAGGAGGATCCGAAACTGCCGCTGTACATCCAGACGGTGCGCGGCGTCGGTTATGTGCTCGTGCCGGACCGGGTGAGCTAGGATGCGCTTCAGGATTTCGCATCTCGCGAGGCGCATTTTCCCGCGCGGGCTCTTCGGCCGGTCCCTGATCATCGTCGTCGCGCCGATGGTGGTGCTGCAGGCTCTCGTGACGTACGCCTTTTTCGTCCGGCACTACGACATCGTCACGCGCCATCTTGCGCACAACGTCGCCGGCGACATCGCATTCCTCACCGACATCGAACGCTCCTACCCGCCCGGGCCGACACGGACCAGGCTGCTCGAAATGGCGGCGCACAGCCTTGGCTTCCGCATCTCGTTGGCACCCGGCGCAAGACTGGCGACGCCCTACCGCCATTCGAGCAGCGAGCTCAAGCGCGCCATGGACGCCGTATTCGCGAACCGCCTCGGCGCCGCCCATCCCTTCACGTCCGACGCGGCCGGCAACGTCGTCGATCTCAGTGTACAGGTCAAGGATGGCGTGCTCAACGTGGTCGTGCCGCGCGACAGCGTCGTCGCCTCCAACGCCGATATTTTCATTTTGTGGATGGTCGGTTCGTCGATTGTACTGATTGGAGTGGCCATTCTCTTCCTGCGCAACCAGGTCAAGCCGATCGAACGGCTGGCTCTCGCGGCGGACGCGTTCGGCAAGGGCCGTCCCGTTCCGGATTTCAAACCGTACGGCGCAACCGAGGTGAGAAAGGCGGCGCAGGCTTTCATTACCATGCGCGCGCGCATCGACCGCTATGTACAGCAGCGCACCGAAATGCTGGCGGGCGTAAGCCACGACATGAAGACGCCGCTGACCCGGCTTCGCCTGCATCTGGCGATGACGGGCTCCGATGCGGAAAACGCGGCGCCGCTCCAGGACATCGCCGAGATGGAACATATGCTCGACGAATACCTCGATTTCGCGCGCGGCGATTCCGGCGAGGATGCCGAACCCGCCGATGTCGGCGAAGTGGTGGCGGAAGCCGCGCTTGCCGCGGCCAGCGCCCGTGCCGCGGGCGGCGACCGGCTGCATGTCGAAACGCCGCCCGGAATCCGGATCGCGGTGAAACGCAACGCCCTCAAACGCTGCGCCATCAACCTGATCGACAACGCGCTGAAGCACGGCAACAAGGTCGACGTGGCGCTCGCGCGCAATGGCCATTTCGTGGAGATACTCGTCGACGACGACGGGCCGGGCATACCGGAATCGCGGCGCGAAGAAGCCTTCCGCCCGTTTCACCGTCTCGACCGCGGGCGCAATCTTCAGGCGGGCGGTGTCGGCCTCGGGCTTGCCATTGCGCGGGACATCGCGCGCGCCCATGGCGGCGATCTCACGCTCGGTTCAAGCCGCCTCGGGGGCTTGCGGGCGGCCATCCGGCTCCCGGTGTGAGTGTATTTGGGTCTGTACATTACGACGGCGGGTTTTTTCGGGAGTTCCCTCAGAAATTCCCTGGAGGACGAAGCCCGGAATCGCCCATGTTCCTGCAATCACTGGATTTTTCGCTCTTTGCGCCTCCCACTTTTGCAAAAATTTCCTCAGGAATTCCCTCACTGAGGGAATTTTGACCTGTACAATCGCCAACCCGCCGAAGCTTCAGAGCAGGCGGGCCGCTGATGCCCGACGGCAGAGGCAAAACAGGGGCACGACCCCAACATCTTGTCTATCGGTACGGGGTGCCGCCTTTTTTAAACTTCCCTGCGTTTTTCCCTGCACCAGGGAAGATAAGCCACCCCGGCCCCGGCCTCTCCTTGTCCATATCTTGTGGTTGGCCGGTCTTCGCGTTTCCCCGAGAAATGTATGCAGCGGGTGATTTCGCGGCACGTCAAAGACATCGGGAAGTTCGGCGGCGCGGTCGGTGTGAACGCGCGCCTCCGGACCCGACGGGAATCTCGCTTCTACTGATTTCAAAGAGCCAAACAGCTTCTATACCGTACTGGTAGTCATGTCAACTGATATGGAACAAGTTACACTTCCCATACTCTTGACCAAGGGGTAGTTTAGGTGCGCCCCCGCCGGGCGCTGGGAGGCGCACCCCTCGTTGGGAATAGGCTCGTGCATCTGATCTACGCCGACGATACCGGCACTTCGACGAAGGATTTGCTGGCCCTCGTCTGTGCCATTCTCGTAAGACCGGACGTGCATTGGCTGGCTTTAGGGTCGGACATCGAACATCTGAAGCAACGCGTGCCGGATATTTATCGCCAGAAATTCATTTTCCGGGCGTCCGAACTACTCACCAGCGCGACAAACCATACGACCAGAAGATCTGGCCAAGAGATGACCGTATCGCCCTGCTAGGCGATCTCGTCGCTTTGGCGTCAAAGCGCCACCTGGTGGTCGCCTACGGCTGATGTGATCAGCTCGGGGAAATCCCTGGAAGGCCGCACCATCGGGCGTTGGCGTGCCACGCGATGGCTTATTTGCACGCGATATAAAAGGCGGACCAATGGATACGGGAGACCTGCGACCGTACTGAAATGGCGATGCTTTTCGTTGAAGATTCTGAAGCCGCAAAGCGCACAATCGAGTACGCGCACGAAACGCTCTACAAGCCGAAGCGATTGAGCGATTTCCCGACCGTCCAACCCATTTCTAGAATCAAAGACGGCGTGAATTTTGTGCGCAAGAATCGCGCTTTGTTTCTTCAGTTGGCAGACGGTTGTGCCTCTGTCTTGCGCCGTGCGCCCAGCGGCGCGCCAGAAAACGACTGGTTGCTAGAGCGATTGCTCAACACAACGGAAAAGCCAGACGCGATAAAGAAAGGCGTATATTCGGCCGGGGGCGCTTGTTTTTCTTGGCCGGAAAAGAGGCGCGGCCTACCCCTGTTTTCGCGGAGGCGGCGCGGTGCGTGAAACTTGTTCGAACGCACGGTCAAAGTCTTTCGGGTCGCTCGATGCGCCAACCGTGCTCGCGGTTTCGTGGAACATTTTGACTTGAATTTCCGCCATGCGTTTTTCCGCTTGCATGACGCCAGCGCGATTCTTAATGCGCCGCGCCGCGTCGCGGTCGGCCATTGCGGCTTTGTACTCTATTTCCAGAGGCGACGATTTTGGTTTGGGAGTGGCCATGGATTCAGGATAGCAGCGATTTGCTGAAAACGAAAACGGGCCGGAATTGCCGTTCCAGCCCGTGCACAGAATTCAGTGCCACGCGCCAACGCGGCTGATTCGCAATCTAGCCAAGGAAAGGCATGTGGACAATGCGAAAGGTAGTTTTTTGCAGTGATCGCCATTTCACTTTGTAGTAAAGGGGTGGTCGCCCATGAATTTCGCCAGCGCGAAACCACTTGCGGCGAAAGAGATTCCGGAGGCGGTGTTCTCTCCGGAAATCTGGAGAATGCCGATGACGCGGCCTTGAACGTCAAATACAGGGCTTCCACTACCGCCGGGCCACGCTGCGCGATCAATAACGAGTTGGATATTAGGGCCCCTAGCATCGGATTCGTAACCACCGACGTAGCCCCGAGCAGAAATGGGGAACGGCGTGCCGAGGGGAAAGCCCGTAACTGCGAGCGCGGTGCCGTCAGCTTGCTTAGTGGAATCTATGACGACTGGCAGGGGAGAGAATTTTCCGCCCTCAAATTTGGTGAGGTCATCACGCGTCCGGCATCTCGCGATGTCCGCAGTAGCGTCGCGGACGCACTGGTCAATATCGAAGTCGTCTCGCGTTCCGTCGAAATGAGACGGCTCGCTGCTGGGCTTTATGAACCAGATCTGCGAAGGGCAGCCAGCAAGCGGTTTCCCAGAGTCAAATTGAGCAAGCACATGGTCATCCGTAAGGAAGTCGCCTCTCTTACTTACGAAAAAGGCACTTCCATCAAAAATCGGTTGAACCTGGTTTGGGCCGGTCGGCTTCGCACACATGACCGGTGCAACGGAGCGCTTCATCACGTCTATAGCGTGAATGAACGCGTCGGGGCTGCGCGTTTGCGCGTAACTTGGGAGCGCGAACAAAAGAACCGTACAAACCACGCCGGCACTTTTGGTTATGATTTTACCATGGGAAAATATCTTGTCCCTAACTGCAGGGCCGAACGATCCCCAGACACGCTTTCCGTTGTTTGTGATGACAGTCATTTGGCTTCTCCTATCGGTCCACAGCCGAAATGAAAGAGACCGCCTTGACCACCGAGTACCAATGGCGCACACCTTGCGCGTCGCAAGACTCAGTCCCGCAGACGGTCACGCTATTCGCGGGATTGATGCGGGCGGGGCTTCGTGGTGGTTGCCCCGCCCGAATCACTTATCAACCTGGGATTTTCGGTTTCTCAGGATCGCGAGTCGAGTCGGAAAGGCGCGCGACCCAATACTTCACAAGCGCGTCAAACGAGCGCAATCGGCTTAGTGGCGGATCCTTACGAACGAGTTGTTTCGTAGGTGAGGCGACGGCCTTTCGCGCCGCGCAACGCGATCTTCGCGCGCAAAGCGTCATCGATCTTGCGAGCTTCGCGGTTGGCGTAACGGAAGTCGAATTCAGTCAGGTAGCGATGTAAATGATGTTCGCTTACATGCTGATAGGTTCCGTAAACGCCGCGTTTCAGGATGCTGAAAAAGCCTTCAACGGAATTGGTGTGGACGTTGCCGCAGACGTATTCATCAATCGAGTGGTTGACGGTTTCGTGCGAAGCGAAGGTCTTGCCGATGATGTCAACGAAGGTGTTGGCTTCATCGGTGTAGAGGAGCGAAACGCGGTCAACTTCTGCCTTCTCAATCGCGTTGTGCAGGGTATGCGCTTGAATGTTCGGAACATGGAACGAGCGCACACGGCCTTCACGTTCCACAAGCGCGAAAACCGAATTCATCGGAGTACGTGCGGGGCCAAGCTTCCGGCCCGCCTTGCGGCCAACGCAAGTGGTATCGGCTTCGATGATTTCGCCGGTCCCGCCCATGCCTTCGACGCGCGGCTTCATCGTCTCGCGAATGCGATGGGTCAGGTGCCACGCGGTTTTCATGCTGCATTGCAGGGTCCGCTGCATCTGGCGGGTGCTGATACGTTTCTTCGACGCGCACATAAGGTGGATCGCCTGCAGCCACATATGCAGGGGCAGGTGCGAAGACTCGAAAATGGTCCCCATGCGAACCGTAAACGGCTTCTGGCACGCGTAGCATTTGCAGAGACCTTGGCGGGTGGTCCTGCCGTTCATGCGTCCTACGCGCGCGGTTTCGCGACAGAACGGACAAACCGGGCCTTTCGGCCAAAGGTGCGCCTCGACGTAGGCGAAAGCCGCCTTCTCGTCTTGGAAATGGGGGACAGAAAGAATGGATTTAGCCATGGCAGTTCTCCTATGCCCGCCATTCTATCTATTGTGGCAAGTATGTCAAGTGTAACGTCGCCGATAAACCCTTCTGGCAAAGTGGAAGCGGCAAATTCAGCAGGCAGCAGTTTCCGAGCACCGGGCGATAGTTTCTGGAATGACGAAAGCGCCCTGGCTTGCCGTGCTCGCAAAGGTGGGAAGCGCGCGGAAAGCCCGTTGGATACTCCTGGCCACTCAGGGCTTCGGCGCATCAAGTTCGGCCAACTCTTGATCGATCTCAGCCAGAATCTCCTGTAGCCGTTTGCGCAATGGGGGCTTCGGCGACGCGCTGAAACCGCTGCCGATAATGGTCCCATAGCCGAGTTCCCTAAGCTGGTTCTCGACTTTGGCCCGGGCTTCCAAGAGTTCTTCCCGGCTCATTTGGTCAGATTCAGGCATGACAATTTCGTACGCTACCCGGCTTAACGCGTTGTTTCCGTTCCCTTGGTGGGGAAAGCTGCTTGCTCCAGCCGGGAATCGGATTTCGGGCCAGGAAGTGATTCGGATGGGCACCAAACGGCCAAGAGATTGAAATTCACCACAGAGGCACCGAGGTCGCGGAGAAGCTGAATTGCGCGCCGAACGCGCTATCTCTCTGTGCTCTCTGTGCTCGCGTTTGGGACATGACCGACATTGCGGCGCTGATCGCAGCGCAAGAGGCTCCTATCGCGAAGCGCGGGCCATACAGGAAGAAGGCGGCGTGACAGACGCTCAAAAGGGTATGCTGCTGATGGCCGCTGTCTTCGCGGCCATCGCGGGATATTTGGCCCGTTTTATTCTGTTGCAGTGGCGAGAAGGAGAATCCGGAATCCCCGGGAAGACCCAGTACAATGCCATCTTTTTTCGGCGCTCACAGAATCCCGTTGGTTACTGGTTCGCATTGAGCTTTTGGTGCTTATTGGCCGCCGTTTTCGCCTTCCTCGCGATTGATGGGGCCGTAGAAGCGTTCGTGAAAGGCGGCTGAATTTCAGAATGCGTCACTACCGCTTTTTCGGCTTCGGTGCCTTTCGGATATCCACATTTTTGGGCTTGGGCCACAGCAAACGTTGGGCGCGCCGGAGGTCGGCGTCGAGCTGCGCCATCGTCTTCCCCATTTCCGCGTCGTCGTCGCGCCAGACGGAAACCGCGCGGATCAGGATTCCGGCAAATATCGCGGCCTGTACCGGCGGGGACAATCCCGTATCGGTTTCCGCGAGCGCGAGGAGTTCGCCGGCGAGGCGAACAATGTCGTTGCGCATCGCAAGCAGTGTCGGCGGATCGACTTGCAACGCACGGTACAATTTCCTCAAGGCGGCGCCGTGAAGCTCCTGTACGTCGAAGAACGTCATCGCCGCGTCGAACAGCCGCTCGCGCGGATCGGTGGACCTGGCTTCCGCTTTGTGCCGGCGCGCGGTTTCCTTCGCGAGCCTGCGCAGGACAACGCCCGGCAGGGCACTCTTCGACGGGACGACGGAAAGAACATCGGAGAGCGGAAGCCTGGCCGAACGCGCAATGGCGGCCAGCGTGATCGCGCTCCACGCCTGCGTCTCCAGCAGCCCGAGCGCCGCCTCCGCAATCCGTGCTTCGGGATCCGCTTTGGGAGTTGCGCGAGATTTCGGCATTGCGTTCAGCCCTGCTCCCGCAATTCTTCCGCGCGGCGGCGGGCCGCGGCAACAGCTCTGCGAACGAGCTGCTCGAGGGCGCCGTTCCCCGTCAACACGCGCAGCGCCGCTTCCGTCGTGCCGCCGGGGCTCGTCACATCGGCGCGAAGGGCCGCGGGCTCACGCGCGTCGTGTTCAAGCAACGCGCCGGAGCCGGTGAGGGTAGCACGCGCCAATCGCGCGGCAATTGCGGCCGGCATTCCCTGTTCGCGTGCGGCGGCGGCAAGCGCTTCTGCAAACAGGAACACATAGGCCGGACCGGAGCCGGAGACCGCCGTCACAATATCGACCCACGATTCCCGCCGCGCCCAGAATGTCGGTCCAAGGCCGGCCATAAGCCGTACCGCGAGGTCGCGCAGTTCCGCTTTCACGCCCGACGGAGCATAAAGCGCGGTAATGCCCTTTCCGATCGCGCCCGGCGTATTGGGCATCGCGCGAACGATGTTTGCGCGGCCCCATGCCTTGCGCAGATTCGCGATGCCTGTACCGGCCGCGATGGAGATCATCAGCGCGCCGGATCGCGCGATGGGACGCAACCGAATCGCCTCGGTCCTCAGCACCTGCGGCTTCAGCGCGACAACGCAGGCGGCGACGGAGGCTTCCGCGAGTTCTTCAACATCGCGGAACAGCGCAATCCGCTTCGTCTTCGCAAGCCCGACCAGATGTTGGCGCGGGTTTGGTTCGACCGCGCCGATCGGCCGGATGCCCTGCGCAGTCCAGCTTTTGATGAGCGCGCCGCCCATCCGGCCGGCGCCGACGAGCAGGATCAGATTGTGGCGACGCTTATGCCTGGCCTGCACACTCGAGAACCGCCGCCGCAATGGCTTCTTTCGCGGTCTTTCCGCCCCAGAGCACGAACTGGAACGCCGGATAGTAATGCTCGCACGCCTCGACGGCGAGATTGAGGAGCGCTTCGCATTGCGCGGAACTCGCGCGCGCGTCCGGGAAAATCATGGCGTGCCGGAACACCAGCGCGCCTTCGTCGGCAAAGAGATCGAAATGTCCGATCCAGAGCTTGGCATTGATGTGCATGAGGAGCGCCGCCATCTCCGCGCGGCGGGCGGGTTCCACGCGCATCTCGAACGCAGAGGAGAGATGCAGCGACTGCAGATCATCGCGCCAGGTGAAACAGAAATGATGGTCGCACCAGCGGCCGGCCACGGAAAGATTGAGCTCGTCGCGCCCGCTTCGCTCGAATGGCCAGCCGTGGTCTTCGACCGACCGTTCGAGCATGTCGAGCGGATGGAATTCGACGGTCGACTCTTCCTGATGGGCCAGGCTCATCGGCAACTCCTGATGCTAATCGGCAAAACGAAGCAGCTTGCGTTCAACCTGACACAAGATTTTGTGTTTCGACAAGAGTCCGCGCTCCAGCCTTTTTGGGGTAGATGCGCCATTCACAACTTTGGCGGCGCACCAGCCTGCGCTCCCGGCGTCGTGAGCTTCGACTCGAGTTCGGCAAGCCGGGCTTCGAGCCGTTCGTTTTCGCTCCGCGCTTTCGACGCCATCGCCTTTACCGCTTCGAATTCCTCACGCGGGACGAAGTCCATGTCTGCGACAAGGCGTTCCAGTCGCTGCCGCATGAACGTGTCGAGTTCCGTACGCACGCTCTGGGCGGCGCCGGCCGCGTCGGTGAAGAAGCGGGCGAGCCCGTCGAGCAGCGGATTGTCGGTCTGCATGGGGCACCTTATGGACGGCGGAGCCCCTCCGCGGCAAGCGCGCCGAGTCTTAACCTTGACACGTCTTTGGAAAGCGGCGTTTTTCGCAGCGACGCCATGGTTATCCCCTACCCTCATATCGATCCGGTGCTCGTTCACCTCGGGCCGTTCGCGATCCGCTGGTACGCGATCTCCTATATCGCCGGCCTGCTCCTCGGCTGGTGGTATCTCGTTCAGCTCGTCCGCACGCCCTCGCTCTGGCGGAGCCCGACATTTGGCGGCCAGGCGCCGGCAACAGCCGACGACATAGGAGACCTGCTCGTCTGGGCGACGCTCGGCGTGATCATCGGCGGCCGGCTCGGTTATGTTTTGATATACGGGACATTCTTCTGCGGTTACTGGGGGCAGGGCGTGCAAGCCTGCACGGGCCTGCCGCTCGGCTACCTCACCCACCCGATCAAGATCATCGCCGCCTGGGAAGGCGGAATGTCCTTTCATGGGGGCCTCACCGGCGTCGCGATCGCGCTCTGGCTGTTCTGCCGCCGCCGCAAACTCGACATGCTGAAAATCGGCGACCTTGTTTCCAGTGTAACGCCGATCGGCCTGTTCTTCGGGCGACTCGCGAATTTCGTGAACGGCGAGTTGTGGGGAAAAGTCACGGACGTACCGTGGGCCATGGCTTTCCCGCGCGCGCCCGATCAGCTCCCGAGGCATCCGAGCCAGCTTTATGAAGCCGGCATGGAGGGCCTTCTGCTTTTCGTCATCATGCAGATTGCGTTGCGGGTCTTCCGTCTCCACGACCGGCCGGGATTGTTGTCGGCCCTGTTCTTCGCGCTGTACGGCCTATTCCGCTACATCGCCGAAATCTTCCGCGACTCCGACACCGTGTTCCCGCACTGGCTCTCCGTGGGTCAGGCGCTCAGCATCCCGATGTGGATCGGTTCGGCGATCCTGCTGTGGCTGGCGCTCCGGCGCCCGCGTGTACAGGCCGCGGCATGAACGCACTTGCGCGCCGGATCGCGCGCATGATCGAAATGGACGGACCGATTTCCCTCGGCACGTTCATGACGCTGGCGCTGCACGATCGCGAAACGGGTTTTTATGCCACGCGCGAATCGATCGGCGCGCAGGGCGCCTTCGTGACCGCGCCCGAAATCAGCCAGGTGTTCGGCGAGCTCATCGGATCGTGGTGCATCGCCTGCTGGCGCGATCAGGGCAGTCCGGCACGGCCGTTGCTCGTCGAACTCGGACCTGGCCGCGGCACATTGATGGCCGACATGCTGCGCGCATTTCGCGGCGCGCCGGATTTCCTGGATGGTCTTGAAGTGGTTTTGGTCGAGGCGAGCGCAAGACTCGAATCCGTGCAACGGGAGCGTTTCGCAGACGCGCCGGCTTCATTCCGTTGGGTGCAGAGGTGGGACGAGATCGAATCGGATCGCCTGCTGTTCGTCATCGCAAACGAATTCTTCGACGCCCTTCCGGTCCGGCAGTTCGTGATGACCGAACGGGGCTGGTGCGAGCGCGTGGTAATCTCCGGAGGCGATGCACTGAAGTTCGCTTTGTCGCCGCAGCCGGTTCCGCTGCCGCGCCATCCCGCGCGCGGAGATGCCCAAGCGGGCGCAGTGTACGAAATCTGCCCGGCGGCGACGTCGCTCGCCGAAGATATCAGCCGCAGAGTCGCCGCGCACGGTGGCGCGGCGCTGATCATCGATTATGCACATGACGCGCCCGGTTACGGCGACACGGTGCAGGCCGTTCGCAAGCACGCGCGAGATGACGTGCTTGCGGCGCCCGGTGAAGCCGATCTCTCGGCCCATGTGGATTTTGCCGCGCTTGCGCATGTCATCCGGCGCGCCGGTGCCCGCGCTTACGGACCGGTGACCCAGGCAGGATTTCTTCGCAATCTCGGAATTGAAATGCGGAGCGAGCAGCTCGTCCGCGCCAATCCCGCGCACGCCGATGAAATCAGGACGGGCGTTGCGCGGCTCACCGGCGCGGACGCCATGGGCGATCTGTTCAAGGTCATGGCGATCGCGCCGCCCGATGCGCCGTCGCCGCCGGGATTTTGCTGATGCTCAGACTCGCCGCGCCCAATCTCGCACTGACCGGCGTCGCTCACGCATTCTTCGGGCGACAGGGTGGCGTCTCGACAGGAATCTTTTCGTCGCTGAACTGCGGACCCGGATCGGGCGATGACCGTGCGCATGTCGTCGAGAACCGTCGCCGCGCCATGGAAGCCCTGGCGCCTCACGGCGCAAAGCTTGTGACGCTGTATCAGGTGCATGGAAGGGTCGCGGTGATCGTGCGCGAACCATGGGAGATCGGGCACGCCCCAAAGGCCGACGCAATGGCCACGAATGATCCGCTCGTTGCGCTGGGCATTCTCACCGCCGACTGCGCACCGGTTCTCTTCGCGGACTCCGAGGCGCATGTGATTGCGGTCGCGCATGCGGGCTGGAAAGGTGCGCTTGCGGGTGTGGTCGAATCCGCGGTCAGCGCGATGGAGGAGCTGGGCGCAACGCGGGATCGCATCGCTGCCGCCATCGGCCCGTGCATTTCGCAGGCCTCGTACGAAGTTGGCGGCGAACTGCGCGCCGCGCTTGAAGGCGCACACTCGGACAACACACGCTTCTTCGTTCCGGCGGCGCGCGCGGATCACTGGCAGTTCGACCTCGCCGGCTTCGTTCACGCGCAACTGCGCCGCGCCGGAATCGAAAACGTCTCCGCCGTTCCGGCATGCACCTATCGGCAGGACGCCGATTTCTTCAGCTATCGCCGCGCCACCCACCGCGGCGAATCCGACTACGGCCGCCAGCTCTCCGCCATCATGCTGGTCTGACACAATTTGCGAATGAATTGCCGGTTTCCGGCATACCTTCGGTTCATTTCAATCCTAGCCTGCGCGCCGGGTAGTTGGCTCAAAGTCGCGAATCGCATAGCCGCTCTCGGGTGGGACGGACCATGCAAAATTCCGCGCCGCCGGCGCGCTGGACGGCGCCCAACACGAAGACCGCGGAGCGCGAGCAGCGCGGTGCACGATATGATCTCGTCCACGCCGACGCGTTCGAGTGGATGAAGAGCCGCCCGGCAAATTCCATTCATGCGATCGTCACCGATCCCCCCTACGGGCTGAAGGAGTTCACCGAGTCGGAAAAGCAAAAGCTGCGCGCCGGCCGGGGCGGCGTATGGCGAATCCCGCCATCCTTCGACGGCTGCAAGCGAAGCCCCGTACCGCGCTTCACTGTCTTGCGCGAGGACGATCATGCGGCGCTGCAGGAGTTCTTTGCGACGTTCGCCAGGGAAGCCATTCGCATTCTCGCTCCGGGCGCCCATGCCATCATCGCTACCAATCCGCTGCTGTCGCACCTGGTCTATTTGCCGATGATGGAGGCGGGGTTCGAAAAGCGCGGGGAGATCATCCGCCTTGTACAGACCCTGCGCGGAGGAGATCGCCCGAAGAACGCGCATGAGGAGTTCACGCATGTCTCTGTGATGCCACGGTCCGCCTGGGAGCCGTGGGGTTTGTTCAGAAAGCCTTGCGACGGGCGGGTTCAGGACAATCTGCGAAAATGGGGTACAGGCGGTCTGCGCCGCATTTCCCAGGATGAGCCGTTCCTCGACGTAATCAAATCCGGGCCGACGCGAAGCGAGGAGCGAAACCTTGCGCCGCATCCCTCGCTCAAACCTCAGTCATTGATGCGGCAGATCGTTCGAGCGTCGCTTCCGCTCGGTCGCGGCATCGTATTCGATCCCTTCATGGGCGGCGGTTCGACGATTGCCGCAGCCGTAGCAGTCGGTTACCGCAGCATCGGCGTGGAAAAAGACCCGAGTTATTTCGCAATCGCGAAAACCGGTATCCCGGCGCTCTCGCGCCTGACACCGATTGCCCAGCTTGGGCTTGGTAGAGATCAGGTTTTCTGAAACGTCCATGCGCCGCGAAGTCGTGGACAGGACAAAATTCAACCGCGACGTCCAGTTTCCTTATCAGCTGCGCCTTGCCGACTTCGAGCTCGCGATGCAGGACGTTTACGATTTTTTCCACGACGTGAACGAACTTCTCCTGAACAGAGGGCTGCATCGCCTGGACGATATGCTGAGGCCGGCTGCGATGTCGGGCATGCTGTCCGATATGCTCAGCGCCTCAATGGCAAAGCACTCGCGATGCCTCGTAGAAAATCGACACTTCAACGGCCGTCCGGACCTGATCGTGCACGGACGCTACCCAAACAATACCGTCAAAGCCGGCGAGGATGGAGTCGAAATCAAGAGCACGCGCAAAAAGGGTGGAGCGGTCGACACCCACGGGGCGAGAGAACAATGGATGTGTGTCTTTGTCTATGACACCGACCACCTGACGGAACCGGCCGTGGACCGAAATCCGATGCGGTTCACGGAAGTGTACCTCGCGCGTGTCACCACGAATGATTTTCGCAAGAACCCCCGCGGTGAGCTTGGAACGCGAACAGCGACTCTTGATCGCGCCGGGATCAAGAAGCTTCGCGCAAATTGGGTTTATCTGATCGAGCGCTAGCTCGCGCTCCGACCGCCGAGCCAACCTGCAATTTGCTCCAGCATCCGTTCTGCCAGCCTCCGGCATTGGGCGAAACCGGGCGTGGGCTCGGGGCGCGAAGCCAGGGGACTATTCGAAAGGCCTTTCGGGCAAGTCGGTTTACCGGCCGGAAGCCGCTTGCTAGAAGGCGGCGGGGTTCACAAAATCGTCGCGAAGGGACTGTTGAACCGTATGGACGAAATCAACGGGACGCGGGGAATGAAGCTCCTGGCGGGCAATGCCAACCGTCCGCTCGCCGAGGCCATTGCCCTTTATCTGAAGCTCCCCTTCACCAAGGCCGTGGTGCGCCGCTTCGCCGACATGGAAGTGTTCGTCGAAGTGCAGGAGAACGTCCGCGGCGAGGACATGTTCGTCCTCCAATCCACGAGCTATCCCGCAAACGACAATCTGATGGAGCTGCTCATCATCATCGATGCGCTCCGGCGCGCCAGCGCGCGGCGCATCACCGCCGTGATCCCCTATTTCGGCTACGCCCGGCAGGACCGAAAAGTGGGTCCGCGCACGCCGATTTCCGCCAAGCTCGTCGCCAACCTGATCACCGGCGCCGGCGCCAACCGCGTCCTGACCGTCGATCTCCACGCCGGCCAGATCCAGGGCTTCTTCGACATCCCGACCGACAATCTGTACGCCGCGCCGGTCATCGTGAAGGACATCCAGGATTACCTCGGCGGGCGCGATCTCATGATCGTTTCGCCGGACGTGGGCGGCGTCGTGCGGGCGCGCGCGCTCGCCAAGCGGCTCGGCGCCGACCTCGCCATCGTCGACAAGCGTCGCGAACGCGTCGGCGAGTCCGAAGTGATGAACATCATCGGCGACGTGCGCGGCCGCGTCTGCCTGCTGGTCGACGACATCGTCGATTCCGGCGGCACGATGTGCAACGCCGCCGAGGCGCTGATCGAACAGGGCGCGGAGGAGGTGTACGCCTACGCGACGCATGGCGTGCTCTCGGGCGGCGCCGTTGCGCGCATTCAGGGTTCGAAACTGAAGTCCATGGTGGTGACGGATTCCATCGCGGCGACGGAGGAAGTGCGCAAATGCCACAACATCCGCCGCATCTCGATCGCGCCGCTCATGGGCGAAGCCATGCGCCGCATCAACAACGAAGCCAGCGTGTCGAGTCTGTTTGATTGACGTCTTATCCCGCTCACATACTTTTCCCAACGGGAGAAGGCACCAGGTACGGCAACAAACCGTACGCAGTCAGTCGATCTCCTGCTTTCTTACGGAGATTGCAGCAATATATCCTGAGGGAATCGACGATATCAAAGCTGAGTTGCCGGCCTATAAAGACAACTTGGGTCCGTTAACGGCGGCGCATACAGGTCAAGCCGCTTCGAGTCGCGCGAGTTCGGCCTCGAACTCAAAGCAGAGCTGTTTCGCCTCATCGTCCGGGAGCCAGCGTGACATCTGGGGGAAGATGGTTCGGTAGAGTCTGACTTTGCGCGGCTCCCATGGCATGATCTGTGCCGTGCGTGCCTGCGCGAGAATCCGCGTCAGATCGCGGCGTACCTCATCCGGGTCGGCGCAATAGACGTGCTTTTCAACTGTCGAAAGGTCTCCCGGTCGCAAAGCCAAACGTTTTTTCCGCCGACTTTAATGCAGACGGTTTTGCCGATGCGGTTCTCCTTTACAGCCTTGGTCAGAGCTGTCCCGGCTATCCGCCCAATCCGCAATCGGTAAATTATGGAACTGACCATATAAATCCGAATTTCTCGCCCTCGAATATCGAGATGAACTACGGGAGCAATGGCGGCGGCCAGAACTGCAACGGCTATACGACCTTCTATCAGACGGGAACGGAACTTCTCGATGTCGACGGCGACGGATACACAGACGTCCTTGAGCAAGATCGAAATGCAACGGACCATTGGTTCTTGCTGAAGAACAACCAAAACGGCACTGTTACCACTTCCAGCTATTTGGATGCAGGGGACGGAGACATCACCCGCATCTTAACTGGCGACTTCAATGGCGACGGCTGGGCCGATCTATACATTCAGCATTTGCAAGAATTTCAGCAAAGCAACGGCGATGGCACCTTTAAACGCGTCTCGTTCACTACCGATTCCTCAACGAATACAAAGTTGTTTGCCGCCGATTTTGATGGGGACGGATGTACTGACATTCTTGCGAATGGCAGCACAAACAAGATTTACTACGCTTGCAGTCCCGCTCCTCCGGCTACGATCAATAATTGGATACATAACGGTTATGAAATAACGTTGGCCGATTTCAACGGGGACGGGAAAACCGATGTTCTGGTAACACCCGACAACGGAACAGCGGCCCAGCTGTGGCTGTCGACAGGAACAGGACTCGTCGAGGTCAATGCAAACGTGCAGCTTGGCACAGCCTACAGCTCAGGAAATTGGGGGGACTACAGCATTGTTACAGGCGACTGGAACGGCGACGGTAAAGCGGACATTGCGATTATTCCCAAAACGGCAACCAACAAAAGTTACCAAATTTATCTTTCGACCGGCAACGGCAAATTAGTGGCGACCGGGGTTGGTCGTGAGCTTCAAGGTAGCGGACAAACGATCTCGGCAGTTGTCGCCGACTGGAACAATGACGGCGGTCCCGACATCTGGATCCAGTACTCGAACACATCTGCCAACGACTTGATGGAACGATTTGCTTTCATCCCAATTACGATTTCGGCAGTCGCCAACGGAGTCGGCATTTCGAGTACGGTTGCATATAAACCGCTTAGTGACAGTTCAGTGTACACTAAAGGGAGCGGCGCGGTATTTCCCACGCAAGATGTCGTCAATCCGCTTTGGGTTGTTTCCCAAGTGTTGTCGAGCAACGGCGTTGGGGACCTAAACGACAACTATAAGATTGGGTCGTCGTTCTTTTATACCGGCGGCAAAATGGATGCACATGGGCGAGGCTTTCTGGGCTTTCAGAAAATCCAAATCGATGACGGCCAGGGGATGGAGCAGTTCACCAATTACTGTACGGCGTTTCCGTGCACGGGAATGGTGACCTCTTCGACAAAAGTATGCCCGCAGTAAGCGTACGGCGGTCTACGCGGCCTGGTCGAGCGTTTCGGACGCGTTCCAGTTCCAGGGCAGGAGTTCGGCGATGCGGTTGATCGGGTGATCGGCGATGCGCGCGAGGACGTCGCG
>Ga0070731_10000562_pt1 | contig 48391 bp, 48 predicted proteins | sample Coa_R1_2_FD_66448 | JGI IMG/M metagenome (GOLD analysis project Ga0070731, IMG submission 66448) | Surface soil microbial communities from Centralia Pennsylvania, which are recovering from an underground coalmine fire - Coalmine... | ecosystem: Environmental > Terrestrial > Soil > Unclassified ...
CGTTTCAAACGCCACCCGCATCATCACCGTCACCACGCCCACGTCATAGACGCGAATCAGCAGGCGGACGGGCGCGCCCTGCAACCGGGCGGGCAGCGGATGCGGCTCAATGGCCAGCGGCTTGTAAAGCGGCATGTCCTTCGGCAACGTCCGGTCCATCCGGATTTCGAACGGGAACGGTTTTTCCGACAGGATTTCCTGCACGCGCGACGTGATGATTTCGTTGGCCACGTCAAACGCGTAAAGATAGACGACCTCACCTTTCATTCTGATGGAAAGCTACTCCCCGGGGACGGTTTGTCGAGACCAGTGGTCAATCCCGGCCAAACGGCGAATCACACGGGAAATAAGTTTTTACCGCCGAGCCGCCAGGGCGCGAAGAACGACACGCGTTTTGACGGAATCAACATGATGAACAGCGTTTGGCTTTTTACCCGTCTCCCATCTGGCAGCCCTGTCTCCCAACCGCATTTGGTCTGAAGAATCCGGGCAATCGCCAGACGCCGCGCGTGGTTCAGGGCGTCCAACGTCCAGCTGCGCAACGTAAATGACAGGCTCCCCACGCGCGCGCCATTGCGAAAGCCCGAACCTTGATGGTTATTGGGTTTGCGTGGTGGTCGTTGAGGTGGCGGGCACGGCGGGCACGGCGGGTGTCGTGGTGGTCGTGCTCGTTGTGGTTGTCGGAGTGGTGCAGCCGGACAGCGATGACGCAATGACGACCGCGGCGAAACAGGCGATGATAAGTTTTTTCATAAGTATAATTTTTTGTTTGTTTTACTCGTACGTGATTACGCCATCGGCGCTTCATAAGCTATGGGGTGTAACCCTACCCCATGCTCGTCGGTCGTGAATCTTGCGAGGGCGGAGTTCGGCGCCGCCCCATCGGCGAGGGGTGCGCCAAAGGCGCGTGCCGTCGCATGGGGTGTGACGGCTTGATGGTCAGCGAAGCAATAGAACCACAATCACGATGAGCAGCACGAGGCCGACCGAGCCTCCGCCAATCCAGATGGCACTACCTAGCACGGGTGTGAATAATAAGAGATGCATGGTTTGTCTTTCGTTTTTTGATGGCAATGTATTTGCCGTCAATTTCTGAAATGAACCTACGCGACGGGCCGCATCGCGGCTATGGGGTGTAACCCGACCGGGGCACTCCGCCAATGGCACCGCCGATTACGTGCCGCCTCTTGTTCAGGAACGGCGATATATTGAAGTAAAGTGAGCGCCTTTCCCGATTTGGGCGTATGTTGTGGCATGCAGGACAACGCCCGGGAATTCAAAAAAATCAAATACGGTCCCTTGCCGGTTTTGGGCATGCCGGTGCAGGTCCAGTGCGAGGGCTTCAAGTGTATGGCCTTTCGTGACCGCGAGGGCCGATGGGTGGATCTGTTCACCCACGAATTCGTGCCACGCGTCCTGGGCGTGGTTTACACGTGATGGCGCTGACGGGTTTCAGACCACAGAAGCAAACGACGGGAACGAAGCGTTTTGAAAGGTAGGGCTCGTTGTCCCTAACGAGCCGCGTGGAAGACTGAACTTCGGCGCGATGCGGAGATCGCGCCCTACCAATCACGGCAATCTCCAGATGCCACGGCTGCGGTGCAGCAAAACAACGGACATTTAACCGCCAGAATTCGGAGAACGCCAAGGCTTCAGCCACAGCTGAACACAGATTTTCACAGATATCCCTATCAGCGTTAATCGGCGAACCCTGCGGATCAACTCCTTTGCGCGCTTGGCGGCTTGGCGGTAGAAATTCTGGCTTTTGGGCTTTCGGTGGGTTTTGCATTTTGAGACAAATTGGGTGCCAAACAGTCTAATCTCTATGAATCGCACTAATAAAATAACGTTGGGTGTTTGCGGTCTGGCGGCCGCGGCATTGATGTCCGGCTGTATTGTCAGGCCCTATGGCGGCGTGGCCGTGGAAGCGCCCGCGCCCGTGGTGGCGGTGGGAGTGTATCCTGATGATTACGTCTGGGACGGTTACGAATACGTCGGCGTTGTCGGCGGTCAATATTACTATTTGGGACCGGGCCAGGTCTGGATTGTTTGTGAACCATGGAGGCTTCAGCGCTTTCATGGCTGGGAACGGTATCACGCGGATTGGCACGACCATGCCATTCACAATGATCGTTACCGCGACGGCGGACATGACAATGACCACAACCGGGATCGCGATCAGGGCCACGACCAGAACCACGGTCACGGTCACGATCACGACGACGGGCATTGAACAACCTTCCGCACCCACGGAGGTACAGTGAGAAACGGTCTGAGGGCATGAGTTCTGCCGGCAGATGCCAGCGGTCACGCATTGGGAGTTTTGCTTTTCCCTAACTGCCGCCTGCCAACGCCCATCTCTCAACCACATTCTGTCTAGGAGTTACGGCCGTCACGCCAGGCGACGTTTGGCTTGAAATGTGGCCAAAGTGAGGGTATAACGACTTGTGGCATGAACCGATGGCGAACCCTTCCCATGTTTGCCTCATTGGCATCGTTGCTTTTCGCGGCGTGGCCTGCTCCCGCCCAATTCACGCTGGTTAATGTCGGCCACTCAACCACCAACTACGGTGGAACCGCCACCAGCATCGTGCTGTCGGGCAACTATGTTTACTTGCGCAATGGCGGTGATGGCTTGCGCGTTTATGACATTTCCAATCCGGCCAATCCGACCAATATCGGCTACGGTGGCGCCCCCAGTGGTCCGTGTCCTGCCGGGGGTTATTGCCTGGCCTTATCGGGCAACTACGCTTACATGGGCAATGACTGCGACGGCCTGCGCATTTTCGATATTTCAACCCCCACCAACATCCTCAACCTCGGCAACCCCATCGGACCGTACATTACCGGCGCCGCGTCATCCGGGAACCATGTCTATCTGTCGGGCACGGGTGGTTTGCGGATTTATGACGCTTCAAACCCCACCAACCTTGTTTTGGTCGGCCAAACCAATGGCGGCGGCGCGCTGGCGCTGTCGGGCGACTATGCCTACATGGCCAGCGGCAACAGCGGGCTGCGAATTTACAATATCTCGAATCCGACCAATCCCGCCTTCCTCAGCCAGATAAATAGTGGTCTCTCCGCGAAAGGCGTGGCCGTATCCGGAAATTACGCCTATCTGGCCAATGACGGCGACGGCTTGCGCATCGATGATGTTTCCGACCCGGCCAATCCCACGAACGTCGGTCACATCAACAACGGTGGCAGTGCGTCAGGGGTGGCGGTTTCAGGCAGGTTTGCCTGCCTGGCCAATTTCGCCGACGGCTTGCGCGTTGATGATGTTTCCGACCCGGCCAATCCCACGAACGTCGCGCACAGTGCTGTCGGTGGCAATGCCCGCGCTTTCGACGTGGCAATAGCCGGGAATTATATCTATCTGGCTGACGGCCTGGACGGCCTGCGCATCTACCTGCTCGTGCCGCAACCCATCATTAACCTCACCGACACCAATACTGTTCAACTCTCCTGGCCGGTGCCACCCGGCCCGCCTTTCGTGCTGCAACAGAATTCCGATCTCACCTCCGCAAACTGGTCGGACCTGACCAACACGCCGACGGTCGTAAGCAATTGGAATCAGGTCATGCTTCCACAGTCGGCGAACAGCCAATTCTATCGGCTCAAGTATCCGTGATGGGGCCCGCCCGCCGTCCCTACCTTGGAATTCCGTGGCCCGATGCTCAGCCTTCAGCCTTCAGAATGCCGGCCGGCTTGTAACCTTGATTCGCTGGAATACTACGCGACCCTGCGCCGGCGCAACCGCCGACGGGTCTTCACCGCGAATGGCAGCAGCAGCGCGCCCGCCAGCAACGTGAAGGTGGCTGGTTCGGGGACGACCACCGCCGCCACGTCCGAGAGGGTCGTGCCGACCCGGATCTCGTCCAATTCCTGTCCGGCATTGCTCTGGTAGTAAAAATCCTGCGCCTGGAACGCCGGGCCCGAGAGCAGAACCGAGGCACTCGGCGGGCCGAGGACAAGGCCGGGATCCACGTACAGGTTTACCAGCGTGCCTCCCCCGCTCCATTGAACCAGTTGCACGATGAATAAATCGGCCCCGACACCGGTAACAGACCCGGCCGGCAGGCCGTTCAGGGTGATGGCGTCGCCTGCGGTCTTGCCCACCTCGATATCCGGGAGGACCGCGGTTGGTTGTTGGATGTCCACTTGCGCGCCGGGGACGGCGCCGACGGAATTCTGTTCCAAAAAGCTGATCCAGAGGTCGCTCCCGGAATTGCTCAGCGGTGCGGCAAAGTTGCGGGAAGCTGCTCCCCCCGCCAGCGTCACGAGTGCGTCGCCGGTCGAAGGCAGCGCCGTCGGATAGGTCAGCGAGGGCGGTTGATCCACCATCCCGCCGCTGAGTTGCGTCCAGGGCCCGGGCGCCCAGCCGGTCCCGCCGGTCATGGTCGGCAGCGGCTGATTCACAATATAATTGAAGCCCTCGTACGCAAGGACGCTGGCCACGGACTCGCGGGCCGGTCCCAGCACCAGGATAAATACGAGCGAAGCGGCCAGGCGGTACATGGTGGTACGGCAGGCCGTGAGGAATTTCGGGTTCGTTTTCATATAGGGTTATTTGGTTTTAACTTGGATTTTGCATTCGTCAGGATACATCCACCCATTATTGCCGAGGGTTGTTGGCCCCTGCCGTCCAACGGTTTTCCAAAACCAAACCGCCCGGGCAGCGTCAGCAGCCTTCTCAACACTCCCTTATCCGGACTATTAACGCCCTTATACGCCGGCCGTATTTCCGGTCAATGAAAAGTTATTCACTTCCCGGCAATCGCTAAGGCGCAGGGAATGTCCGGGGTTCAGCCACAGCCGAACGCAGATTTTCACAGATGTTTTTATCTGCGTTTCATCTGTGCCCATCTGTGGCTCCGGTATGCTGAATGGTTGCGCCGGATTTTCGGACCGCTTTTCGATAATCATGAGATTGTGAATAAGTTCCTGATCCTGAAGCTGCTAAAAAGCGGATGCTTTCGGAATATTCGTTTAGGTAGTCCACTCAACCGCATGCAGTTACATGGTTTTCTGGCCGGGAGAGCAAGTCCGCCATCAGGATAAGCAGGATGGGCGATTTTCCTTGATTGTTTATCATTCCTGGTGTGTAATGGAGTCACTCAGAGGTTTAAAATTATGAAATCATTGTCGCAAATTCGGTCCGATAAAACCGCCGTGAACCTCTTTTCGCGGATCGCTGGGGTTGTACTGCTGATGTTCATCGCTTCGGCTCCGGCGGCGGTCGCCCAAATCTACACTTTCACGTTCACCGGCAATGATGGCATTGATGCCACGGGTACGATCACCGTCTCGGGCGGAGTCGCTACCAGCGGCTCAATCAATGTAATCAACGTTCCGCTCGAAGCACCTCCACACACACCATTGACCACCGCGTCAGGGGACTTGCTTACGGCGGGCGGGGACGTCAGAAATCATGATGGCGATGTGATTACTTATGACACGGTTGCCAACCCTTTGAATGATCCCGTATTCGATGGCACCGGAGTCTGTTTTGCCTCCGGCTTTTACGGTTATGATGGCGGTACGCCTGAGTATAATGCGCTCATAAACATTTGGGGTAATGGGCCAGGTTCCTACGGAATGTTCATTGGAGAAGCAAATGTGGACGGGAATGGAAATGTGATTGGAGATGCTCAATGGGTTTACGTATATAATGAAACGGGCACTATGACTTTCACTCTCAACCCCGTGCCCGAGCCGGCCACCTTGGGGCTCGTCTCCGCAGGGTTGCTCGGTCTGCTGGCGCTCCGCCGCCGCAAAGCCTGATACCGGACCTAACCCCGGTTTATATTGGGCGTCGGTGCGCAGTTTCTCAAAGTCGCTGCCCAAATGCGTATTTTCAGATTCGATGTGACCGGAAATCCGGATTAAATCGACGTTTCCATTTGGTTTCCTGCTCACGACCGACATACAGCTTTTTCGACAGAATTAACAAAATGAACGGGAGTTTTGCTTTTCCTTGTCTTCCATCCAGCAACATCATCCCTTAACATCTCACCCAACCAACCAATTACCATGAAAGTCATACTCGACGTCACCATTCCCCATGAACCGTTCAACACTGCGGTGAAAGACGGCACGGTGGGTTCAAAAATAAATCGGATTCTGGCAGCCACCAAACCGGAGGCGGTCTATTTCACCGGGCACAACGGTCAGCGCGGCGCGACCCTCGTGGTCAATATGAAGGACGCGTCACAGCTTCCGGCGTTCTGCGAGCCGTGGTTTCTGACCTTCCATGCGGATATTGAATTCCGGGTTGCCATGACTCCGGCCGACCTGAAGAAGGCGGGGTTGGGCAAACTCGGCAAGGCCTGGGCTTGACCCCTTCAGATTAACCGCCAGGGCGCTAGGGACGCCAGGGGGTTCAGCCACAGATGAACATAGATTTTCACAGATGCCTTTATCTGCGTAATCGGCGAAATCTGCGGATCAACTGTGGTGAAGGTGCTGGTAGGGACATTGCGCTGCGATGTCCGTTGGTTTGGTAGGGCCGGGCTGCCGCCCGGCCAGATTGCGCGATTCACCCCGAATGCTTTCGGGGCAGCGCAGCCCTACCGGTGTTCGGACGCCGCGGCGCGGCGTCCCTACCTCGGAAATGCTGCACGATGTTCAACACGTCCAGCGTCCAGCCGTGGTCTCCGCACTGCGCCCCGGTTCGCTCGGAGAGTGAGCCCTGGCCTGCCCCACCAAACCGCCGTGCCAAAACAGAAGCCGCTGCGGAGGCCGCAGCGGCTGGCAAAACGCAGTCAGTTTACCGGCGCCGACGGATCTGCAGCAGGCAACCCACACCACCCAAACCCGCCAGGACCATCGTGGAAGGCTCTGGAGCCGAGGTGAGGTCGGCGTCCACCTGCATCAGATAGCTGGAACTGGAATCGGTCCCCCAGGACGCGCCGCCGTCAGAAGAGTAACCAGCCCCAACGGTTGAGCCGACGGCCGGCCCGCCCGTGCCCGCCATCCAGCCATAAACGCTGCCCGAATGATCGCTGGAGACGTCAGTCACTATCCAGTAAGTCGCGTCCGGGTTCAGGGTGATCGCGCCCGTGAAGGAAGAGAGACCGGTGCCAGGATTGCCATTGCCGGTCAGCGTGCCCAACTGCGTTCCCGGCCCGTTTCCGCTGTCGCCATAGAGGCTGACCGTAAAGCCCCCGGTTGACGATCCGACCGATAGGAGCGACAGGGTAACGGATTCTGACGTCCAATTCGCGCCACCCGTCATGAAACTCTGTGCCCGCCAATTATCTCCGTTCATCGGTGGAGGACCAAAGGGGTCTGTTCCAATCGGGCCTTCTCCGATAATGCTGTCCGAAAGACTATTGAAGATGGTTGTGGACTGCGCCTGGGCGGCCATGCCCAATAAGACGATGCCGAGGACTGAACTGACAATTTTTTTCTGCATATGGATTTGGTTTTTAATTGTTACTGTGACGGACGATTAAATTTAAACCACCATCTGTGGATTGGATCGCGTCCAATCACCCATGTCGGCGGTGCTGACGGAGTTAACATCCACAATATGGATTTCCCCAGGTGTCGGTGTTGTCGTTCAGGAATGAAATGGACGGTTTTACGATCACATTTTTAATTTTCCATTTGATTAAGTGTCTTACTTCCAACACTCACAATAATTACCCTACCTAAGCCTTTCCTATGCCAACTGGTTTTTTCGTCAGACTTTCCTCTCGCCACTTTGTTGTTATTTCCGTAACAAAAAACCCCTGCCGTAATGAAGGAAATGTTCGGGTCAAGATGAACTATTGGCGGCTGATTCCTTTTGTTTGGTGAGACGGAAGCCGTATTAACCGCCAAGGCGCAAAGGACGCCAAGGGTTCAGCCACAGATGAACACAGATTTTCACAGATGCCTTTATCTGCGTAATCGGCGAAATCTGCGGATCAACTGTGGTGAAGGTGCTGGTAGGGACATCGCGCTGCGATGTCCGTCGTTTGGGTAGGGCCGGGCTGCCGCCCGGCCAGATTGCGCGGTTCACCCCGAACACTTTCGGGGCAGTGCAGCCCTACGGTAATTCACGACAACCGCCAGCAGCCGGGGCCGTTGGTGAAAGAATCAGGACACGCCCAAAATCAGTGAAACGCGAGGAAAATAAGCGACCCGTTGAATGCCATGTGGCAGATGATGCAGTCCCAAAGACTGTCCGATTTCTCCCGCAAATAACATTGGAGGATGGTCAGCACGCTCAAGTCCAAAGCCGCCACCCAGGAAACGGAATACTGTGACCAGTGGCTGTAGGCTGTCCAGGCCACGATCAAGGCCATGCTGATGACCAACGAGAAAGAACCGCGAAGGGCTTTATAGAGAAACCCGCGATAGATTGATTCCTCAAACAGCGGCGCCAATAACAACAGTGGACCCAGGAATAAATACCTTTCGGGGCCGGACGCACTTTGGAAAGCAAGGATATCATAATCTCTGACTCCCTTGCTCCACCCATGGATTAATACGAAATGGCCCAAGACCCTTAAGGCCAGGGCGGCGACCACGCCAAACCAAGCCAGGTTGCTTGGCTTGCGGTCCAGGCCGACGGCTGTGCAAAACGAAGCAAAGGTTTCCGTCCGGGCGAAATAGGCGGCAGCAAACAATTCAACGGCATAGTGCACAAGCGACCTTGAAAAATAACCGGACCCGCTGGCCTGCCAATTCCGAAAACCATGAAAGTGCAATCTCAGCGCGAAAATGGCCGTCGAAACTAGGAATCCCACCAGCACAATCATTCCCATGCATTTCCAGGCGTCACGGGCGGACCATCGATAATCAGGGAACATCAGATGAGTTGAGCTTTCTACTGTTGTTCCTGTCTGCGGCTGCGGCAAGACAGCAGCGTCAGTTACGGCATCCTTGGCCGTTTTATCCGTGGAAAGTGGGGGAAGCGGGGCTATGTCTGGCAGCGGTTGCTGGTCGGCGGCACATACCACGGCATCATCGGGATATTCCGCACCGCAATATGGACAACGTTTCATAAGCTGATTGAAGCGACTCCAAATCAAAGCCGTGCAATGGCGGCCAGTCGAGGAAAATTACCTTCTTGTCCTAATTACGGCAGACTCCAGACGCCGGGCCCGACAAGTTTTAACCGCAGAGACGCAAAGGCACAGAGATTTTCATTTTTAATTGGTAGGGACATTGCGCTGCGATGTCCGTCGTTTGGGTAGGGCCGGGCTGCCGCCCGGCCAGGCGACCCGTTTCACACCCGCTCGCCCCGTGATTGAGCGGGATCACACAAGCGGCTATACTCGCGCGGTGAAGATTTCCATCGTCGTCCCGGCCTTCAACGAGGAAAAACTCCTGGGTGAAACCCTGGCGCAAATCAAGTCGGCAACCGGCGCGCTCACAAAAATTGGATGGGAAACCGAATTGATTGTCTGCGACAATCATTCCACCGACCGCACCGCGGAAATCGCGCGGGCGGCGGGCGCGACCGTGGTCTTCGAACCGGTCAACCAAATCTCCCGTGCGCGGAATGCCGGCGCGGCCGCGGCCAGCGGCGATTGGCTGGTCTTTGTGGACGCCGATTCCCATCCCAGCGAGGCATTGATTCGGGATGTAGCCGGAGAAATCCAATCCGGCAAATGCATTGCGGGCGGTGCCATCATTCGTTGGGACGGATCGCATCCCATCGCCAACCTGTGGACACCGGTGGTCAATGTCGGATTCCGCTGGCGGCGACTGCTGGTTGGCGCGTTTATGTTCATCGAAACCGCGACCTTCCGAAAACTCGGCGGATTCAGCCTGGAAGCGTTTGGCGGGGAGGATTTGGAAATCAGCCGGCGATTGAAAAAGCTCGCCCGGGAAACCGGAAAACGGTTTGTGATTCTGCATCAGCATCCGGTGGTGACCTCGGGACGCAAATTGAACCAGCTCACGATATTCACGCCACTGAAACTGGTCTGGCACCTTCTGTTTCATCCGTATCGTTTCACTGCCAGCCGCGAAGCCGCCCGCTATTGGTATGATGTGCGAAGGTAAAGAGACGAGCCAGATCATGGCAGCCGCCCGACGCCGGGCCCGACAAGTTTTAACGCAAAGACGCAAAGGCGCAGAGATTTTCTTTTTTATTGGTAGGGACGCCTCGCCGAGGCGTCCGTTGGATTGGTAGGGCCGAGCTGCTGCTCGGCCAGGCGGTGCGGTTCACCCCGAACGCTTTCGGGGCACGTCCCCCTGACAAATTATATCAGCAACAGAAATGGACGCGTTCAAACAGATGCTGGATGCCAAATTCACCCAAACACAGTTATTTTTGGCCAAAACCATGGTGGCGAGGGATTGGCATAAGCAAAATGCATTTGAATGAGACGGAATTTTCGGTATGATTTGAGCATGACCGCGAGTGCCGTCATTGAAGAAATCAAACAACTATCCCCCGCCGAACAGTCGCGGGTCATCCGGTTCGCCGTTGAATTGGCGCGGGAACGCCAGTTGCCCGGCGAAAAATTGACCGAATTGGCCCGGCGAATGGCGGACTCTAACAATCCCGCTGAAGTACAGAAATTGCGTGAGGAAATCCACCGTGGCTTTTACGGCGAATAGCCATGCCACGCATTCGGCGCCACAATCTTCCGCCAGACCTTCTCGACCATTTGCTTGACCGGGTGCGCCGCCGCAACATTTCCGCTGAACAACTCGGGCTGATGGCGAATTGGCTCCGCAACGAGCCCGAAGTGCCGAACGGTCCCTGGTTCAAGAAATTTCCCGGCATGACTGTTTGTGGCGACGGTGAACTCATCAAGACCTTCCTGCAACCCGGCCAAATTGCCACCGGCACGGAATTGAATTGACCCGCGCAACCTGCTCACGCTTTGCGTGCATCACGATTGCGAACACCATGTTTTGCTGGGCCACCTGGACGACTACGAAAGTTACAACCCGCAAGTGCTGGAATTCGTCAAAAAATACACCGGCCTGACCGGCCAACAAATCCGCGACGATGCTGCGTGGCAAAAGGCGGCGGCGAAAAAGCCGAAACACCTTGACCAGATGTCAGCAACGGAAATGGACGCGTTCAAAAAGATGCTGGATGCCGAATTCCCTCCGAACACAGCCGTCATGGCCAAAGCCGTAGCTGTCCGGATTGAAGAAAAAGGTAGAACCGCCAAGACGCCAAGTTTTTTACCACGGAACAAACGAATCACGCGAACAACGATATTGTCGCAGGCACCGGCGGTCGAAGCCGATGTGCGGTAACAAACCCAAATCATTCCCCAACTTTCTTTTGCAAGTGTTCAAGTATGTCTTCCGAAAGTCCCGCCGCAAATCCGTTTGAGATTTCGTTCATCTTTTTGACGAAACCACTGCTTGTTGTCATCACAGATCCGATGGACTGATTCGTCGTTTCGTAGCGCGCCTCGTAAACAAATTCGGGTTGGTTGGTCACACCCGTTTGATACACTTTGCATTCTACTGTCGCTTTCAGGTTGATATGGTTCAAAGGATTCTCCCAGACCCAAAATTCTACAACTCTGAGCCTGACAACACTGCCCGACCCCGCCGTTGACAAATTTCCCAAGAGATTAGTTTCTTCAGCACAGGCTGGTGAATTCGGGAATACTTTTTGCAGGCCGGACTGGAACACACCCTCAAATATCCGTCCAAAAGGAATGAAAATCCTGGTATAACTTGGTTTCAATGCAGCAGCTTCAAACGGAGGGTAGAGCAATTTTGAATAATCCTGGGTGTATCCAATCTGCGTTGATTCGTCGGTGTCTGCAAAGGCCCCCGATTTGTTGTCCCACACCGTCTCGGACAAAAGCGTGCCGGGCAAAGTACTTTCAAACCGAACGGAAATTGCCTGCGAGCTTGGTGCGAGTGAAGTCTGAGCGGGGAAAATCTGTAACGGTTGTCGTTTCACCGGGTTCAAGGTGACGCCACAGCCCGAAGTCAAAAGCGAGACAGCGACAATCGGCACGACGAGGCTTGCCGTTAAATAATCCAATCGCAGCCATTTCATTGGGTGAATCCTATCAACAACTCACGGCAGGCGCCAGACGACTTGCTCACGACGGAAAAGCTGTGTCAAAGTTGTAGCCGCCTTGAAAGTCCGTCTTGGTGTCCTTCTCCTGTTTGCTCAGCAAGTCTGCCGCGACGAGGTTGAACACGATTTCGCCGAAATCCTCGCATTTGAAAATCCCCCACCCATTCAATGTGGCTTTGGCCCGCTTGCCAAACGATTCAATGGCGAGTTCACGCAATCCTTCCAACAACTCGGCGCCGGAGATATGAGCAGGCACGGTTTGAGAACGGCGAAGGCGGTTTTGCTGCGCCCTTTCTAATCCGGCGCGCACAAAGTCGTAAGCCTCCTGGGTATAGCGTGAATCGGACGCAAGCATCAATTCATACGGTATTTGGAGTGGCGAACCACGGATCAGTGACTCAAACGAATTGGTCATGCCACTCTTGGCCGCATCCACAAACTCCTTACCACAAACTTCACACAAATCGCGTTTGGCCAACTTGTCACCAACGACTTGGGTGATGTGGATTGTCGCCTGACGTTCGTGGCATTGGTTGCAGAGCATGATGACCAGCGTATCACAACATCACGGCAATCGCCATTCGCCACGACCGATGTGAATTAATAAACCGGCGTCACGCAACACTTGCAGTTGCTGGCGGATTTTATCCTTCACGTGCTGGTTGTCGGGATGGAGCTTCTCCAGTTCGCGGGTGAAGGCGTACGCATCTGCTGTCGAGAACTCTCCAGTAGGAGCCGACGTCAGGAGGCTGGCCCCTTTCTCGGCTGCGGACCCAGACTCGTTACCTCGTCTCCTACTATCTACCAGCCGCCGCACGATGTTCAGCACGTCCAACGTCCAGCCGCGTTGAGTAACGGAAATGTCTTTCAGTGGTTTCACCCGACGGAACTTTTCGCGGACTTCGGTTGCCGGGGTGATGATGGTCTGTTGGTAGGGCGCGATGTCCCTATCGCGCCGCGGCTCGCTCGGCCCGTCCTCCGCAGTGGCACCGCTACGGAGGGTGGAAGAGCGAGCCCTACCTTGTGATGTAATCGTCCGTACTACTTCAATTCGCGCCTCAACCGGAATGCGGCTCAAATTGAAATTGCAGCCAATCCAGGGTTTGCTCCGTCCTTTTGGAGTCGTGGGCTTTCGTTTGATGATGGCGGAGGGCGGGAAGGCGAAATGCGGCACGAGCAGAAGATTGCGGACTAGCCATAACATTCCCTCGCCCCGCGATTCAGTGGGGAGAGGGTCAGGGCGAGGGGATTTGATTGGGTTTTTCCCACGACCCTCATCCGGTCCCGCCGCTTCGGGACCACCTTCTCCCGCTCCCGCGAGCGAAGGCATGATTTCGTAATGCATGAAATAGAAGCTCGGCAACTCGTCGCAGCGGATGGCGTTCATCATCGCCGCATACGCGCCGTCGGTGATGCTGTCGCCGATGCGCGATTTCTGGCTTTTGAGTTGATACCAGAAACCGCAATCGGGACAGGAATAATCACTGGCCGGATGCCCCGGCTCCAGCCAGGTCAATTTGGGACACGAGCAATTGGGGCAGAAAAGATTCTTCTCACCCCACGCTTCCGTGACGACCCGTGCCCGCTGCGCGCCGCTGTGATACGCCGCCGCCAATCCGCCGGTCATGGAAAGATTCATTGATGGCGATTAGATCAGCGCAGCCTTGGTGTTGGTGATGGGTGCATCCGTGGGAAATCTCCTTTTAGGCGTTCTCAACAAGTTTGGACAACGTCACATTTAGTGCCCGCGCCAATCGGGCGAGTTTATCTAGCGAAATATTCTCACGCCCGCGCTCAATTTCAGAAAGGTACGGCCAGCTCATTTCCGCTTTTTCAGCCAATTTTTCTAGCGTCAGGTCCGCCTTGGTTCGGCAGGTGCGGATGTTCTTCCCCACGATCTCCCGATGGTTGCCGGCATGAGCCATTCAACCAGCAAACCCGAATTTAGACGCGGGGAACATTCGACATATCGAATGTTTGTGCTTGATCCTTTTTGGGGGATCGGGATCGATCCACGCGGATGTCTCAATCAGCGCGGCGAAAGCGTTCGTCTCCCAAGGCCGCACCAAGGAAACGGCCGGATCAGAGATCCGATCCAAAACTGAAGTACCGCATCCGCCGCAATATTCCCGACCCGGCTTATTCGCTGCCGGAACTCATTCGCCCAGCCGTTCCCACGTCGCCACGAACGAAGCGCGCCAAGGATGACCAAGTCAATTTCGCCATTGCCGGGATTCCGCCGGTAGGCCGGATTGAACCGCAGCCGTTTCTCAAATGGGTGGGCGGCAAATCACAACTCCTCGCGCAATTTGACGAATTTCTGCCCGAAAAGGTGGAGCGTTATTTTGAGCCTTTTATTGGCGGTGGGGCGGTGTTCTTTCACCTCAAACATCGTTTCCCGCAAATGCGCGCCTTTTTGCGCGACAACAATGACGAACTTATCAACACTTACATTGCCGTTCGCGATCATCCGAAATCGTTGATGCGCCGGCTGGATGAACATCTTGCGGAATTCCGGGCCGACCGCGAGCGCTACTACTATCTCGTCCGTAGTTGGCATCATTTACCAAAAGCTGAGGTGGTGGAACGTGCTGCCCGTATGATTTTTCTCAACAAGACGTGTTTCAATGGTCTCTGGCGCGTCAATGCCCGAGGCGAGTTTAATGTTCCCATTGGCTCACAAACAAATCCTGGCCTCTACGACCGTGAAAACATTTTGGCGGCAAGTTGGACGTTGGAAGGCGTTCACCTCGCAACGCAGGATTTCCGTGACACGCTGAATGAACCACGGCGTGGCGACTTTGTTTATATTGACCCGCCTTACCATCCAATTTCATTAACCGCGAACTTTACCTCCTACACGAAAGAAGATTTTGGAATGGGTGAGCAGCAGGAACTCGCGGCCCTTTTTGCTGACGTCAGCAGGCGTGGCGTTCGGCTCATGCTTTCCAACTCTGACACAGAATTCATCCGTAAGTCGTATCGCGGCTTCAAGATTTACACGGTTAAAGCGCGCCGCGCAATTAACTGTGACGGCTCAAAGCGCGGAGCAATCAACGAGGTTGTTGTGCTCGCTGGAAGAAATTGAATCTATGCCAATGATCATGCCATTCGAAGCTGCTTGGGAAAAACTCGTGCAGGAGCGAGTGGACATTTCTTCTGACTTGGTGGTATTAACCAAAAAAGACATCGAATCATCCACCGGCAACGAACTTCGCTTGATGGCAAAGATGGATTCGTCGGAAGACGTTCCTGTTGCTTTGCGGCGGCATGGATACTTCATTCTGCCAGTCAAAAATGGCGAATATGCTCTCGTGCGCGGAAACGGATTCCACAAACTCGAGCACCTGCCCGAACCTCCGACGGTATTCCGACCAAAACTTGATTTCGAACTGGTGACCCTCAACGTCGGAGACAGTGAGATGCAACATCTCGATTATTGCTACAATATCGGCCTCTTCGAAAAATTCGCTGGTGTTACAGGATTGCGTCAAACGATCCGAGGCAGGAAGAGATTGCCAGCCATTGATTTCTCAGTCGGAAAAGTTGGGCCGATTCACGTCAGAGCTGGCGTGCAAGTAGAAGTTGATTCCGGTTGCGAGGGGCGGGATGCCATCATGTTGATCGAAGCAAAAATTGGTCAGCCGCCGGATTTCATTGTTCGGCAGTTGTTCTACCCGTATCGGAAGTGGCGCATCGAAATTCCAGCCAAACAGATTCGCCCGTGGTTCTTCTGCTCAGAGGAAGTTTCCGGGCGGCGACTCTACAAATTTTGGGAATATGAGTTTTCGGACGATACCCAATATCAATCACTGCGGCTCACGCGTGGTGAAAATTTCCTCGTCGAGCCGGTTCGCCAGCGATTGACCGTGGAGGAATTGCTGCGCGCGCGCGTCCGACGCCGGGTGGAAGCGAGGCTGTGGGATGTTCCGCAAGCAGATTCGTTCTGGCGCGTAGCAGAAATTCCGTTGCTGGTGGAACAAGGCGTCAACACGTCGAGCAAGGTGGCCGAGCATTACAGGTTTGACCCGCGCCAGAGCAGTTACTACCGGCAGGCAGCGGAATCCCTTGGCTTGGTGCGTTTGGAGAAAGACCATCGTTACACACTCACGGATTTAGGTCGCGAGTATGTAAGTCGTCCTGCCGATGAGCGGCGCCAATTACTGGCAGGATTGCTAACGCAATTCCCGCCGGTGCGGACCGCACTGGAATTGTCGGCCAAGGCCGGTGAACGCGGTATCGGTAAAGCGGATATTGCCAGATTCATCGAACGACATTCGACGATTGCCAATTCCACACCAAGTCGCCGGGCAGCAACTGTGCTGGCGTGGCTGCGTTGGCTGCAAATTGCAACCGGCGCAGTCCGGGAAAGACAAGAAAGATTCTCCCTCTCTTAGAGGTCTACGCTGGATGAAATCAGTTGGCTTTCAATGACGGCGGTTTCATCGTAGTCGGGATTGATGCGAGATCGCCACCTCCGCTCAGTCCGTTTTGCGGATTTTGCGGATTCATAGACCCTAGCATCGCAAATGTAACCGCGCTCGACTTTGACTGCGACCCAGACTTGTTTAAAGTCGTTGTTCATTTTACTTGGCAAGTATTAATCCAATACCGAGACCCCGCAAGCGGTAAGAAGAAATTTGCCGCCGTGGACTCGCTCGCACCCGCTCGCTCGGCCCTCGCGGGCCTTCACCTTTGGTCGAATTCCTTTCGCCGCTTACCGCTTACTTCCAGTCAAAGACGGTTTCGGCGTCGAGGTATTTCCAGGAACCGCCCCGCTGGATGCGCGGGGTGGTGCGCCCGGTGTAGGACAGGATGTGGTGTGGGCCGGCCTTTTCCACGGTAAAGACGAGCGGATCGACAAACGGAGCGAGGAGCAGGCTGGTGGGTTGCATCGTGATCTGGATGACGGACCGGTTGTCCTGCACGGATTCGCCGGTCTTCACGAACTGAAACACAAAGGTCCGCTCCCATTCAAAGGAAATAAAGTGGAACTTGACGGTGTCGCCCCGCATCAGGGCGTCCCAGTGGTCCATCATGAACGGATACACCGTGTCGTCATACACGATGTCGGACGGGAGGTTTTGAGCATTGCCTCTAGGGGGAATCAGGCCGGGCCCGTAACCGATGAAAATTTGTTTCCGGGCCGGGTCTTCCGGGTCGGGCGCAACCCAAACGGTCCCGGAGACGCGGGCCTGGAAATCCTGCATCCGGTAGGCGACGACCTGGTTGGATTCATAAGTGACCTTGTCCACGGCGGCCAGCACGCCGTTGGTGCGGAAAAACTGGCGCTCGACGTGTACGATGGGGCCGGAGCGCGTGGCGATCCGTCGGAAGAGATACAGAACCGTTTTCTGATGCGAGCCGATGGCATAAAGGGTGCCGGTGAGCAGTTTGGGTTCGGCGTAATTGTACGCCCCAGGCGCAGCCGGGTCCGAGGCGTCGCCGGCCCGGCCCGCCGGGACGACGGACAGCCAAAACGCAGCCAATACAACCTGGCCTGCGATTAGCGCGCAACCGGCGGAATATCTTTTCATCGGGTCACAAAGTGTGGCCAACCCGGAGTGCCGCTGGCAAGCCGCGTTACCGGGCGGCGACGGAATTTTTCAGCCGCCAGGACGCAGATTTTGCCGCAAAGAGGCACAGAAGGCACAAAAAACTTGAACAGGAGAAAACGGAGGAAACGGAGCTGTTTATACCGGCTAAATCTCTGTTCCCTCAGTTACCTCCTGTTGAGGAACCGCAGAGGCGCGGAGACGCAACGTGTAAAGGAAACATCGAACATTCAACATTGAACGCTGAACATCGAATTTAACCACCAAGACACGGAGATTTCAGCCACGGTAGGGCACAGATTTTGCCGCCAAGAGGCACAGAAGGCACAAACCAAAATCCGCTGAATCTTTTATGCGCATTTTGAGCCTTTTAGCGGCAAGAAATTTTTATCCGCGTTCATCGGCGTAATCGGCGGGTTAAAAAGTCAGGCGGGATTTCCTTTACGGCCTTTGAAGGTGAGTTCGGCGATGCCGGATTTGTCGAGGTCGCCCAGGCCGGTTTTGACCATGCGGTCGTATTGTTTCTTGGTCGCGGCGGCGAGCGGAAGATTCAAGCCCTGCGCCTGCGCCAGTTTGAGGGCGATGCCGGAATCCTTGGCGGCATGGGCGGCGGAGAAGAAACAGGTGTGGTCGCGGTTCTGCATGTCCTCGCCATCGGTCTGGAGCACGCCGGAACGCGCGCCGGTCTGGGAAAACACTTCGCGCAGCATGGCGAGATCGAGTCCCAGCGCGTCGCCGAGTCCCAGTCCCTCCGCCAACGCGGCGGTGTTGGCGTTCATGACCATGTTGACGAGGGCCTTGACCTGCGCGGCCTGGCCCGCGGCGCCGATGTAGCGCAGGGACGCGCTCAGTTTTTCGAGGATGGATTTGGCGCGTTCGAACACCTCCGGTTTGCCGCCGCACATGAGGTAGAGCGTGCCTTGTCGCGCCTGCGGGATGCTGGAGGCCATGCAGGCTTCGAGCGATTGCGCGCCTTTGGCTGCGCATTTCTGTTCCACCCAGACGTGGATGGCGGGCGTGACGGTGGCACAATTGATGAACAGTTTTCCCTTCGCGCGCGTCAGCAGGCCGCCGCCGTAAATCTTTTTCATGGCGCGGTCGTCGGTGACGACGGTGAGGATGACATCGGCCAGGGCGGTGACGACCTTGAGCTGGTCGGCGGCGACGCAGCCAAGTTCCTGGGCGAGCGATTGCGCGGCGGCGGGGTTTACATCGAAAACGGCGGCAATGGGAAAGCCGCATTCCTTGAGGCGGCGCGCCATGTTCGCGCCCATGCGCCCGACTCCGACGAATCCAATTTTATCCGGCATAATGGATTGAGTTTAACCACGAAGACGCCCGGACGCAAAGGTTTCGGCCACCGATGGACATGGATTTTTAAACGCAGAGGCGCAGAGATTTCAGCTACAGATACGCACAGATTGTCACAGATATTTGCCGCCAAGAGGCACCTGGCCGCCCCGGTGGTGCGTCCCTACCTTGGCGTGCTCCGGGGCTTGGTGGTGAAAACGCCTGCGAAACAAGTCAGTTTGGCGACGGGGGAAAGGGCGGAGGGAAGGACCGCGGCACGAATTGATGGTCGGGGAAGGATGGCGCGCCAACCGGGGCTTGGGGCCGGGTGTCAATTTGATTGGCGTACTTCGCGATGGCCTGTTGGACAATCTGGTCCGAGTCGAGGTTGTTTTGACTATAGTCACTCAGTTTTTCGTAATACTGGTCGGCCTCGACGGCGACAGAATCGAGATGGACCAGATATTGACCTTCGACGACGGCTTGCGCTTGAGCCATGGCGCCGGCTTTGGCGGCTTCCATGTCGGTGTCGGAGGACGTGAATTCCTGGCCAATCATGGAATCGCCGATGCTCTTCGCCACTTGCGGGCCGAACTGGTAAAAATACTCGAAGATTTTCCGGCGTCGTTCTTCATGAAGCCGGATATAGTCAAACGGGGACTTCGGTTCTATGATTTGGCAGTTCAATCCCAGCGTAATCCTTACCGCATCGATGTAAAAACGGGCAGGTTGCCCGACGGTGCGCGGCTCCAAATGAGCATCAAAATCGGCGCGGCATTGGCAGGCGTGTTGACAGGTGGCAATGTTGGAACCAAGGGAGTCCGGTTTCTCGCCGGGCGCATAGTACGTATAAGTGACGGTGGGATCGGAACTGTTCACCGAAACCGTTCCGGACAAATTAGGCCGTTCAGACTCCTCCATGGAGGCAGCCGTGCGCGCCTTTTCGTCCTGTCGCAGTTTTTGGGCCAGTGCGAACGCGGCGAGCTTTTGTTCGTGCTCGTAGTCGGATGCCTTCCGGGGATCGTAGCCAAACTGTTTTTGGAGCGGCTCGGGCAGCCGGGCGAATTTGAGCGTCATCACGCCCAGGCCGCCGGCCTCCGGCCGGTATTCGACCAGTAATCCATCCGGTTCAACTTTGACGAGTCGCACCGCGTTATAGGTCTTTCCGTCGGTGGTCGTTATTTTCGCCGGCAACGAATTTGAAGACAGGTTCGCCGGAGGATTGGGTTGGACCGCCGGTGTGCCGGCCAACCCCCCAAAAGCAAACTGACCGGCCAGGCAAATCATCGCGATGGCGATCACTGATTCGCGGCGGGACGTTCGGCTTCCGCATCGGTTCGGGCCCATATGGATTCTCTTCTACAGCAGGTGGGGTGCCGCCAGCCGGCAAGCCGGGGGGCAATCAGGCTTAACCGCCGGGACGGAGGGTGGACGGTGCGTCCTTTGCCTGAAGTTCGCGCGGTTCACAGTCTAACAAGTTCTCATTTTCCGGTGTTCCCGGTGCCCGGCAATGGTGAGTCTTGCCGGATTAGACTTGACAATACAACAGTTATTTGTCATTAGAAAATTGGTCAGTCATCGTGAAGGGAATTCAGATCATGAAAACTTCATTAAAACCGCTCCTCCTGTCGGTCTTGACGCTGGCGGCTTCGACGGTCGCGCTGGTCGCGCAGCCGTTCAGCATTGACGAAAACGGCAACGGCATTGATTACCTGGACGCCGTGGCAACGCCTCCGTTCACCGCGCCGCTGCCATTTACCGTGGGACCGGATCCGTCCGGGGGAATCGCGGGGGCTCCCGTGTTGATCTACACTCTGCCGTACCTGGGGACTGCGGGTGATGTCGGCCTGGTGGAGCCCGGCCAGTCATCGCTCTCCGACCTGATCCGTTTTTATAACGCGCCGAGAGCCAACCACAGCGTCATTATTTTTTACTCCGATATTGACGGTCCGAATGGGGATCTGGCGGATGTGGGAATACCCTACAGCGCCAATCTCGTCTTGATCAATGAAGCGGCGGCCGGTGCGGAAGGAAACAGTATCACGATTTGGACCCCCAACAACCCGGCACAGCCCGGTTATTATGGCGGACCACGTCCGGTTTACAGTTTCTTCAGTTTTTCCATCATCAGCGATGTTCCTGTTCCGGAACCGGGCGCGACCGCTTTGTTGTTAAGCGGTGCGGGAATCTGGTTTGGAATCCGCGGTCTTCGTCGCCGGTAAATCACGGGCCGGTGGACGCCCGGTTTTTTTAACGCCAGGGCGCATCCGCCTTCACCCGCTTCGGCGCGACGAGGAGGCACCAGGAGTTTTGCCGCAAGAAGGCGCGGAGATTTTTCTTTTAACTGGCAGGGCCGCCCCGTCCAGCTAATTTTTCAACAGGCGATAGAAGCGTGGGGTGTTGGTGGCCGAGAAATCCGTAACCGGCATCGGGCTGTTGGTGAGTTGGAAGGTGTAGAGGGGCGTCCAGTTGGTCGAGGCCAGGTTGGTTGACACCTGCAGGGTGTAGCTGACGCCAACAGAGCCGACGACATTGATGCTGAATTGCTGGGATCCAAACCGCTGCGGCCGGGTCATCGCCGAGGAGCCGTAGGGATAGACGATGATGTTCTGAACGGCGTTGGTGGGTGGAATGGTGACCGGGTACGGCCCGTAGAGGTCCACGAGGCCCTGATGGGGCAGGTCGTTCTGGTCGCCGTAGCTGAAGTTCACGCTCCAGGCGCCGGCACTGGTGGCCACGCCCATGGAGTAATTGCCATTCATGTCGGTCTGTGAATTCAAGGACACATATCCGTTGCCATTATTGTTGATGGTGCCGGCATAAAGGGAGACCCCGACGACGGGGTTGCCGGAGTTGTCGCGGACCTGGCCGGAGATTTGGGCATTGACGGGCAGCGCGACAAAGTCCTGCTCGATGGCCTGGCTGACGGCGATGTTGGTATTTTCGGAATTATTGAGGACGTATCCGGCCAGGGAGATGTTGGCTTCGTTGTTGGGATTGCAATTCCATTGGTTGGTGCCGTCGGCGAGGGCCACAGCGGAGTAATTGCCGTTGGGATCGCTGTAGCCTTTGGCGTCATAACTGCCATTGTTGACGTCGCTGGAGTCAAACTCGATGTTCGCAAACGGGTGGCTGAGGTTGTCGACGATGTGTCCGTAGAAGAGCGCGTTGCCCTTGGGGAGGCCGACATTGGCGTTGGTCACATCGCCGCCGGTGGCGTCCACCTGCAACGATTGCTGGGGAGCGACGTAACCGCGCCGCGGCAGGCGTTCGGTGTTCGGGCCGATTTGCCAGAAATTGGGAGTGACGGCGGCGGAGTAATTGCCGTTGGTGTCGGTGAAACTGATTTCAAACAGGGGGCCGGATTGCACCTGCAACATGACGCCGCCAAGGGCGTTGCTGTTTCCGGCGTCATAAAAATTGCCGGAAACGGTGACCGTACCGTTGGTCATGGAAAGATCATTCGTGGCGGACTGGCCGTTGGTCAGCGTCACCTGCGGCGCGAGGGATTGGTCGATGAAATAATCGGGCACGGCCGCCATCACCACATAACTGCCCGGATTGACATTGATGCTGTAATGTCCGCTGTTATCAGCCACTTCGGCGGCGGTGTAACCCTTGCCGCCGGGCGGCAACACGACGACGACCGCATGGGGGAGCGGGGTGACGCCGTTGCTGTAAACGGTGCCGCTCAGGGTCTGGGCGGTGACGGCGTTGGTTACGAGCAGGGTGGCGGTCACGGGTGAAAAATTACCGGTGGGACTGACCAGCTTGAAGATGCGCTGGCCGATGACATTTTCCAGCACCGCCGGCGGTGCAAAATTCAACGTGGCGGTGATGGCCCCGGTGGCGGAATTGCTGTCAATCGGGACATTGATATTGGTGACACCACCGATGATGGCTTTGGAGGGATCGTTATCCGTGATTTTGCCGGCATCCATCATCGGCTCGCCGGCATCAATCACTCCATTGGCATTCAGGTCGAGCCATTCCTGGACGGTGACGGTTTCATGGTTGGTCAGGCCGGTAATGCCGAGGGTGATGACGCCGGGATAGGTGTTGCTAGTGACGGCGGGGCTGACGGTCAGGACCGGCTGGGCGACGGCGGCGGAAAAACCGCCCATCAGCATGGCGACAACAAATCCTTCCGCTAATTTAAAATTCGTTTTCATGGTGTTTGCTCTTCCTCCCCGGGAATTGATTATTTCCAAGGCTCCAGAAGATGCCACAAAAACCCGGCGGTCACAACCGGTTAAAAACAAAATGACGATCGATATTTGAGAAACGATAGGATTGGCATCCCGTGACTCACGTGACTTGGACAGACGGACAGGGTTTTTTGCCGCAAAGAAGTGCAAAATAATCCAACCGCCAGGGCGCAAAGGCAGATGGAACAACCGGTCGTCGCTGCGCTATGGCGTGGCAGGCAAAGAAACGCAGGAACAGAAATTACCTTTTTTCCCCGGTTGCCCGGTTGCTTCGTTGTTCAAACTTTTCCTTTGGCCCGCCCAACCGGCGGTCATTGGTTGCGGACCAAATTCTGGTGATCTTGAATAAATTTTTGAATGGCCGGCCCGCCGCCCATATAGTTGATCGCCACACCCGCCGCCACACCCAACAGCACCAGGATCAATATCCAGGAAAGGATGGCCCGATAATAATTCTTGCGCGATTCGTTCTCGCCGGAAAAGGCCCAGATGAGAACCATCAGCTGCCCAATCACCGGGATGGCAGTGACAAAGATCATGCCCATCCACGACCCGACGGATACGTAATTTCTATCTTCCTGCTTGCTGTTAATGTTCATAAAGTTTCATGGGCTGGCGGCCCGATTTCTTTTTCTCTTCGGTTGTGGGAGCAGTTCCATGGGCAAATGACTCCTTTTTGCCATGCATAAATCTCCGCAACGACGATTTCTTCAGCAATCGGCGCGCCAGATTGGAAGTGGTATTAACAGAGTTTACTTAGTGATTTGCCCGCCTTTTGGTCCGGCTTTAACCGCCAAGATGCAAAGATTCAGAGATTTCTTTTAAGTTGGTAGGGACGGCCGGCCCAGCCGTCCGCGGACGCCCCGGCGGTGCGTCCCTACCTCGGCGGTTAAATCAATTTGGCCAGTCGAAGACGGTTTCAGCGTCCAGATACTTCCAGGATTTTCCCTTCTGGAGGCGAGGGGTGGTGCGCCCGGTATAGGAGAGGATGCGATGCGGGCGATCCTTTTCCACGGTAAAAACGAGCGGGTTGACCAGCCGCGCCACGAACAGATTGACCGGTTCCATTTTTATGAGTTCCACCGTCCGGCCGTTCTGCCCGGATTTCGCGGTCTTCACGAACCGAAACATAAACGTGCGCTTCCATTCCAGGGAGACAAAGTGGAATTTGACGGCGTCGCCGCGCATCAGGTCGTCCCAATGAGCCAGCAGGAACGGATACAGGGTGTCATCCACCAGGGTGTCGGGCGGGAGCTCCTGGGCGTCTCCCTTTGGTGGAATCAGGCCGTGCCCGTAACTGATCCAGAGCTGTTGCCGGGCCGGGTCCTTGGGGTCGGGTGCAATCCGGACGGCGCCGGAGACCCCGGCCTGGAATTCCTGCATCTCAAAGGAGACAAGGTGATTGGATTCATAGAGCGCTTTTTCCACAGCGGCCACCGTGCCATTGGTGTCGAGGAATTGCCGTTCGACGTGAACGGTGGACCCGGAACGTGCGGCGGTCCGGCGGAAGGTGTAGAGAACCTTTTTCCGGTCCGACCCGATTTCGTAAAGGGTGCCGGTGAACAATGCGGGCTTGGCATAGTCATACGCCTCGGGCGCTGCCGGGGATGTGGTGTCGGCGGCGAATCCCGCCGGCAGAACGGACAGCCAGAACGCGGCTAAAATGATGCTGACAGATTGTCGCTTGGTGGCCACAGATGGACACAGGTTACCACGGTTCTGATTTTTTGACAGAATGAACAGAATGGTTGGAATGATTTTTGTCCGGGTTTCATCGGCGCCCGTCTGTGGCTAAAAATCAGACCGGCCTGGCTGCCTGGCTGCCAGATGGTTCAAACTCCCGTACGGATACTCGGCGTTTTCCGCGTTTTAAGGGCTGGCGCTCTTTGTGCTGTCATCCGACCAGCGGCGACATTTTCGCCGTTGTTGTATTATGAAGCATCATGTTGTACCGGGAATTCTGGGTTTGCTGGTTTGGTTTGCCTTTCCCCCGACCGCCGCTGCGGAACGCATCAATCAGGAAGGGCGCATCCTGGGACCGCTGCCGGTGGTGACCAACGACATCCTGTTTGACACGTCAAACGCGGACGCGGTGGTGTCGGCGATGCAGATTTTCCCGGTGACCAATCCATGGAACGAATGCATTTCCAACCGGCCGGTGTTGTCGAATTCGACCGCCATGATTGCCGAGATCGTCAAGGACCTGAATACCAACCGGGCGGTGTTGACGCCCGAGTTCGAGATGAACTTTGCGCTGGTGCCGGACAATCAGCCGCTGGTACCGATCCAGTTCGTGACGTATCCCGGCGATTCGGACCTGAACGGCGGGACTTACCCGTACGGCCTGTATCCGATACCGACGAACATGCCGATTGAGAGCTGGCCGGTGGGGACCGGCGGCCAGACGCTGTATCAATGGCAGACCAACACCGGCGGCGACCGGCATTCCATCGTCGTCCAGCCGGGCGCGGGGTTCTCCTGGGAAACCTGGCAGGCACAACTGGTGGGCACCAACTGGCAGGCGGGCAACGGCGCGATTTTCAATCTGAACAGCAACGGCCTGCGACCGGATGGCCTGACTTCGGGCGATGCGGCGGGTTTCCCGATGTTTTCGGCGCTGGTGCGTTACGACGAGGCCGAGCGCGGCATGGTCGAACACGCCTGCCGGCTGGTCGTGGCCAAATCGCTCAAGGCCCACATTTATCCGGCCACGCATGACGCGAGCAGCATCACGAGCGGAAATTATCCGGCCATGGGCCAGCGGTTGCGATTGAAGGCGTCGTTTATCGTTCCGTCGGGCTGGACGAAGGAGGAAAAGGCGGTCCTGGCGGGATTAAAAAAATACGGGGCGATGGTGGCGGACAACGGGAATTATTTTTCGATTTCGGTGACGCCGGAAGACCGCTGGCCGGCGGGCTGTTTCAACGATCTGACCAGCATCAGCGCCACGAATTTCGAGGTCATCCAGACGACGGGACCGAACGAAGGACCGCGGTCGGCGGGCGCGCCGGTGGCGGGCGCCGGGCCGGACCAGGCGGTGCCGGTGGGCGTGCCGGTGACTTTGCCGGGCGTGGTGGTTTTCAGCAATACGCCGCCAACGATTCAATGGAAGCAGTACTCCGGACCGGGCACGGTGACATTTGGCAACGCGGCATTGACGAATACAACGGCGACCTTCAGTGCGCCGGGGGTTTATACGCTGGAATTGAGCGCCGATGACAGTGTGCACGCGGTGGCCTACGACGCGGCGGTGTACACCGCGACCAGCGCCATCAATCTGTCCATCGCGTTGTCCGGAACAAACGTAAACCTGGTCTGGACGGGCGGCACGGCGCCGTTCACGGTGCAGGCAACAACCACGCTGCCGGCGGGTTCGTGGAATACGGTCGTAACCACCAATGCGCAAAGCGTGTCCCTGCCCTTGACGAGCGCGACCGAATATTTCCGGGTGCAAGGGCAGTGAGGGTCGGGTTCGGGGTCCGGGATCATGGGTCCGGGAACGTAAATAACAAATGCCTCCAACCGCCGGGACGCAAATGGTGCCGGGATTTTAATTCGCGGAACAGACCGCCCCGGCGGTTTAGGGCGCGGCTTCGAGCCGTTTGACAAGTTCCACCGGATGCGAGCGCTGGACATTGTGGTCGCCTTCCATGATTTCCGTGGTCCAGCCACGGGCCTTGGCGCGCACGTAAAACGGATAGAAATCGTCCCGTTCAGCCGGTCGGCCTTTGTCCACGGTAAGGATGTAGGTCGTGGGCAGTTTTTGGGCGACGGCCTGGTTGGTCAGGGTGATGGGTTCGTTGAAGGTTTTGTCCGATTGCGGCACGTCGTGCGGCGGCGGCGTGTTGTTCGTGACCCACGTCGGAATCGCGAAACCGTCCTTGTCGAAATGCTTGATCGCGGGGGGACGGATATCCTTTTCGCTTTCGCCGTTGATGGGCAGCAAGGCGTCAATGTAAACCAGGCGTTTGATGCGGTCGGGCACGCGATCGGCCACACCGGTGATGATCATGCCTCCGTAGCTATGGCCGACCAGCACGATACCGTGCAGATTTTCCCAGAGGATGACGTTGACGATGTCCTGAATGTGCGTGTCCAGGTCGATGTTGGTGCTGCTGAGGTTGACATGTTCACCCTGCCCGGTGAGCGTCGGGCGATAAACCGTGTTGCCATCGGCGGTGAGCAAATCGTCCACGTGTTTCCAATCCCAGCCGCCGCCCCACGCGCCGTGCACCAGCACGTAGGTGTCTTTGGGACCGGACGCGGCGGATGACCGCGATGTTGAGGGAGCGTTGGTTTTGCACCCGGCGAATGCGATGAGACAGGCAAACACCAGGGCCAGTCGGGCGAGTTGTTTTGCATTCATTTGGAAGCGCGAATTTAACCATGGATTAAACGGAGGAACACGGATTTTTTGAGCTTTGCGCCTTGGCGGTTTCCTCGTTTGTTTTTGAATCGATTACGGGCACGGACTGCGGCACGTTACGGGGTCTGAAAACGCCCGAAACTGTCAAACTCGCGTCCGCTGACCAGCGCTATGCCACCGGTGAACTCGTCCGGCGGCTGTTGGCGCTGGCGTGGCGGTTTCGGGCGGATTGTTTGTGGTCGCTGGTGTTGAGCCTGGTGTTGCTGCTGCTGGGCATCGCGGGGCTCAAGTTATTGGGCGTGGTGATTGACGTGATCCGGTTTGCGCTGGACCCGTCGCTGCCGCCGCCGGTGTATCCGTTCGACTGGCAGCCGCCGGCAGGTTGGCCGGCCCTGCGGATTGTCATGGCGCTGTCGCTGGCGATTGTGGTCCAGGCGGTGTTGCGCGCGGCGTTTACCTATGCCTACAACATGGTGACGGCGCGGCTGACCCAGGGGGAAATCGTGCCGGAATTGCGCGCGCAGATTTACGCCAAACTGCAGCGCCTGAGCTTCCGCTTCTTCGATGTCCACGGTTCCAACTCCATTTTCAACCGGGTGACGGGCGACGTGCAGAACACGCGGCTGTTTGTGGACGGCGTGTTGTTGCAGGGGGCGACCATGATTCTGACGCTGGCGGCCTACGCGGTTTTCATGTGGCGCATCCAGCCGGCGTTGACGCTGGCGTGTCTGGGCGTATCGCTGCCGCTGTGGTGGCTGGCGCAATTTTATTCGGCGCGGCTCCGCCCGGGCTATCTCCTCAATCGCGAATTGACGGACAAAATGGTCCTGTTGTTCAGCGAGACGGTGCGCGGCATGCAGACCGTGAAAGGCTTCGCCGCCGAACCGCACCAGGTCCGGCGGTTTGAGGAGGCGAACGACGAGGTGTCGTCGCAACAGCGGAAAATTTTCTGGGATTTGTCCGTGTTCACGCCGGGCACGCAGATGTTGTCGCAATTGAGCCTGGTCATTTTGTTCGCCTATGGCGGCTGGTTGTACGTGCAGGGCAAAATTCCGCTGGGCAGCGGGCTGGTGGTGTTCGCCGGCCTGCTCCAGCAGTTTACGGGGCAGGTGGCGACCATTTCCACCATCGCGAACTCGGTGCAGCAGAGCCTCGCGGCGGCGCGGCGGGTGTTTGAAGTGCTGGACACGCCGCTGGACGTGGAAAACCGGCCCGGCGTCCTCCCGCCGGCGCAGCTCACAGGCCGGTTGATTTTTGAAAACGTGACGTTCGGTTATCACGCGGACAAGCCGGCGCTGGCGGACGTGTCGTTCGCAGCGAAGCCGGGACAGGTCATCGGAATTTTTGGCATGACCGGCGCCGGCAAGAGCACATTGTTGGGGTTGATTCCACGGTTCTACGATCCGCAACGGGGACGAATCCTCGCGGACGGCAAGGACGTGCGGGAGCTGGAACTGGACGCCTTCCGTCGGCAGATCGGGATCGTGTATCAGGAGACCTTTTTGTTTTCGAACACGGTGTCGGCGAACATCGCGTTCGGGCATCCCCACGCGACAATGGCGCAGATTGAGCGGGCGGCGCGCATCGCGTCGGCGCACGAGTTCATCACGGCGCTGCCGCAAGGTTACGAGACGGTGCTGGGGGAATCGGGCGTGGATTTGTCGGGCGGCCAGCGCCAGCGGCTGGCGCTGGCGCGGGCGTTGTTGCTGCAACCACCGATCCTCATCCTGGACGACCCGACGGCGTCCGTGGATGCGCGGACGGAGAATGAAATTGTATCGGCCTTGCGCGAGGCGATGGCGGGGCGGACGACGTTTGTGGTGTCGAGCCGGCTGAGTTTGTTGCGCCGCGCGGATTTGATTCTGGTGCTGGAGAACGGCCGGTTGACGCGGACCGGCACGCACGCGGAACTCGTGCACCGGCCCGGGCCGTATCACGAAACGGCGCTGCTGCAAATCATGGACCTGGATGACGGGCGGACTGAGAAGGTCGAGGTGGGGAATGAAACGGAGAACATCGAACATTGAACATCGAACATTCAACGTCGAACCTTGAATCCCCCCGGGTAGGGCCGAGCTGCTGCCCGGCCTGGCTGCGCGGCAGCGCCGCCCTACCAAAGAAAGGGCCAGGCCGGAGATGAGCGCACCATCGAACCTTAAGTCATCGGCAGGTGATACGGCCAAAGACAACCTTTCGGCGCGGGAAGCCCTGACGTTTTACAATCCGATGGAGGAGCGCGAAGCGGACAAGGCACCCTTGCAACTGGCGCTCATCCGCCGGATTTTTTGGTATACCCGGCCCTATGCCGCCCGGCGGAACTGGCTGTTCCTGTTGACGTTCATCCGCGGTTTGCAATTGCCGGCGCTGGCGTGGCTGATTGGCCGCACCATCACCGGCCCGATTGCGGGCCGTGATTTGCCGGGGATATTCTGGTCGGCGGTGGCGTATTTCGCGCTGGCCCTGGTTACGGTGGTGAACTTTCATTTCCGCCAGCGGTTCGCGCTCGAGTTGGGCGAGGCGGTGGTGCACGACATGCGGTCGGATTTGTTCCGCAAGCTGATGACGATGCCGATGTCGTTTTTCAACCTGACCAAGTTCGGGCGCATCATCAGCCGGCTGACGTCGGACATTGACAGTGTCCGCGCCGGGGTACAGGACGTGGCGTTTGTGCTGGTGGTGCAGTGCCTGCAGATGGCGGGGTCAGCGGCGCTCATGGCGTGGTACAACTGGAAACTGTTCTGCCTGATGGCCGTGCTGGCGCCGGTCATCTGGGTGGTGAACGAAAATTACCGGAAGGAGATGAGCCGCCGCCTGCGCAAGGTGCAGGAATCCTGGAGCCGCGTTTCCTCCACGCTGGCCGAATCGGTGAGCGGCATCCGGGTAACGCAGGCGTTTGTGCGGCAGGATGTAAACGCCGGCTTTTTCCGCAAATTAATCAACGTGCACGGCGAGAACAATGTGGGCGTGGCGCAGGCGTCGGCGGTGTTCGTGCCGCTGTTGCAGTTGAAGAGCCAGCTGTTTCTGGGGGCGATGGCGTTGTTGAGCGCGTACGGGGCATTGAGCTGGCACGGCTGGATGCACATGGAGGTGGGCGACCTGGTCATGTTCTTTTTCCTGGCCAACCTGTTCTTCGACCCGGTGCAGGTGATCGGCAATCAATTGAACCAGGCGTTGATGGCGATGGCGGGGGCGGAACGGCTGTTTCGGATGCTGGACCAGGAACCGGAATGGCAGGACGCGGCCGACGCGACCGTGCTGCCCGTGATTCAGGGCCGGGTGGAATTTCAAGCGGTGCATTTCGCCTATCAACCGGGCCGGCCCGTCCTTATGGATATTTCCTTCATCGCCGAGCCAGGACAAACGGTGGCGCTGGTGGGGCACACCGGCAGCGGCAAAACAACCCTGGTTGGCTTGTTGCAGAAATTTTACCGGCCCACGAGCGGAGGTGTGCGGGTGGACGGCACGGACTTGAACGCGGTCACCAGCGATTCATTGCGGTCGCAGATGGGCAGCGTCCAACAGAACAATTTTCTCTTTTCAGGCACGGTGCTCGAAAACATCCGGTTCGCGCGGCCCGGTGCGACGGAGGCTGACGTGCGGGCGACCCTGGCGGCGCTGGACTGCGTCGACTTGATCGACGCGCTGCCACAGGGTCTGCATTCCCAGGTGGCCGAGCGCGGCGCGGCGCTGTCGTTCGGTCAACGGCAACTGGTGTGTTTCGCCCGCGCAATGCTGGCGAACCCGCGCATCGTGGTGCTCGACGAGGCGACCAGTGCGATCGACACGGTCACCGAAGCGCGGCTGCAACGGGCATTGGAAATTTTACTGCGCGGGCGGACGGCGTTTGTGGTCGCGCACCGCCTGAGCACCATCCGCCGGGCCGGCCTGGTGCTGGTGTTGGACCAGGGCCGGATTGTGGAGCGCGGCACGCATGAGAGTTTGTTGCGGCAGGACGGCGTTTACGCCCGGTTGCACCGGGAATTTGTCAGTACCCAGCCGACGGGAACAATGTAGCGGTGCCGGCGGGCACCGTAAGAAAAAGCGGCGGTCACAGACCGCCGCCACAATGGTTTTCAGTGATGATGCCAGCCGCCACCGCCACCGCCATGCCAGCCACCACCACCGTGCCAACCGCCGCCACCATGCCAGCCGTTGTGCCAGCCGCCCCAACCACCGCCCCAGCCGAAGGAGACCGACAAGGCCGGATAGGGATAGTAATAGCCGTAATACGGATAATAGCCATAATACGGACCATGGGAATAAAGCCAGTTGTTATAGTAGTAGGTCTGCGTGTCGGGCACCACATAGACCGTCGAGGTCGGGACGGTTTGAACGTAAGTCGTCGTGGACTGTGTGTCGGCGGATGAAGTCTGGGAGCTGTCGGCCGGCGCGGCTGTTGCCACCGGCGCGGTTGGCGCCGATTGTGACCGTTGGGCCAGCATGGTGTTGATGACGGCTTCGGAAACACCCTGCTGCCGCAGGTAAATGATCTGGGAGGCGTTCAGCCCGTAGTTGTTTCCCGAATTCTGGACGTAAGCGATGATGGTGCTGTCGCCGACTTTCGCCTGCGAAAGCTGCAGGACTTCCGGCACGCCATAAGACAATTGGGGCACGGCCGCCGGGGTGGTTGCCGCCGGTTGGGCGGTGCCGGTGCTGGGGGTGGCAGTCGGGGAGTTTTGCGCTACTGCATTACCCGCCATCAAAGCCAGTGCGGCGAGGGCGATAAGCGTCAGGAGCGGCTTTTGAAAGTTTCGAGTTTTCATAGAATCCAACACATTTGACAGTTGAACCGACCAATAGGTTCAACACCGCAAGGTGATGCGAGTTGCCCGGGCTGTCAAATGCAACCGGCGAGCCGGTTTAGCCACAAAGCAACAAAGGAACAAAGAACCTTTAACCGCCAGGACGCAGAGATCGCCAAGGTTCGAACCGCAGAGGCGCAAAGGTGCAGAGGTTTTCAGGTTCTTATGGTCCAGAACGTTGCGCGCTTGGCGCCTTGGCGGTTTCTCGAATCAGCCCTTTTCCAGCCGACGGAACGCCCGCTCGCGCCGTTTGGCCTCGTCGCTTAACAATTCCTCCGCCGACCAGCCCTGGCGTTGCGCCAGTTCCGCCAGGTTAAAAAGCTCCCCGGCCAAAGCTGATTTGGTGAATCGCTGTTTGGATTTTTGGCTCCGGGCGGGGTGGCCGTCCGGCAGGACCTTGCGCGCTTTCTTGACCAGTTTTTCGGCGCGTAGCAAGGCAGGCAGATGTTTCGGGATGCCGTCGAACGCCGAGACGCGCTCGTGTCGCGTCCCCTTTTTTTCGGCATGCTTGATTTTTTCCCAGTTCGCCCAGACTTCGTCCACATTCCTGACCTTGGTCCGGCCGAAGACGTGCGGATGCCGGCGCACGAGTTTTTCCACAATCAAACGGCAGACTTTCTCGAAATCAAACGCGCCGCGTTCGCGCGCCATCTGGCAATGAAAGACGACCTGCAACAACAGGTCGCCAAGCTCCTCGGCCAGCTCGTGGTCATCCTCCGCCTCGATCGCATCAATCAATTCATAAACCTCCTCGATGGCATGGCGGCGCAGCGTCATATGACTTTGCTCGCGGTCCCACGGACAGCCCGTCGGCGAACGCAGCCGGGCCATGACTTTTAACAAATCCTGGATGGCTGAACGCTGCTTCATTTGAGAAAACATCGAACATCGAACACGAAACATCGAACGCCGAACGTTTGGCGTGCGCCGCACGGCGGTGGAAACTTTGAAGTTCGAAGTTCGATGTTCAGCGTTCGATGTTTCATTTACAAGATCACCAAATCATCCCGGTGGACGAGTTCCTCCTTGGGCAGTTTGCGGGTGCGCACGGCGGCGGAATCAAACCGCGCAATGCCGCGCGCGAATTCCGTTCCGTTCAAATCGCAGATCCGCACCACGTCGCCGGCGGCGAAATCGCCTTCGCAACGCGCGACCCCCGGCGGCAACAGGCTCCTGCCCTTCTCACGCAACGCCAGCCTGGCGCCATCATCCACGATCAATGCCCCTTTGGGATGATGGAAAAACGCAATCCAGCGCTTGCGCCCCTGCAACTTCGTCGGTTGCGGCACGAACAGCGTGCCTTCGTCCTCACCGCCGAGAATTTTCGCGAGCACCTGCTTCTTTTTGCCCGAGGCGATGACGAGCGGAATGCCGGAACGCACGACGATCTTGGCCGCCTGAATTTTTGAGGCCATGCCGCCGACGGCGGTTTCACTGTTCGTGCCGCCGGCGAGTTTCTCCACGGTCGCATCGATGTGTTCTACAACGGAAATGGTTTTCGGGTTGGCCTTGCCGAAATTTTCGAGGACACCGTCCACGGTCGTGAGGATCACGAGCAGATCGGCGGGCAGCAGCGACGCGACGAGCGCGGACAGCTTGTCGTTGTCGCCAAACTTAAGTTCATCAAAGGAAACCGCGTCGTTTTCATTGATGATGGGCACGACCCCGCGGTTCAGCAGCGTGACGAGCGTATTGCGGGCGTTGAGGTGGCGCTCGTGATGTTCGAGGTCGTCGTGCGTGAGCAGCACCTGCGCGACCCGCAGGCCGTGCCGGGTGAACAGTTCCGCGTACGTGGCCATGAGCTGCGACTGGCCGACGGCGGCACAAGCCGAAAGGGCAGCCAGTTCGGTGGGTCGCTTTTCCAGGCCGAGCGCGCCCATGCCGGCGCCGACCGCGCCGGAGGTGACGATCACGATTTCGCGGCCGGCCTGGCGCTGCGCGGCGATTTGCGCCACGAGCTGTTCCAGTTGCGCCGGGTCGGGCTGCTTGCGGCTGTCCGTGAGTACGCCGGTGCCGAATTTAACGACGACGCGGGCGGCGGCTTTGAGCGGGTCACGATGCACGCGCCGAGGTTACGGCAGAAGGGGCGCGCAGAAAACGCAAAAATGGCGGCGGCTTCAGTGCGAAATCAATTGCAACACCCCGGGCGACTGGTTTTGCGGACCCAGCAAGGATTTGAAAAAATCACCGCTGCGCAAGGCGACAAAGGCGGACAGGCCGATGAGATCGGTTTGCGACTTCACATTTTTAAGCACGCAATTCTGGATACCGATGACCTGGGTGCGATTGTTCCGCGGGTTGTTCAAATCAATGTATTTGGCCGTGCCGATGGAGACCTTCAACACGTCAATGCCGGTGAATTGCAGACCGGTTTGTCTGGTGAACGACGGGCCGGCGTGGCCGCCGGTTTTTTTCAGCGACGTTGCCAGGCCGAGGGAAAAGATATTGGTTTGCCCGGCCTGGTTTTTCACCACGTCGATCTCGCCGAGATCAAAACGCATCAGTGTGACGTGCAATTCGTGCCGGGCGAGCGCGGCCGGGTCGTATTCCGCGTGAATTTCCCGGATGTCCAGGAAGGGCGTGCCGGCGAACGCCGGCGGATTATAGAGCCGGAGATTTTGAATCGTCACCGTCGGTTCCGCCAGGCCGAATGAAAAACTGCCGATCTCCGCCTCCATGCCGGTTTGGGCGCGGATCTGGTGTTCGAGATAGACCCGCAACATCGCGTTGCGCGCCAGCAACAGGATGACCACCAGTGCCGCCGCCAGAACGACCAGCCGGACCAGCCATTTGAAAAAGAATTTAATCATTTACGATATGCGATTGACGAGCCGCATTGAATGACGAATCAAATCGTAAATCGTAAATCCAAAATCGTAAATCACAATGCCACGTCTTCGGGTCGCACCTCCAGGCATTCGTCCTGGTCCTCCCAGATGATGGTCGGATATAGATTCAGCAATTTCGGCGCGAGTTCGCGGCCCGCGCGCGAGAGAATCCCCTCGGCTTCCTTGGCCGCGTTCTCATAGGCGGCGTCGTAGCTGCCGACGCGGCGGCGCTGGCGGTCGTCCCAGTGCGCGACGGCGTGGACGGGTTCGTATTGTTTCGCCCAGGCATCGAGCTCGCCGCGGAAGTCCTCGGCAATTTCATCGAACGGCACGAGGGTTTCGTTGCAGTGCTGGCAGATGAGGCCGGACTCGCGCACGTCGCGGGTCAGCAACGGCAGAAGCGGGGCGCGGCAGCACGGTGATTCCGCGTAGGCGGCGGGTGGCGTGGCCAGCCGTTTGAACCAGATTTGCCGGTTGTGCGCCTGTTGCGCCCCCAGCCGGTAGGCGCCGACGAGCGGATGGGACAGCCGCCACGCCTTGCCTTCGAGCTGGCCGAGGGTCTGTGCCAGCCAGCGTGCGAGGGTCAGGTCGTCCCACTCCTGAAACAGCCGGCCGTATTCCTGCCAGAGGCGGTCGAGGGGTGAATCTGATTCAAATGCCATCGCCGGCAGGATGGCGCGGGAAAAAAGCTTTGTCGAGCGGTGTTGCAACCGGCACACTGGCCGGACGTTACCGACGGCCATACCGGCAAAACCCCCGGCGTCCGTTGGCAGGCGCACTCAAATCGTGAACATTTCGGCCCGTGGATTGTCTTTTTATTGCCCGAAATGGGCCACAGTGAGAGACCGATTGCAAAGTGAGAACAGGTGCTCTGAAAGCGTAAAGTGTTTGGAATGGAACGTTTACGATGGAATAGTTTTCTCCGCTGGCGCGACCGCAAAGTAAATTTTCTTCCGGTCGCCGCCGGGTTGTGCCTGCTCCTGTTGTGGCTGGCCCCGGCGTCGGCGCGCGCGGCGAGTTTTACCGCTTCACTGGACAACGATACGTTGACGCTGGGCCAGAGCGCCACGCTGTCACTCACCTTTGAAGGCGGCCAGCCCAAAAACGTGCCGACGCCGGGCGTCCCGGGTCTGCAGTTCAGCCAGGCGGGCACCTCGCAGAATGTCAGTTGGGTGAACGGCGCGATGAGTTCAACCGTCACGGTTGCCTTTTCCGTCACGCCGCAACGCGCGGGCGACTTTGCCATCCCGGCCATGTCGGTTGACGTGGACGGCCAAACACTGACCAGCCAGCCGTTGTCGTTGAAGGTGGTTCAACCCGGCGCGGCGTCCCCGGCGCAAATCGATTCGGGTTCGCAGATGGCCTTCACGAAAGTGACGTTGCCCGAGGGCAAGGTTTACGCCGGCGAGGTGGTCACCGCCAATCTGCAGATTTATCTGCGCGACGACGTGCGCAATTTTGCCAATTTTCAATTCACCGCCATGCCGGCCGATGGTTTCACCGTGGGTAAAATGTCTGAAGGCCAGGCGCAGCGCGCCCAGATCGGCAGCCGCGTTTACACCGTCATGCCGGTGACCATCGCCTTGACCGCCACGCGGACGGGAACCCTGAGCCTGGGTCCGTTGACCGCCAACCTGGTCCTGCTCATTGTTTCGCCGAACCAGCCGAACGACCCCTTTCGGCAGTTTGGCATGCGCGATCCCTTTGGGAATTTTAACGAAGACCAAAAGCAGGTTTCACTCGCCACCGAGACCGTGAACGTCCAGTCGCTGCCGACGCCGACGGAAAATGTGCCGCCGAATTTCAACGGCGCGATCGGCGAATATACGATGGCTGTGACCGCCGGGCCGACGAACGTCGCCGTCGGCGATCCCATCACCGTGCGCATCCAGATTTCCGGCCGGGGGGATCTGGGCGCGCTCACCCTGCCGGAACAGCCGGCGTGGCATGACTTTACGGTTTATCCGCCCACGGCCAACGTGGCCTCGACTGATCCGCTCGGTTTGCAGGGAACAAAGACATTCGAGGAGATTGTGGCGCCGCAAAACGCCGACGTGCGCGAACTGCCGCCATTTTCCTTCAGTTATTTTGACCCGGACGCCGGTAGTTATCGGACGCTCACGGAACCGGCCGTGGCACTGGCGGTACGCTCCGCCGGACCGGCACCGGTGCCGACCCTCGCCGGCAATCAGGCCGCCTCTGCGGAAAATCCCGCCCGGCCGGCAGACCTCCTGCCAATCAAGGACGAACTGGGTGCGCTTGCGCAAATTCCGGCGGGGCGGGATTCCGTCGAGCCGTTGATTGCCAAACCGGTTTTTCTGGCGATGCAAGCCCTGCCCGTCCTGGCGTGGCTCGCCACCCTGGTCTGGCGCAAACGCACGGACAATCTGGCAAACAATCCGCGTCGGCGCCGGCAACGGCAGGTAACGCAACTCGTTGCCGGAGGCTTGAACGACTTGAACCAGTTTGCAACGGAAAACAAAACCGAGGATTTTTTTGCCATGTTGTTCCGGTTGTTGCAGGAGCAACTCGGTGAGCGACTCGACTGCCCTGCCACCGCCATTACCGAAGCGGACGTGGACCGGCGTCTCATCCAATTGGGGGCAACCCCGGCGACGCTGGAATCACTTCGCGAACTGTTCCAGCTTTGCAACCAGGCCCGTTACGCGCCGGTTCAAACCCGCCAGGAGCTGGCGGCCATCGCCGCGAAATTCAAAAAAGTTGTTGGCGAACTCCAGGGGTTGAAGATATGAAAATCGGATTTCACATTTCGAATTTCCTGCAAATTAAACGTAGCGGCTTTCGGCGGAAAGCCGGGAACTTTATTTTTGAGAAATGCGGCGGTCTGCCGACCGCCGCTACGATGGTCATTCTGTTGTTCGCCGGAAACCTTTTTGCGGCTGATGTTGCCTCCGATTTCAACGCGGCCAACAAACTTTACGCCGAAGGCAAATTTGCCGCCGCGGCCGGGGCGTACGAAAAAATCCTGCAATCCGGCGCGGTGTCGCCGGCGTTGTGGTTTAACTACGGCAATGCCGAATTCAAGCTGGGGCAGTTGGGCCGCGCCCTGGCCGCGTACCGGCATGCGGAACTGCTGGCGCCGCGCGACGATGAAGTGCGCGCAAATCTGGATTTTGTGCGCAGGCAGGTGGCCGGCCCGGTCTGGAGTGAAAGCCGCTGGCAGGAATGGCTCGGCACTTTGACGCTCAATGAATGGGCGTGGCTCGCGGCGGGCGCCTTTTGGCTGACCTTCATCCTGCTGGCCACGCGGCAGATCCGTCCCGCCTGGCGTCCCCGGTTGCGGGGCCTGACTTCCGGCGTGGTGCTGCTCATGATTTTGTCCGGGGCCGGTCTGGGCGCGTCCGTGGTGATTCATTACTCGAAATCGACCGCGGTGGTCATTGCCGCCGGGGCGACGGCGCGCAGCGGGCCGTTTGCCGAGGCGCAGGACGTATTTAAAGTGCACGATGGCGCGGAACTGGCCGTGTCCGGCCGCCGCGGCAACTGGTGGCAGGTATCCGACGGCGCCGGCAGAATCGGCTGGCTGCCGGCGAAGCAGGTTGAAATTCTGCCTGGCGCGTAAAGATTTTCAGGGTGGGGCGAGCGTTCTCGCGAGCCGGAACAACGAACAAGACGGCTCGCCGGCAGTCTCGCCCCACCGGATGAAGTTCGGTTGAACACATTAAACAACTTGTTGTCACATTTTCGTTCACTGGAAAAATTAAGAAAAACATGAATACGGGAATTTCTGCAATCAACGACGCAGTCAAGGAAGCGGGGGCCTTTACGCATCCCCTGTTCAACGAACTCGGCAAGGTCATTATCGGCCAGAATTATCTGGTCGAGCGGCTCGTCATCGGCCTGCTGGCCAACGGCCACGTGCTGCTCGAAGGTGTGCCCGGCCTGGCCAAAACCCTCTCGGTCAAATCACTCGCCGCGTGCATCAGCGTGAAATTTTCGCGGTTGCAATTCACGCCCGACATGCTGCCGGCCGATGTCATCGGCACGCAGATTTACAACCCGCAATCCGGCGGCTTCAGCACGCGCAAAGGGCCGATCTTTGCGAATCTGATTTTGGCGGATGAAATCAACCGCGCCCCCGCCAAGGTACAGAGCGCGCTGCTCGAGGCGATGCAGGAAAAACAGGTCACCATCGGCGAACAGACGTTCAAGCTGGAGGAACCGTTCCTCGTGCTGGCGACGCAAAATCCCATCGAGCAGGAAGGCACGTATCCGCTGCCGGAGGCACAGGTGGACCGGTTCATGTTGAAACTGAAAATCGGCTATCCGTCGCGCGACGAGGAGCGGAAGATTCTGGACACGATGGCCAAAACCTCCGGCACTCCGGTGACGCACGCGGTGGTGGATCCCAAGGACATTCTCAAGGCGCGCGAAGTCATCAACGACATTTACGTGGACGACAAGGTGAAAGATTACATCGTGGACCTCGTCTGCGCCACGCGGGAGCCGGAGAAATACAAAATTCAGGTCCGCGATTTCATCCAGCTCGGCGCGTCACCGCGCGCGACCATCAACCTGACGCTGGCGGCCAAGGCGTATGCTTTTCTAAAGGGCCGTGGTTACGTGACGCCGCAGGACGTGAAAAGCATCGGCATGGACGTGTTGCGCCACCGCGTGGCCATCACCTACGAGGCTGAGGCCGAGGAGAAAACCAGCGAAACGGTCGTCCAGAAAATTTTTGATGAACTGCCGGTGCCGTGAGCAAATTTTGAACGACGAATGTCGAATTGCGATTTTGTCTGGCGTTGATTCGGCATTCGTAATTTGCAATTCGTTATTCCCATGATTCCCCGCGAAATCCTCAAAAAAATCCGGCAGATCGAGATTCGCACGAACCGGCTCGTGACCGAGACGCTCGCGGGCCAGTACCACAGCGTCTTCAAGGGCCAGGGCATGAACTTCGACGAGGTGCGCGAATACCAGCCCGGCGACGACGTGCGCGCCATCGACTGGAACGTCACGGCGCGAATGAACCATCCGTTCATCAAGAAATTCGTCGAGGAACGCGAATTGACGGTGATGCTGATCGTGGACGTGAGTGGTTCCGGCCTGTTCGGCTCGCGCGAACAATCCAAGCGCGAACTGGCCGCCGAAATCGCGTCCGTGCTCGCCTTCTCTGCCATCCGCAACAACGACAAGGTCGGCCTGCTGTTGTTCACGGATGAAGTCGAGCAGTTCATTCCGCCGCGGAAAGGCCGCAGCCACGTGCTGCGCGTCATCCGCGAGGTTTTGTATTTCGAGCCCAAACGGCGCGGGACGGACCTGGCGCACGCGCTGGAATTCATGGGGCGCGTTTTGCCGCACAAGGCCATCGTGGTGGTGGTTTCGGATTTCATTTCCCCGGCCGGCAGCGGGGCGTTGCCGCCGCCGATTCAAACCGCCTTGCGCCAGGCAAACCGCCGTCATGACGTCGTGGCCGTACATGTGGCGGACCGTTACGAGATGGAGTTGCCTGCGCTGGGCCGGCTGGTTTTGGAGGACGCCGAGACGGGCGAAGTTGTGGAAGTCAACACCGCCCAGGCCGCGAGCCGTGACGCATTCGCGCTGCGGCAGGAAAAACAATACGCCGAGGTCGCGCGGCAATTCCGGTCGTCGGGCATCGACACCATTCAACTGCGCACGGATGAACCTTACTCGGCGGCGCTCGGAAGGTTTTTTGAGAATCGCGAAAAGCGCCGTCTCCGCGGCTGAAGGATTTACGATGATGGTTGCCACCAATAACGCGGCCGCCGCGGCGAACGACATCCGCGACATCAAGCCGCCGGTGGCCATTCCGAACGGTTGGGAATGGCTCTGGCTGGCGCTGGGCCTGCTGGCGGGCGCCGCGCTTCTGTTGGCGTTCTGGAAGTGGTGGCAATACCGGCGGGCCCATGTTCCCGTCGCGCCGCCGGTCCCGGCCCATGTGCGCGCGAAACAAAAGCTCCAGGAGGCGCTCGCGTTCCTTGCGCAGCCGAAACCGTTTTGCATCCTGGTCTCCGACACCGTTCGCGCCTACCTCGAGGAGCAATTTGATTTTCGCGCACCGGAACGCACCACCGAGGAATTCCTGCACGAACTGCAGGCGACGGATTTGTTGTCGCCGGAACAAAAGGAAAGCCTGGGCCAGTTTCTGGAAAGTTGCGATCTCGTGAAGTTCGCCCGGTACGAGCCGGGCGAACCCGAGTTGCGCGGGTTGCATGGCTCAGCAGTTCGGCTGATTGAAGAAACCGAACCGCATCAAGCGGAAGTGGAAGGCGAAAATCAGGAAAGTGTAAACGAACAACGCAGGGAACTCGTAAATCGTGAATCATAAATCGTAAATCCGAAATGACTTTCGCCCACCCCTATCTCCTGTTGCTGTTGCTGCTGCTGCCGCTGCTGGCGTGGCTGAAGGGACGGCGCGGTTCACCGCCGGCGTTTCTCTATTCATCCGTGCGACTGGTGGAGGGGTTGACCCGGTCGCGCCGGTCGCGGGCGGGCGCGTTTTTAATGTCGCTGCGCTGGCTGGTGCTGGCGCTGTTCATCCTCGCGCTGGCGCAACCGCGTTTGACCAGAAGCCAGACGACGGTCAAGGCCAGCGGCATCGATATCATGGCGGCGCTCGACATGTCCGGCAGCATGGTCTCGGAGGATTTCGTCGTGGACGGCAAACGCGTGAATCGTTTTAACATGGCACGGTCGGTTTTGGAAAAGTTCATTGACGAGCGTCCGGACGACCGGATCGGGCTGGTCGTTTTTGCGACGCAGGCGTTCATTGCCACACCGTTGACGCTGGACCACGATTTTCTGAGGGCGGATCTGGATCGTCTGGAAATCGGCGCCATCAACCCGAATGCCACGGCCATCGGGGATGGTTTGAGCACGGCGCTGAATCAACTGCGCGCCGTGACGGCGAAAAGCAAAATCGTCGTGCTGATGACCGACGGCCAGAACAATTCCGGCAAGGTGGACCCGCTCACGGCCGCGCAGGCGGCGCAGGCACTGGGAGTGAAGGTTTATACCATCGGCGTCAGCAAAAACGGCATGGCGCCGATGCCGGTCGGCAAAAATCCGTTCACGGGCGAGACCGTTTACCAGATGGAACCGGTGGACGTGGATGAGACGACGTTGCAACAAATCGCCCGGATTACCGGCGGGCAGTACTACCGCGCCGACAACGCGGAGCGGTTCCGGCAAATTTACGCCGAAATCAACCGTCTTGAAAAGACGGAGGCGGTCATCAACAAATTCACGCAGTACACGGAACTGTTCCCGTGGTTCGTGTCCGTGGGGCTGGCGCTGTTATTGGCCGAACTGGTTTTGGGCCAAACTTTGTTGCGGAGGCTGCCGTGAAATTTACGATTTACGATTTACGATTTACGATTTGATGATGCAATTCGGAAGCAAAGATTTCCTCTGGTTGCTGCTGGTGATGCCGCCGGCGTTGGGGCTGTTTTTTTGGTGGACATCGCGCCAGCGGCGACGGTTGCTGGCGCAATTCATTCAAACGCGGTTGTTGTCGGCGCTGACCGTCGGCGTTTCGCCCGCGCGCCAGAAGCTCCGGTTGGGTTGCCTGGTTTTGGCCGTGGCGTTGCTGGTCCTCGCGCTGGCGCGGCCGCAATACGGGTTTGACCTGCAAAAGATCGAACAACGCGGCCTGGATATCATGGTGGCCGTTGACACCTCCAAAAGCATGCTGGCCGAGGATATCGCGCCGAACCGGCTCGAACGCGCCAAATTGGCGGCGCTGGATCTGATGCAACAGGCGAAGCCGGACCGGCTTGGCCTGGTGGCATTTGCCGGCGACGCGTTTTTGGAATGTCCGCTGACCTTTGACAATACGGCCTTTCAGCAATGCGTTCGGGACTTGAATGTGAACACGCTGCCGCAAGGCGGCACCGCCATTGCCACCGCCATCCAAACCGCACAAGCGGCCTTCAAGGAGGGCGACCATTTCAAGGTGCTGGTGTTGTTCACCGACGGCGAGGACAACGTCAATCCCGGCGACGCGCTCGTCGCCGCGCAGGCGGCGGGAAAGGCGGGTCTGAAAATTTTTACCATTGGCATCGGGACGGCTCAGGGCGATTTGCTGCGCATCACGGACGCCAATGGCAACAGCGATTACATCCGCGACCGGGCCGGCGACGTGGTGAAATCCCATCTGAACGAGACGCTGCTCCGGCAGATCGCCACCACCACCGGAGGTTTTTATCTCCCGTTGCGCGGGGCGAACACCATGGCAACGCTTTATGAACAGGGCCTCGCCCCACTGCCCAAATCGGAGGGCGAGGAACGGCTGGTCCGCCGCTACCACGAGCAATTTCAGTGGCCGCTGGCGGCGGCGATCCTGTTGTTGCTTGCGGAAATTTTTTTACCGGAGCGAAAAAAGTCCGCCGTCCAAAGCCCGCCGTCCAAAACCGAAACGCCGGCGGTTGCGGTGCTGCTCGTGGGAATTCTGTTGCTGCCGATGGCCACCCAAGCCTCGCCCGCGTCCGCGTTGCGCGCCTATAAGGCCGGCAATTACACCAACGCCTTGCAGGAATTTGAACGGCTGGCACAGGTGAACACGAACGATTTGCGGCTGGTCTTTAACGCCGGCACGGCGGCGTATCGCGCGACCAATTTCGATGCGGCACTGGCCGATTTTCGGATGGTGACCCTGTCACCGGATTTGAACCTGCAACAGCAGGCCTATTACAATCTGGGAAATACGTTGTACCGTCAGGGCGAACTCCGGTTCGAGCCCGACACGGAGAGCCTGGACGCGATGACGGAAACCTGGCAGCAAGCGGTCCAGTGTTATGAGCACGCGGCGGAATTGAACACCAACGATACGGATGCCGCCTACAATCTGGCCTGGGTGAAGAAACAGATTGGCTTGATCGCCCAACTTCGCGAGGCGATGCGCCGGGCCAAGCTGGCGGCGGATGAGGCGGTCCGGCGCAATGAATATCATCGCGCGCTGGAAATCATGGAAAGCCTGAACAGTCCGATTGCCGCCAAAAAATTCCAGGATTACATCAAAAAATTGAAGGATATCGATGCGATTGTTACTCCTCCTCAGCGTTAGCGTGTTGTGGCTGTCCGGGCCTGCGGCCCGTGCCCAATCCGCCGATGATTATTTTAACGGCGGCGCGCAGGCCTACATTTCCAACAATATCCCCCAGGCATTGAAGTCGGTGGAAACCGGGCTGAAACAATATCCCGATGACGTGAAGCTGAAAAAACTCTACGAACTGTTAAAACAACAAAGCCAGCAATCATCACAAAATAATCAGTCCCAGCAAAACCAGAAGCAGCAGTCACAGTCGAATCAATCACAGCCACAGAAATCAAACAGCCGGCAGAATCAGCAGTCTTCCCCACAGAATTCACCGCCACAAAACCAGAATCAGCCGAACCCGTCCGACCAGAAAGGCGCGGAGCCGCAACCGCCGCAAAAATCGGATGAAAAACAGAGCAGCGAAAAACCCGAAAATCAAGACACACCGAGCCAGCCGGTGACAGCCGGTCAAATGACACCGGAAGACGCAAAGCGTTTGCTCGATGCGCAGAAGGGCGATGAACAATTTCTGCAGTTGAAACCGCAGGGAAAACCACAGGACAATCAGCAACCCGTCAAAGATTGGTAGCCGGCCGCGCAGGCAGGAACGGGCGAATCGTTAAAACTTGCCCTGCTATTATTTTCCAGGCTACTAAACAGGCCGGGACCGGTCGGAAACCTATGAACCATCAAGAGACTTACCGTCATAACGAAGCTTACGCGGAGTTCCTCGCGAATGAGTCCCCTCATTTTCACGCCAAGTACACTGATTCACTTTGCGTCCCCCGGGCCGGGGCGCGGACTCTGGACGTTGGTTGTGGCGTCGGGCAGGTCGTCGGCAGTTTAACCGAAAGAGGCTATGAAGCATACGGGGTGGATGTGTCGGAACCGAACATTGCCCGGGCACAAAAGGCCAGCCCCCGCTGTCAAATGTATGACGGCAAACGCCTGCCGTTTCCGAACGCACATTTCGCCGCCGCCGGCGCATTTAATGTGCTGGAACATGTTGAAGCGCCGGAAGAATTCATCAGGGAACTGGTCCGGGTGGCGGAAACCGGCGGGCGGATTGTCATATCCAGCCCCAATTTTTTCCGGGCCATCGGCTTTCGGGATTATCATCCCAAAATGCGCGGCCTGACGAACAAGTTCCTGAATTGGAAGCGCCTTTGCGAAAAACGCCGGCAAATGAAAACGGATCCGCAGGCCGTGCGTTTTGACCGCATGACTCCGATAGTGAAAGAGCCGTTCTCGGCCGATGACGATGCCATCGTGGCGACCAATCCACTGGAAATTGAGTTTTTCCTGCGACAATTCGGGTGTGAAATGGAATCCATCTCCTGCACGGACCGTTACGTCGCCCGGCCGGTGGATTTCGTGCTTAATCTCACCCCGCTGCGCTTTTTAATGTTCAATGCGTTTGTCATCGCGCGCAAGGTTCGTTGACGCGTCACGTTCGTTCCCCTGCCCGATGCCAAAACGCAAAACCAGGCGCCCGCCGTCTCCAACGCGCGAGGCCCGGTTACACGCACGCCTGGATTGCCGTTGTCAATGGTCGCTTGAAGCGGCGACTTAAACTGCTGAATCAATGCCTTGACGAATTGCCTTGGGCTATCAGCCTTCGTCGTTGCCAGCCACAGGCCAGCAGGCAGATGGCACCGGCGGCAAACAGGGCAATACTGCCCGGCTCCGGAACCGGCGTAATCGAAATCGTCACCGAAAACGAACCGCTGTTGTCCCAGAAAACCGAGGGGTCGTCATTGAAACCCAGGAAGAGTTCACCGCTGGTGGAAATCAGCTCGTTATAGGAAGTCCCCACGAATCCCGGTCCATCTCCCGCTATTCCTTCGGGGACCGGTGTTCCGGTTCCGACATCGGTGGTGCCGCCAATCTTTCCGACAAGGCTGTGGCAAATGGTATTTGGCAGCATCATATCGGACAGGAATTGCGCTCCCGAATAATCTCCGCCGTTGGCGTCACACACCTGGTACGACGAGGTGCTGTAATGCACGGTGCCGGTCGCGGTGATGTCAAGCTGGGAACCGGCGGTCAGGTTGATACCAGTGTCCGTCCACGGCGTGGTGGCTGGCACATCCAGGGTGTAAATGATCTGGGCGGTGGCCGCCTCGGCGCCCGGCCATAACAGGAGCGCAAGCAGCAGGGTGGCGGGTCTGGACCATAGGAGGTGATTGATTGATCGAGTTGTTTTCATAGTTTTATTTGTTGATTGAATTTAACGATCCGTGTCGAAGACACGTCTTATGGTGCTATGGCGGGAGCTACTGATTGTCAACAAAAGATTCCGATGGCTAATCCGACCTTGAGGGGGAAACCGCGTGGAATCCGGGGTAATGACCTGCCATCGGCGGAGGAACGTTGAGGTGCCGACCCGGCCCGCCCGCATTTTTGGTTGACAAATGTAATCACTACGGTTACTTACTAGTCGGAATCTATGAGAACCAGTTGCCGGTTTGCCATGGCGGTTCATGTACTGGCCGTCCTTGCTTACAAGGAGGGTGACCGGGTCACATCCGCGTTTCTGGCTGGCAGCGTCAATACCAACCCGGTCATTATCCGGCGGTTGCTGTTGTCCCTGCAACGGGCCCGGCTGGTGGATACTTGCAAAGGAGCGGGATTGGGTTCGCGGCTAAACCGTTCACCCGGCCGCATTAACCTGGCTGAAGTATATCGGGCAGTTGAAGAAGTGGAGCCTTTTGCCAGCCCTTCGCGCAAGCCCAATGCCGCCTGCCCGGTGGGCCATTGTATCCGGGAGGAATTGGACCGGGTGTTTGCGTCCGCCGAGAAGGCCATGGAACACGACCTGGAGAAGACCAGCCTGGCCGATGTGATCAACGCCGTCAAGGCCTCCGGCGCCTGCGGCAAAAAAAGAGCCGTTTGACATTCTTTTTTTTTGAACAATATTGTAACAATAGTTGTTACATATAGGCGAAAGGTTGAAACATGAAACCGACGATTGAAATTACTGAAGGGAATTTTGAAGCCGAGGTTTTGAAGGCCGGCCAGCCCGTCCTCGTGGATTTTTGGGCGGAATGGTGCGGGCCGTGCAAAATGCTTGCGCCCGTGCTCGACGAAATCGCCGCGGAACAGAATGGCCGGGTGAAAGTTGCCAAGGTCAACGTGGATGACCATCCCGACCTGGCTGCCCGCTTCGGGGTGCGGTCCATTCCGACCCTGCTTTACTTCGCCGATGGCCAATTGCGCCATCAAACGGTGGGGGTGGTGAGCCGGACGACGATTTTATCCAAACTTGAAGAGCTGGCCGTCAAGGCCTGAGAACCGGGATGAACCGATGAAAACGACCTTTAAAAGTACTGACCGATCGAGGATGACAAAACTCACACCGCGTCCTGTTCGTTTAAACGCGCCACGTTTGTCGCGGCGGGCGGGCAGTTCCATGGTGTTGCCGGCGCCGGTGCTTTCCCGCAACACGCCCCCGGCCCGGGAGGTGGCGCCGGTGCAACCGGCGTCCCGGGATTTGCCGCATGGCGACGTTTTGCAACTTTACCTCCGTGAAATCGGTCAGGTGAAGCTGCTCACGCCGGCGGAAGAGATCGTGCTCGCGAAACGGATTCGGCGGGGCGATCAGCGGGCGCGCGAACAGATGATCAAGGCCAATTTGCGGCTGGTGGTGAAGATAGCCCATGACTATGAGGGCATGGGCTTGCCGCTGCTGGACCTCATCAATGAGGGCAACATCGGCCTGATGAAAGGCGTCGAACGATTCGATCCCCGGAAGGGCGCCAAGCTTTCCACCTACGCTTCCTGGTGGATCAAACAAAGCATCAAACGCGCACTGGCCAACCAGTCCAAGACCATCCGCCTACCGGTGCATGTGGTGGACAAGGTGGCTCATATCCGGCGCGCGGAGGTGAAACTGCGCGAGACCTTTGATCGCGAACCGACCGATGAAGAACTGGCGCATGAATTGGACCTGGATCCCCGGCGCATCCGACAGTACCGCCAGGCGTCCAGGGCGCCGGTGTCGCTGGATGCCCCGATTGGCGACGATGCATCGGAACGCGTCTCGGAAATCGTGGCCGACCCCAATGCCGCGGCGCCGTTCGACCGGCTCGTGCAGGAAACCGACACCGAGCTGGTGCGGGAGGTTCTCGGCACGCTCGATCAACGTGAAAGCAAGATTCTGGCCCTGCGCTTTGGGCTGAAGGACGGCGAGGAACGGACCCTGGAGGAAGTGGGCGCGGAGTTGGGAGTGACGCGTGAACGCATCCGGCAGATTCAGGAACAGGCGCTGAAGAAACTACGGGAAAAGATGGAAGAGCGGGATCGCCCGGTTGACG
>Ga0070731_10000564_pt1 | contig 48259 bp, 30 predicted proteins | sample Coa_R1_2_FD_66448 | JGI IMG/M metagenome (GOLD analysis project Ga0070731, IMG submission 66448) | Surface soil microbial communities from Centralia Pennsylvania, which are recovering from an underground coalmine fire - Coalmine... | ecosystem: Environmental > Terrestrial > Soil > Unclassified ...
GGTTCGCCGTCGCCGCTGAAGGCGAGGTCGGAGAGGTGGCGCTTGTCCGCGGGGAGGTTTACGAATTCGGGTTCGGACCAGAGTTCGCCATGCGGAGCGAGGCCGGTTAGGAGCGCTTCCAATTCGCTGAGCAACTGGGGCAAGCCGACGAAGCGTTCTTGCGGTGCTTTGGTGCGATCGACCTGGCAGTAGATGCAGTCGAAATTGCAGACTTTGTCTGGGTTTAGATTGATGCCGATGGAGATGCCGCCGGAGCGGCGCGAGAGCACAGGGTAGACGAAGGTGTTTTGACGGAACTGGCGGGGGTGGGTGCGTTCGGCCAGCGGGTGAGGGGGTGGCTGGGGGTCGTTAGCGTCCGTAGGTGCTGCTGTTGTTGTAGTTATTGTAGTTGTTGTAACTGGAGCCGTTTCCGTATCCGTTGGAGGTGCCATTGTATTGGTTGTTGTAGTTGTTGTTGTAGGAGTTATTGCGGCGGTTGTTCTGATCGTTGAAGCGGTTGGCGCGCGAGTTGTCCTGCTGCTGCTTTTGCTGCGCGGCCAGCGCGGCGGCAGCGGCGGCTTTGGCTTTCGCATCGTCGTCGGCCTTTTTCTTGGCTTCGTCAGCGGCTTTTTTCTTTTTGGCTTCGGCGATCTTGTCTTCGTCGGCTTTCTTCTCGTCCTCGGTTACCCACTTGCCTTTGTAAAGGACTTTGCCCTCGTCTTTCATTTTCGCGGCGAGCTCGGCGGCTTCGGCTTTCTTACGTTCGCGTTCGGCGGCTTTCTCCGGCGTGTCGGGCTCGATGCGTTTCACTTTTGACATGGGCACGATGACGGTGCCGTATTCGACTTCGAGTTTCAAGGAGTCGTCGTTGCGTTCGAGGATTTTGCCGTCGAGTTCTTCGTCGTTCTTGAAGACGACGGTGTCGGCGTGCAGCGAATATGCGGCGAGCATAGCGAAAGAAACGGCGAGGAATAGTTTCATGGCGAACCGCGAACCTCCTTTTGGACACTTTAATTTATACACCCTGAGCGCGGGGAAGTCATCTCAAAAAAGTCCTGAGTGCTGAGTCCTGAGTGCTGAGAATTTCCGTTCGAAAGCCGGAGACGCGCTGGGGGCCAACCCCTCACCTCCGGCCCCTCACCCCCAAGGGGAGAGAGGAGAACGGCGGCAGGGTGGCCCACCCCGTTGGAGTGGACCATCCACGTCGTCAGGACTCAGGACTCAGGACCCAGAACTCAAGACTCAGCACTCGCTTTTTCCATCTGAAAGCCACTGGACACTTTAAAGGTGCGTGGTAATCATTTGGCTGGCTATTATGCCGGACAGGGCCTATCACGGCTGCGGAGACCGCCCCCATGCTCACAATGACCTTCCTCGGAGTAGGATCGGCATTCGCGAAACGCAATTTCAATTCCAATTGTCTCTTCGAATTCTGGGATAAGGCGTGGAGCGGCGAACATCCCGCCAAGCCGCCGGACGACACATTGCTGGTCGATTTTGGCGTGACCGGGCCGATGGCGCTTTATTCGTTGAAAGATAAACCCGGTTTCGAATATTTGAGCACGCCTTGGAAAGCGATCAACTATCCGGCGATTCGAAAAGTCTTCATCACGCATCAACACGCCGACCACATCGGCGGCTTGGAAGAGATGGCGCTGACGAACACGTTTGTGTTTAAAGACAGCAAAACCGGCAAGCCGTTCAAAGCGGAGTTGATTAGCACGATCAACATTCTGGTCAATCTCTGGGACCATTCGCTGAAGGGCGGATTGAACACGATTCAGAATAGATATGCATTGCTGCAAGATTACTTTTTCATCAGGGCGCTGATTTGCCAGCCGGGCAAAAATCAATTTGGGATCGGGCCGTATTTGTTTGAAATCTTTCCTACCGATCACGTCCATATAGAGCGGAAATACGATTGGCCCAGCTATGGGCTGTATATCTGCGAGCCTCAACGCGGCACCTCGGCGTTTTTTTCCGGAGACACGCGCTTCGACTATCCCGCCTACATGCAGATGATGGACAAGGCGGAGCTCTGCTTCCACGATTGCCAGTTGTTCGACCAGCCCGACGCGGTGCACGCGAGCTTGAACGAATGCTTGGGCCTGCCCGAACAGATTCGCAAGAAAACCTACCTTTACCATTATGGCGACAATTTTGACGACAAGGCCTGGGAGAAACCGGTCTCGAATTTCAGAGGGTTTGCGCGGGCGCACGTGCGCTATAAGCTCTTCTGATTTTTCACGCAGAGGTTTTCACGCAAAGGCGCAAAGGAACGGCACGCAAAGGGCGCAAAGAAATTGGAATGAACCTGATTGAATATTTCTTTGCGAGCTTTGCGCCAACTTTGCGACTTTGCGTGAAAGCTTTTTGCGCCGATAATAAAGGCGCCGCCTATGCGTCTGTTAAGTGTAGTGGTGTTGCGGGCGCGGCATTTCGAATGGATTCATGAGCACAGTAGTGGAGAGCAGCAATGTCGAACGAACAGGTCCCCAGTAGGGTAACGTTTAAGTGCACCTATTGCGGCAACCCGATTACCGTGACCTACAGCCAATTTCGATTCACTGAAATCTGTCCGTCGTGCCGAGGCAGCGTGATGATTCCCCGGCCCAAAGCCGATTCGACCGATGCCGTGTTGAACCCGCCTGTCGCGAAGGAATCCGGCGAATGGCCCGCTGCGCATTACGCTCAGCCGGGCGCACGCGTGATCGACTTGCAGCCCGCGTCGGGCGCAGCGCCCGCGCCAGCGACGCAAATGGATGCCGCGCCCGTCGTACCGGTTCCACCCGAGCCGCCGGTGAAAGCAGCCGTTCCAATTGCAGTGGCGATGGCTCAACCGCCCGCAAAAGCCGCTGGACCTGAAGAAACGACGCTGCTCAAATCGCTTGCCGAAGTCGCCGGTACCGAGGGCATTCGGAAGTCGCCAATTCCTTCTTCACCGCAGTTCCCTTCCTTTTCGACGCCGGTTTCTCAAGCCGCGCCGGAAGCACCGCCGGTGACGGATGCGGGCAACTTGGTCCCGCCGTCAAAATTTCCACACGTATCCGCGGGCGACGCGCCGGAAGCTCGAACGGCAGCGGCGGTGTTGCCGTCGTATCATGCCAGCGGATCGGAGAGTCAGAATGAAATTCCGAAGAGCACCTCGGACGAGCCTGGCACCGTCTTGCTGGACAAAACGTTGAAGGACGCGGCGACGGCGTCGGGCAAATATGCGGCTTCGAAATCCGTTGAGCCGGTGCTGGCCAGCACCGCCCCGCCGATGATGCAAGATCCCGATTACAGCGTGTACAGCGCGTCGGCGCCGGAAACGTCGCCGTCGGTTTCACAGACGTTGATTGGGACAGGCACGGAAACGGTTGGGCCGGCGTCTGAGGGCACCGGCAAGCCGACCGAGAGCCGGATGATGGCGATTCAGATCGACAAACTGACCGGCGCGGTTTCGGAATCGCCTGCGAGCGCGGCATCGCAACCGTGCGCGCCAGAAGTTCCACATACGGACGCTGCCAATGCCGAGAGTTCCAAGCCGCGCCCGCCGACACGGATCATCGAATCGGTCATGCCGCCGTGGGGCGCGGGCGTGGTGGTGCGCGCAAAAGTGTTCGGCGATTTCAGCAACGCGCCTCCCACGGAAGGCGCGCCCACGACCGTTTCGCCGCCGCCGGTTCAGACAATGATGGCGTCCGCCGCGTCGGAATACAGCCACGCCAGCGAGCAGCAAAGCGACCCTGCAAGCGAACGCTCTATCCCAGCCACGGATATTTTGAACGTCCAGCCAGATGCCATGCACAACGAATCCGAAGCCGCGGCTTACGACGCCTACATCGCGCCGCGGCGCCGCGCGCCGTGGGCGCTGATCGCGGCGTCGGTGCTGGTGCTGGGTGGAGTCGGTTATTTTGTCTACAACTCGATCGCGGTCGGGAAAAAGCGTGAGGATTTGAAGGCCGCGATCGAGAAAGATTTGGCGGATGCGAAAGCTCGGTACGACCAAAACGACGTGCAAGGCGCGCGCAGCTACGCGGCGACGGCGCAGAATCGCGCCTCCGACAAAGACGGCCTGCTCGATCAGCCGGTGAAGGAGGCGTATAACAACAAGGCCAAGTTCTTCGCCGACCGCGGGGCGGAAGCGATGGATTTGGAGGCGCGTTTCAAAGCCGGCAGTTCCAATCCGGAGAAACTGCGCTCGGCCTTAAACGAGAAGAAAAGCGTTTGGGAAGCTGAGAAGAGTTACGACACCAAACCGATGTTGTTTTTGCTCAACAACAAGCTGGCGGAACTCGATGAAGTTGAATCGGGCAACAAGCTGACGGCGCTGCAAGCGAAGCTCAAGAGCGCCGACGAGCTTTATAAATCGCAAAAAATCGAGGAGGCAGGCGCCGTCGCCAAGGAAATCCTCGACGCCATGCCGCTCAAGCCGGTGGTGAATAATCTTGAATTGAAAAAGCGCGCAGAAGTTCTTTTGGGGCGCGCGACGCTGCTCAAGGCTGCGCGCAGCGACCGCGCGGGTGCTCGTGATGCGCGGATTACGGATGTCAAAAAGCAGATTCAGGCCAAGATCGACGAAATCGATCCCAAGGACGAGGATCGCAAACCGCTGCTGCGGAGCCTGCAAGCGTTGAAGGACGAGTTGGCCAAGGACGACGCGGCTTATCAGGAGAAAGTCAAGCAGCAGGAACTCGCTCAAGCACAGAAAGCCGCCGAGGAGAAACGCGCCAAGGAACGCAAGCCGTTCGAAATGAGCGACGTCGATTCCAAGATCGCGCTGCGCATCCTGCACCAATTCCGCGACTACGATTCGAAACTTCGGCTGGGCGACCGCGACATCGACGGCTACAAATTCAAATTCGACGGGCGGGATTACCGCTTCGATCTGCACCGCACGGCGGCGGGCGCGGGGCTGCTTTATATCGAAGCGAACGGCAACAAAATCCTGCTCGATTCGCGCCATTTCGACAACACCGACAAGAATTTCCGCCAGCGCTATCACCGCGCGATCTATCACGCCATGGCGCTGCTGGACGCGATGAAGCAAGCCAACGTCGTCTCCGACGAGCCGTGGGATTCGAAAGAAGAAGCGCCGTTCGTTTCGGCTCGGCGATTCGACAAGCAGGGGAACGAATTCATTTTCCTTGGCGACCGGCTGTACGTTGGAAAGTCGCAGGAGAAAACCGATCAGCAGAAGAAGATGGACGAGGAGTTCAAGGTCAAAGCGGAAGTGCTGGCCTTGGCTGTGGAGAAAGACGAGCCGACCACCGAGGACGTGCGCAAGACGATTTCGTTCGCGGTGCGCGCGTCGGCGGTTGAGGCGGATTGGAACGATCATCTGGAAGGCGAGTACGTCCGCAAGGTGATCGACGAGGGTTACATCGAACGCGAGATGCCGGGTTCGTCGGAGCGGTTAAAGAAGGAATTGGCTGAATGGCGCGCGGGTTACAAGCTGATCGCGGAGCCGTTCATTAATTACAGCGGCGTGGCGCCCGAAGGCGACGCGACGGAGTATCGCACGTACGAAGACCGCGCGGTCTGGCGGCTTTACGACAAGGCCACGAGCACGACGACGTTTGCGATCACCAATCCGGACGATGAGAAGGACTGTCTTTTTATTCTCTACGATTATCCGGGCAAATTGACCGAAATGCCGGACATCAACACAGCGGCAACAGTGCGGATGACGCATCAGGCCGTGGGCGTGATCGCGACGTACGATACGGCTTCGAAAAAAATGACTTATGACAAGGAAAAGTGGGACTTCTCCACGGGACTTGAGTTGCCTCCATATAAGGACAGCGATCGCGTGGCGAAAGGCTACGGCACGGCGGCGTGGGCGCTGCCGCCGCACGTGCTGCTGGTGGACAAGTCGGGGCGCACGAAAGGCCTTGTCACGCCGTACGGCCGCGTGGACCCGAAGGATTTCAAAAAGATTGCCGATCCAGCAGAGCGCAAGGCGGCGATGGACAAATACATGGACGAGCTCATTACGGTCATGCCGGACAAGCCGGAAGGGATCTACCAGCACCTCTATTTCCGCTATTTCTTCCAATACATTCTCGACAGCCCGGTGACGGACCACATTGATTTGCTGGGCAGCCGCGCGCACGTTGGCGACATTCATCAAACGGCGTATCAGTCGCTGGAGCGATTCATGGGCGGGCGCTACGTCGGCGACTGCGACGACATCGCTGAATTGTACATGGTGTTGACGCGCAAGATGGGCAAGCTCAGCTACGTCATGTCGCTGCCCGGACACGCGGCGTGCGGCTGGGTCGAGAAAGTGCCGAACGGCAGCGATTACGTTTTCCAGATTTTGCAGACGGGACCGCCGCGGCGCTTCGTCGAAAACTCGCTCGATAAGGTCGTCGAGGACGCGTACCGCGCGTTCGACGAGCAGGGCACGGCGCATTTTGACATCAAGAGCCTGCCGTTCAATTTCCGCTTCAACGACGAGCCGACGCGCACCACGTATTGGCTGAGTTCGCGCATGTACGTCGATGCGAAGTATGGCGAAGCGATGGAGCGCGTGCAGAGCTACTGGCATTTCCATTTCTATGCGCTGGGCATCGAAACGATGAAGGCGATGATCGAAAAGGGCGACACCGTCGCTGAAAATTACAATGAGATCGCGGGCCTCTATGGACAAGTGCGCGAAGTCGAGAAGTCGATTGAGATGTCGCGCCAATCGATCAAGCACATGAAAGAGGATGAGAAACTCTCGCGCATGAGCGAGGAGTTCCGCATCGCCAGCATGTGGCGCAGCGAGCACGACAACGACAAGTCTTATGACGCGATCAAGAAGACCGTTGACGAGCTCAAAAAGATCCAGCAGGCGGAGCCGAACGTGTCGTTCGAATATCTGGGGATGCGGATGCAAGTCGCGAACCTGCTCGTTTCGCTGGACCGCCCGTGGGAGGCGTGGGACCTGCTCAAGCCGGACATCGAATTCCTCTCGTCGTCACAATTCAACAACGTCGGCTACCTTTTGAAAATCGAACACATGGGCACGCCGACCACGATCTATTTGAAGATGAAGGACTTGATGGAAGGCAAGGATCATCGCAAGGCGCTGACGCCGGTCGAGATGAAGCAGTTCAACGAACTGGGCAAAATCCTGGACACGTTCTACAGCCGCGGCAAATCGCTCTTCGAGGAGTCCGACGGGCTCGACGATTGGATGCGCAAATATGCGTTCGTCGGAATTTATTATGCCGGCAAATTCGGGCGCAAGAAATACCTTGAAGAACTGATGAAAGACGGGCCGTATCCGGCCGACGACAAGCGCGACCACATGAACCGCACCAATTCGAAGGCGATCATCGACGAGGATTGGAAATGGATTCGCATGTCGTTGTCGTCGTATTCGATCGGCATTGGCGACGCGATCGATTTGGACGATCCGCCGGAGAAGTGGCGCATTCAGGAGGCGGTGGGGCTGTGCGACCAGATGCAGAAGGTGGCCAAGGTCGCGGCGAAATTCGGGTCGTTGGGGAATTCGGATTTTGAGCTGCTGAGCAACCGCGTGCTGCGCGCTTTTCTGGTGAAGGATTGGGCCGATTTGGAGGACGTGATCAAGGAAACCGCGCGGCGCGATTGGGCCAAGCTGACGACGGACGTGTGCGAGACGTTTGGGCGCGGCGCGCGCTTCTGCACGCCGGAGGAGTTCGCCACGCAGTACCGCATGTTGACGAAATACATCAAATCCAAGCCGTCGTACTTTACAGTGGTTTACGAAGCGTATCGTGCGGATGGATTCAAGCAGGCTGTGCTGGCCTCGAAGATCGCGCTGGAATGCAATCCGGGCAATCAGGACATGAAGCGCGAAGCGGATTACCTTGAGAAGCTGGCCGCTGAAAAGGAAGCGCAAATGGCCGAGAAGGAAAAGGAAAAGGCGGAGAAAGAGAAAGCCGAAAAGGAAAAGGCGGATAAGGAAAAGACTGAGAAGGAAAAGACCGACAAGGACGCCACACCGAAATGAGCGGGAAATAGAATGCCCAAAGAAATCGAGCACAAATTCCTAGTGCGGCGCGAGCTGCTGCCGAAGCTGCCTGCGCCGAGCCGCTTGATTCAGGGTTATCTGTGCATCCGCCCCACCGTCCGCGTGCGTCTGGCCACGCGCGGCAAATCCACGAAAGCGTGGCTGACGATCAAAGGTCCCGGATTGCTCGCGCGGGAGGAGTTTGAATACTCGATCCCCGCCGCGGAGGCGAAGCAGTTGCTGAAACTCTGCGGCAGCGCGGTGCTCGAAAAAAATCGCTACAAAGTCAAGGGCTGGGAAATTGACGAATTTCTCGGCCGGCACACAGGCCTATGGATGGCGGAGTACGAATTGAAATCCGTGCGCGGGAAATTGCCGAAGCTGCCGGAGTGGGTTGGGGCGGAGGTGACATCGGACGGCCAGTATACGAATGCGAGTTTGGCGCTGGGGGCGGGGGTGCCGTAATGTCTTACGGTCGCAAATTACGACCTTAAAGAAATGAGCTTCTCATGCGTTACCTCGTCAAGGCCCGCGTGAAATCCGGCTGCGAGCGATCGCTGCTCGACGCCATCGACAGCGGCGAACTTGGCAAAGGCTCAGTCGCCGGCGATGAATACTTCCACAATATGCAGCAGGCTCGCGCGCAACCGGATGGAACGATGAAATGGGTCGAGACGTGTTTTTGCGCGACGCCGCTGGCGGAGGAACGGCCGTATTGGGAGGAGTTTTTTGAGCTGCTCAGCGTCAAGGATGCGCACGCGCGAAAGAACTGCCGCGACATCAACGGAACGGAACCGTGGGCTTGTGTGAACTGCGATTGCACGCGGAAGTTGGAGGAGCGGTTGGCGGGGCAGGGGGCGAGTTTTCTGGAGATGCTGCGGGGAACGGTGTAGTGACAGGCGGGAATTCGTGCGAATTTTGAGGACGCTTTCATGCCGCTTCTTCACCGCCATTTTATCTGCCTGTTGTTGGTGAGTGCGAGTCTGGCATTCGCCGCGGATGGGCAACCCGAAATCAACGAATCGAAAGCCAACGACGGCGTGCAGCCGGATTCGGGGCCGCTTGCGTCGGAAGCAAAGCCACCGAAGAAGAAGGCCGCGCCGCTCGAGCAAAGCTTTGCGAATTTGCCGCCGATAGCGCCGGCGCTTGCTCAGGATGCGAGCAATCGCGTGGTCGTCGAAATTGTCGAGAACGTTGCGAATCTGGATACCGAATCGGCGGCGGCGGCGGCGAAAGTGGCCGATGCCTATTCAGAATCTGCGATGGGATTCGTGTGTGTACCGACGAAGTACGATGACAAGGCGCTGCGCATTGACCGCAGCAGTCCGTTCGCGCTGCGCGCCACTTCGAAGATCGTTTTACCCGCGGGCGAGAACAAAGTGCTGCTGCGCGCGTTCAATGCGGCGCGCCTCCTTATAGATGGCAAAGCCGTCGCCACGACGCCGGCGCTGGTGGCGGGGGCGAGCGGGCACAATCCAGTGCCGGCGGATCCGAAGAAACTTGACGCAATCATGCGCGCGCTTAGAGCCGGGCACAACGAACGGCTGGTGACGATAGCCGGCGGCGAACACACGATTACGCTTGAGGCGCTGATTGCGGGCGGGAAATTGCGACCGGAAGTAGGCGAGCTTTCGGTGAGCGTTGCGTCGCCGGGCAAGCCGTTCATGCTGGTTTCGTCGGTGCCTTCGGTGCCGCTGACAGACGAGGGGTGGTTGCCTTATGCGGAGGCTCAACGTGCCGCGCATTTTGTTGATGATGCCAAACGCCGCGCGCAGGCCGATGTGAAGGAGCGCGAGTATTGGGGGATGCGGCACGATCTGGCGCGCAAATTTGCGGCGGCGCAGCCCGCGATTGCCGCGAATGGAATCGATGCGCTGATCGGCGCGAAACTCGGGGACGAAAAGATCGCGCCTGCGGCGATCATCGACGACTACGCGTTTATTCGGCGCGTGTCGCTTGATGCAGTCGGTGTTGTGCCTTCGCCCAATCTGATTCGTGAATTCATTGATGACAAGAGCGCGGATCGGCGCGCGAAATTGATCGACCGGCTGCTCGCGGACCGCGGATGGGCGGACAATTGGGTCGGCTATTGGCAGGACGTGCTTGCCGAAAATCCGGGCATCTTGAAGCCGCAGCTCAATAATACCGGGCCGTTCCGCACGTGGATTTACGAGGCGTTTCTCGACAATCTGCCGATGGATCGCTTCGCGACGGAATTGATCATGATGGAAGGCAGCGTCTACGGCGGCGCGCCGGCGGGGTTCGCGATGGCGTCGCAGAACGATGCGCCGATGGCGGAGAAGGCGAGCGTGATCGGGAAGGCGTTTATGGCCGCGGAGATGAAATGCGCGCGCTGCCATGACGCGCCGCACCACAAATTCGCGCAGAAGGATTTGTTCGCGTCGGCCGCGATGCTCAAGCGTTCGCCGCAGGACGTGCCGAAGAGCAGTTCGATTCCGTTGAGCGAAAAAGAAATCCGCAAGCTTGAAGTGAACGTGACGCTCAAGCCCGGCACGAGCGTGGCGGCCGAGTGGCCGTTCGAGCCGTTGATACCGGAGACGGGGCACGCGGCGGAGATTCCGGCGGGCGTGCTGAGGAAAACGAACGATTCGCGCGAGAAATTCGCGGCGCTGATCACGCTGCCGCAGAATGCGCGCTTCGCGAAGGTCGCGGTGAATCGGTTGTGGAAGCGCTATTTTGGAACTGGGCTGGTCGAACCGATCGACGATTGGGAAACGGCGAAGCCGTCGCAGCCGGAATTGCTGGAGTATCTCGCGCGCGAATTGATGACGCACGATTACGATTTGAAACACGTGGCGCGATTGATTTTTAATTCGCAGGCGTATCAGCGCGCGGTGCTGCCGGCATCGGACAAGGACGCGGCGAAATCGCGCGCGCTCTTCGCGTCGCAGACGCGGCGCCGCATGAGCGCGGAGCAGATTGCGGATTCGCTATTCGCTGCCTCGGGCAAGAATTTCGGTTCGGAGGAATTGAACTTCGATGTGGATAGCAAGGAGACCGTGGACGTGTTTCAAAACCTCGGCGTGCCCAAACGCGCGTGGCAATTCACGTCGCTGTCGAACGAGCGCGACCGGCCGGCGCTTTCGCTGCCGGTTGCGCGCACAATCATGGACGTGCTCGTTCGGTACGGCTGGCGGGAGTCGCGGCAATCACCGGTGAGCGTGCGCGACGATGCGCCGAATGTCTTGCAGCCCGCGGTGCTGGCCAACGGCCCTGCTGGAAATCGGATCGTGCGGCTCTCCGACGACAGCGCGCTGACGCAATTGTGTCTGCAAGATCAGAAGCCGGCGGAATTGCTTGCGCGGATTTTCGAACGGATTCTCTCGCGTCCACCGAGCGAAGCTGAAATCAAATCGCTGCTCCCATTAATTGAGGACGGATTTGCATCGCGCGTGAAAGCCGTGGAAGCGCCGCACGCCGCTGCCACGCTGGCCGGATCGACGCAGGTGTCGTGGTCGAATCACTTGAGTCCCGAAGCGACGAAGATCAAAATGGAAATGGAGAAGCAAGCGCATCTTGGCGAGCCGCCGACGAAGCGGCTGGATGCGGATTGGCGCGAGCGGGTGGAGGACGTGATTTGGAGTCTGGTGAATTCGCCGGAGTTTGTGTTCATTCCTTAACGAGCGTTACAAGTTAAAAGTTACACGTTACAGGTTTAGAGGTGCGAAAGGTTGAACGAATGCCAATAGAAAATGGAATGACTCGTCGAGGGTTTATGTCGCTCGCGGCGCAATCGTCGATCGCGGCGCTAACTGTTTCGCCTGTATTTGCGGACGACAAGCCCAAGGACGCGAATTCCGACCCGCGCGGCAAGGCTGAGCATTGCATTTTTGTCTGGCTGGGCGGCGGGGCGGCGCATATCGACACGTGGGATCCGAAGAGGCTCGGCGACCCAGCCAAGCGCATTGCCGGTTCGGCGTACGAGGCGATTCCGACGGCGATCAAGGATGTGCAAGTCACCAAGCATCTGTCGCGGTGCGCGAGAATCCTCGATCGCTTCACGCTTTTTCGGACGGTGAATCACAACGTCATCGACGAGCATGCGGCGGCGGTGAACCGCATGCACACGGGGCGGCCGACGAGCGGCTCGGTAATTTATCCGTCGATCGGTTCGGTGGTCGCGCACGAACGCGGTGCGGCGGGTGACAATGTGCCGGCGTACGTGGTGATGGGCTATCCGAACGTGACGCGGGAGCCAGGATTTTTGGGCGCGAAGTATGGATACCTTTATTTGACCGACACGGCGGCGGGGCCGGACGGGCTGACGCGCCCGCCGGACATCAGCGCGGAGCGGCAGGCTCGGCGCGAGAAATTGCTTGCGACGGTCGGCGGCGCGTTTGTCGAGAAGAATAAAGAAGACAAGTCCGTTGCGGAATATGCGACGGCGTCGCGCGAAGCGTTCAAGCTGGCGGGACCTAAATTCATGAGCGTGTTCGATCTCGACAAGGAGCCGGCGAGTTTGCGCGAAGAATACGGCGGCGAATTTGGGCAGCGCTGTTTGCTGGCGCGGCGATTGGTGCAGGCGGGGGTGCGTTTCAGCGAAGTGAGTTTCAATCTGAATTTCATTAATGGCACCGGCTGGGATACGCACAACCAGGGTCAGCAACAGCAGCACGTGCTGATTGAGGAACTCGACAAGGCGCTTGCCGCGCTGGTGCTCGATCTTGAAAAGAATAAGCTGCTCGACAAAACGCTGGTCGTGGTTGCGACGGAATTTGGCCGCCCGCCGGAATTCGACGGCGGCGGCGGGCGCGGGCATTATGCGAAGGCGTTCAGTTGCGTGACCGCGGGCGGCGGGTTGAAAAATGCGCAGGCCATTGGGCAGACTGACGAATTGGCGAAGAAAATTGTGGAGCGGCCCGTATCGGTGCCGGAATATCACGCGACGATTTATGCGGCGCTGGGGATCGATCCTGCGAAGTATCTGTATGACGGCGACCGGCCGGTGCCGATTACGGATATGGGGAAGGCAGTGGCGGAAGCGTTTGTTTAAATTCAAAATGCAAAATCCAAGCAACTCGCAGCCCTATCATTTTTCATTTTGCATATTTTGCATTTTGAATTGTCACGACTGTTTCTTCTGCGAAAAGAGCCATTCCATCACCTCCGGCTCGTTGAACGCTCTCATCCAGATCTCGTGGCCGGCGCTCGGATATTCCGTGTATTTTGGAGTGCCGCCGGCCTTTTTGATGGCGTCGATTATGTGGCGCGTGCGGTTCGTTTTGACGACCGTATCCTGTTCGCCGTGAAAGGCCCAGATTGGAAGTTTGGCGACGACTGGCGCTTTGTTTTCATCCGCGCCGCCGCAGACGGGAATCGCGGCGGCGAAGACGTCCGGGTAGCGCGTGATCGCGTCCCACACGCCGAATCCGCCCATTGAAACGCCGGCCACGTAGATGCGCTTCGAATCGACGTTGAACTCCTTCTTCAGCGCGGCCAGCAATTCCATCGAGAGGTGCAGGGGTTCCGTCGGTTTCTCGGATTGGATGTGCGCGTCGCCCGACATGGGCGTATCTGCCCATTGCGACCCCGGGTCGCATTGCGGCACGATCACGAAGCACGGGAAGTTCTTGCGATTTTCTTCGCGTGCGAAGACGGTAACGCCTTTGGCGAGTTGACGAACATTGTCGTTGCCGCGTTCGGCTGCGCCGTGAAAAAAGAGCAGCAGCGGATAGCATTTTGCCGCGTCGTAAGCTTCGGGGCGCAGCAGCCGGTAAGGCAGCGGCTTGCCCGCGGCGTCGCGAAAAACGCGCGCCTCGAAGACGTCGGCGGGGCCGGCTGCGCGGGAAATCTGGGAGACGATCAATACGACGAGGGAGAATAGAACGACACATTTGCGCATGGTCGCCTCGCACTTTAAGAATTTGTGAATAAGGCACTGCGCGAAACCTTAATCAGGAATAACTAGATGGCAACAAAGAAAAAAACAATACTGCAATAATTTCCTAAGATTGCGAAAACTTAATTTTCTATAGAGCGCTTTCGGCGAGTTCTCTCGCCGCCCATTGGCAGAGTTTTTGGGCGGAGAATGCCGCTGCGGGGAGTTGGTTTCCCTTTCGTCCAAGTGCCTTCATTTCTTGAGCTTCTAAATTCAATTCGAACACCGCTGAGCGCGTCTTCGGTTCCTTGTCAGCCGCCAGTTCTTCCTCCCAACTGATCTTCAGCAGCGCGCGGCGCCGCGTTTCGTGCACATGTGATTTCTCGATTTTGACATAGAGGCTATAGACCACCCCGAAGTCGCACAATTCCGCGATCAGCCGTTCTTTTATCATGGTGTACTCAATGCAGGTCCTCCCTGGAGACTAATGCTTTGGCGCGATTTTTTCTCGTCGTGATTTTTTCGATGTCCGCATTTTGCGTGGTGGCTGCCGATGTTCTTCCCGATGCGGAAGGCGCGCCGGGGCTGCGCTATTGGTATCCGCTGCCCAAAGCCAATCCGCCGAAAACGTACGAAGCCGATCTCATTGTTTATGGCGCGTCGCCCGCGGGCGTCACGGCGGCTGTGCAGACGCGGCGCATGGGAAAAAGCGCGATCATCGCCGAATTCGGCACGCATGTTGGCGGGCTGACCTCGGGCGGATTGAGTGCCACGGACGTCGGCACGCGCGAGGCGATCGCGGGCATGGCCAACGAATTCTATGACAAAGTTGGCGTGCTGCGGAATTTCAAGCCGAGCGTGGCCGAGAAAGTGTTTCGCGAAATGTTGCATGATTCGGGCGCGGAGATTTATTTCGAACAGCGGCTTGTCTCCGTAAAAAAAGACGGCAACCGCATCGTCGAATTGAGCATGGAAAACGGCAATACTTTTCGCGGAAAGATTTTTCTCGACGCCACGTATGAAGGGGATTTGATGGCGCTGGCGAAAGTGTCGTACACGTTTGGACGCGAAGCCAATGCTCAGTATGGCGAGACGATCGATGGCGTACAATTTCACAGCGGACACAGTTTCACCAAGCCGGTCGATCCGTACGTGGCCGAAGGCGATCCGAAGAGCGGATTGCTGCCGCTGATTTCGCCTGATCCGCCGCGGCCTGTTGGCAGCGGCGATAAGCTGATTCAAGCTTACAATTTCCGCATGTACATGAGCAATGCCGCCAACCGCGTGCCGTTTCCGAAGCCGAAGAATTACGACGCGGCTAAGTATGCGCTGCTGGTGCGGTACCTCAAAGTGAATCCGAAAGCGCCGGTGCAATTGCATCAAGGCGATTGCAACAACGAAGGCGCGTTTTCGACCGATCACATTGGGAAAAACTATGCGTGGCCCGACGGCGATTACGCCACGCGCGAAAAGATTTTTCAGGACCACGTCAATTATCAGCAAGGTTTCATGTACTTCATCGGGCACGACGAAACGGTGCCGCAAAGTGTGCGCAATGAGGTCGCGAAGTGGGGGCTTGATCCGGGCGAATTTAATGAAACCGGCCACTGGCCGCACCAAATGTACATCCGCGAAGGCCGGCGGATGATTTCGGATTACGTGATGACCGAAAATCAGTGCATGAGAAAAATCGTGCCGGACGATTCGGTCGGACTTGGGTCGTACAACATGGACTCGCACAACTGCGAGCGCATCGTGGTGGACGGGAAAGTACGCAACGAAGGGGACGTGGAGATTCATCCGCCGCAGCCGTATCCGATTTCGTACCGCTCGATTGTGCCGAAGGAATTTGAGTGCGCGAATTTGTATGTGCCTGTGTGTCTGTCGTGCACGCATATCGCTTACGGTTCGATCCGCATGGAACCGGTTTTCATGATCCTCGGGCAGAGCGCCGGCACTGCGGCAAGCATGGCGATTGACGCGAACGTGTCCGTGCAAAAAGTCGATTATGCGAAACTCAAAGAGCGGCTGCTGGCGGACAAACAGATTTTGTTTTGGGACAAAGCCGCGCCCGCGCCGAAAGGCGGCGCAATGATCGACCCCAAGACGCTCAAAGGCATCGTGCTCGACGACACGCAAGCGGAGAAAATTGGCGAGTGGACGGCCAGCAGTGCGACGCACGGATTTATTGGCGCCGGCTACATTCACGACGGCAACGCCGACAAAGGCGCGAAGAAAGTGCGCTTCACGGTGCCGATCGAGAAGGCTGGGACGTACGACGTGCGGATGTCGTACACGGCGCTGGCCAACCGGGCGACGAACGTGCCGGTGAGCGTCAGCGCCGGCGGCAAAACGCAAAGCATCAAAGTCAACGAACGCCAAGCTCCGCCGCTGGAACACGGTTTCGTTTCGCTTGGAAAATACGATTACAAAGCCGGGGAGAAGGCGGTGATCGAGATTTCGAACGAGGGGACGGATGGGCATGTGATTGTGGATGCGGTGCAGGTGGTGGGGGCGGGGGAGTAGAACGGACCGGAACCGAACGTTTGATTTTTCAGAACGGTATGATCTTTAAAATAGGCGCTGTCCCCAATTACCAATTACCCCCGGGGAAAAGGCGGTGATCGAGATTTCGAACGAGGGGACGGATGGGCATGTGATTGTGGATGCGGTGCAGGTGGTGGGGGCGGGGGAGTAGGAAGCTGACCCAATATTGCCGCCCATCGGCACGATCCGCTCTGATTATTGCCGCGAGCCGCAACAGCGCTTGTATTTGCGTCTACTCCCGCACGGACAAGGAGCATTGCGGCTCGTACCCGGATACTTTTCGGGCAGTGCCGGTGCGACGCTGACTATTTTGGATGCTTGCGTTGAACGATGGTGCAGCGCTGGGAACATGTCGCAATGACGCTGAATCATTGGAAGAATTAGGCGCTGCCGAAAATCGGCGAAATCTGTGTCCGTCATCTTCAATGAAGACTTCATCGCGTCGATTTCCACGTCGCGCTTGTCCTCTGGCACGAGCGCAAGGTTCCAGCACAGTTGAGCGATCGTCATTGCGCGGTTCATGTCCTCAATCGAGCCATCGGTCGATTCGAACAAGGGCTGAGCGTACGCGGCGATTCCTTCAGCAATGGCTCCCAAGGGGCAACTCCTTTCGCGGCAGGTTTCGGGCTGGTGCCAGGTGCCAATGCTCGGCTCCTTGCCACAGCGCGCGCTTTATGGATTATGCAGCGACTCTACACTGAGCTCATCTGGCGGCAAGGAGCGAAATAGGGCTCCTGGGCGCGGCCAAAGATGAAACACAAAGGCGCGCGGCGGAAGTCGTCGGCCGAGAAAATCTCGGTGCATGTGGAGAAGACGTTGCTGGAACGCTCGGATATTTTGGCGAAGCGGAAGGGGCTGACGCGAATTTGCTGATTGATCGGGCGTTGAAGACGGTGTTGGCGGCGGACGGGCGGGCGGTGTAGGGCGCGCGTGGTTACTTTAATGAGTAGCCTTTCCCTGAATTCTTGCCAACGCACTCGTTATGGCGGTTGTGCCGGATTTGCGCGTGACGGGCGGGCGGGGTATCCGATAATCAATGTATGCCGATGCTTTCGTGGAATGAAGTGCGCGACAACGCCATCGCGTTTTCGCGCAGTTGGTCCGACGCGACGCGCGAGCGCGCCGACGCGCAGACTTTCTGGAACGAATTCTTCGCGATCTTCGGACGCGACCGGCGCACCGTCGCGAGCTTCGAAGTCGCCGTTTGCAACATTCAGGGGCAATACAATTTCATCAATCTGTATTGGAGCGGGATGCTGCTGGTTGAACACGCACGTTCCGCGGACGATTTCTCCGGCGCCGAATCGCGCGCCGTTCAATATATCGCCGACCTTGTTCGCGAAGAGCCGGACACACAGGCGCCCCGCTACATCATGCTCACTGATTTCCAGCGCATTGTTCTTTTCGACCTCGAGCCCGGCGAAAATGCGGATCCCGCTAGCTTCGCCGGTCACCGCTACACTATGATTTGCTTTCCGCTTTCGGATTTGCGCTGGTTCATCCGTCATTTCGCGTTCATCAAAAGGGAACAAACCGTTCGTCAATTGCCAATACGGTGAAGCAGACTAGAATACGCGCATGTCTTCATTGAAATCCAAATCAATGTCGCAGTTCGCTGCATTTAGCAACCGCAACGGCGTCGGCGAAAACTCCACTATTAACGCACGCCGATTGGTCGGGCGCGCCAGCGAACGCCGAAGCAAAATGATTGCGTTCGGGTACTATGGCGGAAAATACTCCCATTTGGAATTTATCCTCCCGCTGCTTCAAAGGAAATGTGAGCATTTCTGTGAACCGTTCGGTGGCTCCGCGGCGGTGCTGATCAACCGTTATCCGGCGCCAGTCGAAACATATAATGATCTTGATAGTGAAGTCGTCAATTTTTTCGAGTGCATCCGTGACCACGGCACAAGATTGATTCGACTCATCAGCCTTACGCCGTTTTCGCGCGAAGAACTTGTTAAAGCGTGCTCCCGAGAACCAAATCTGTCGAAAATGGAACGTGCGCGCCGGTTCTTTGTTCGCGCTCGCCAAACCCGCACCGGCCTAGCGCAAACAAGTTCGGAAGGCCGATGGGCCCATTGTGTGCTAACATCGCGAGCCGGAATGGCCGGCGCCGTTTCGCGTTGGCTCGGCAGCGTGGAAGGACTTGCGGAAATAGTACAACGGCTACAGCGCGTTCAAATTGAAAATGCGCCGGCTCTCGAAATAATCCAACGATATGACTCTAAAGATACATTGTTCTATTGCGATCCTCCCTACGTTCATGATTCGCGCGGCGACTCAAAAGCTTATGGATATGAGTTGAGCGATTCGAGCCATGAAGCATTAGCAGACGTATTGCATGCCGTGAAGGGGGCGGTTGCCATTTCTGGATACCGATGTGCCCTAATGGACAATCTCTATAGTGATTGGAATCGAGTTGATGAATCGCCGCACCTTTGTAACTCGTCGAAAGGCGAACGAGTAGAGTCAGTCTGGTTGAATTTTGAGCCTACAACGCCTACGTACCGAGATCCCGATGGTACCGACATCGATAGGTTGTTTGAAGACCCTGGCGAATACAACATAAATGGCCATGCCAAAACAAAGCGATCTAAACGAAGGCGTTGACGCGGGCCGCGCCAAAGAGGTGCTTCGCGCAATCTGGCAGGAAGTGTCCGCTGACGCTGTACAAAGCGAAACGCGCGCGTACCTTAAGGACGCTCGTTTGCGTGACGTAATCGCGGAATCAGTCAACCACCGCATGGTTTCTTATCGATTTTGCTTGCCAATACAACTATTGGGAAAGGTTGTTAACCCAAAGCTGGACTGCTTGCGGATGCAGCGTCGCAAAGGCGATCCAAGTGACATTACTGGGTGGGACGCACGCAGCCTCGGAAGTAAAGTCGTTGCGCCATTCAATTCCGAACAAGAAAATGTGCTCGGAACATCGCAGGACCCGTACGTTGGAAACCCGATGCGGTTGCCCAAAATGGTGCGCGACGACACCAGCAAAAAAGACATCCTTGGCTGGAATAAACTCGTCGAACTGCTCGAACTGGTAGAGAGCCGCAAGGACGCCAATTTCACAGCGAACGTCTTCAAACAGGTGCTGCTCGAGGTTTTCAATCGTCAAAAGACTTTGCGATTCAGCTATCCGATTCCGCCGCGCGTTAGCTTGGAATCGACACTAAAACTATGCGAGGAATTCGTGGCTGAGAAATCCGGCGGCGACCGGGCACTTGCCGTCACCGGCGCGTTATTCGATGCAATCGGCATCCATTTCGGCCTTTACTCGACGGTAAATCGGGCCCGAATAAATGCAAGCGACGAGGCTACCGGAATGGGCGCCGACTTGGAATGCGTGGGAACAGATGGGCAAATCGTGCTGACCGTCGAAGTAAAGGATCGAACGCTTACTCTTACCGATGTCGAGGGGACTCTATTGAAGTCACGGCAACGGAGCGTGAAGAATATTTTTTTCACTGCGCGCGACACGAAACCAAGTGACATCGCGGCGGTGCAATCCCGCGTAAATCAAGCGTTCGCTTCGGGTCAAAACCTCTATATATTCCAATTTTATGAACTGAGCCGAAGCGTTTTAGCGTTGGGAGGCGAGTCAATCCGCACAACATTTTTGCGCAAAGTCGGCGAGCATTTGGATACTTGGAATACTCAACCACAGCACCGCCAAGCGTGGCAAAAACTCTTACGATCGCTCTAACTTTCCCCGCCCTTCCTTCCTCCCACCCCATTGCACCAACACCTTTGCCGACTCTACGCTGACCATGCCCGCGACGCTGGCGCGGGCGCACGCGGAACTCGACCGGGCCGTGGACCGGTGCTATCGGCGCGAACCGTTTCGCAGCGACCGGGAGAGGGTGGAGCATTTGTTTGCGCGGTACGAGGCGCTGACCCGACCGCTGCTGTCAGCGCCCGCGCCTTCGCGGCGGCGCAAACGGGGATAAAGGAGGCTTTCAAAAAAGTGGGAGTTTTTGGATAATTATTGGGGTGGTGGCTTGACTTTGGGCTGGCATGGTGTATTCTTTATTTAGGTTAAGTGTTAGAATGTAGATTAGGCTAAATAATGAATGCGCGTTGTGCAACTTTTATAAGGAGTTTGCAATAAGCTATGAGGCTATGGTCCTTGGAGCGGACACAATGTGCACCTTTTTCCTGGTTCTACGAAGGCAACGTTCAGTGCCACAGTCAATGGGGGGCGGATAAATAGGGCGTATAGGGCCTATGGGGCTGATGGGCCAATGACCTCAAATAATTGGGCCGAAAGGGTAAGCCAGAACGAACGATGTGCAACTCTTGCAGCGTTTTGTGAAGAGCGTGGTTGGGGGGCACATGTGCAACTTTTGCACGAGAGTTGAGCGCGAGGCCTTTGCCGCCTAAAGGCGGGACTACAAACGGACATTGTGCAACTTTTGTAGAGATTTGCGAAGGGATGGCGGATGGGTTGCGCATAATGTGCACTTTTGCAAGAGACTGAGCGCGAGGCCCGCTGCCGCCTAAAGGCGGGACTACGTACGGACATTGTGCAACTTTTGCAGCGCTTTTGAAGTGGGAAGGAGGTGAATGCACATAGGTACAGTGTTGCAAGAGTGTTTCGACCGGCGGAACATCGTTTGCGTCACAGCCCTCTCAGAGGGCCTTGTCCATGGCGCTATCTTTCAAACCCCAGCACCTCAAAGTCTACAAGGACATTGCGCTCCTCTTATGGAAGTACGGCCGCTCGGACCTCGTCAAGAAGTCCGGGCTCGACAGCGCCCTCAACGGCCATGAAGAGCCGGCCTCTCCCGAAAAGGCGGCGGAGGCCAGCCAGCTTACCGACGACCTCGAAAAACTCGGTCCCACTTACATCAAGTTCGGCCAACTTCTTTCGACGCGCCCCGACCTGATCCCGGCGGCGTACACGACCGCGCTTGAACGCTTGCAGGACAAAGTCGAACCGTTCCCGTTCGCCGACGCGGAACGCATCATCGCCGAAGAACTCGGCGTGCGTCTTTCGCGCGGCTTTCAGGAGATCGAACCCAGGCCCGCCGCCGCCGCGTCGCTGGGGCAGGTGCATCGCGCGACGCTGCGCGACGGGCGCGTCGTGGCGGTGAAAGTTCAGCGCCCCGGGATTCGCGAGCGCATGACGCAGGATTTAGACGTGATTGCCGAAATGGCGGAGTTCCTCGACGACCACACTGACGCCGGCCGGCGCGCCGATTTCAGTTCCATCGTCGCCGAATTTCGCAAGATGCTCCTGCGCGAACTCGACTACACGCAGGAAGCGCAGAATCTGCAAACCTTGCACGAGAACCTTAAGGACTTCCCCAATCTCGTCGTGCCGCGCCCGATCGAGGATTATTCCAGTTCGCGCGTGCTCACGATGGAGTACGTCTCCGGCGCGAAAATCGCGTCGCTCTCGCCGGTCGTGCGGCTCGAAGCCGACGGCGAAAATTTGGCCGAGGAACTTTTCCGCGCGTACTTGCAGCAGATTCTCGTGGACGGATTTTTCCACGCCGATCCGCATCCGGGCAACGTGTTCATGACGCCAGACAAAAAGCTGGCGCTGCTTGATCTCGGAATGGCCGCGCGGCTGCCGTCGGATTTTCAGGAGGATTTGTGCCCGATGGTGCTGGACCTGGCGGAAGGCCGCAACGAAGGCGCGCTGATGTTCGCGCGCAAACACGGGGTGAAATTGCAGGACTACGACGAAAAAGAATTCAGCCGCCGCATTGGCGAACTTGTCGCGCGCAACCGTTCCGCCATGCTGAACAAAGCTCACATCGGCGCGCAGATTCTCGAAGTGCGCGCCATCGCCGCCGATTGCGCGCTGCGCCTGCCGCCGGAATTGGCGCTGATTGGCAAAACGCTGCTCAACCTCGACAACATCGGCAGCACGCTGGCGCCGACGTTCGACCCCGCGGCAGCGGTGCGGCGCAACAGCGCGACGCTGATGAAGGATCACCTGCTGAAATCGCTCTCGCCGGGGAATGTCTTCGCGCGTTTCATGGAACTCAAGGATTTCGCGCAGCGTCTTCCGGCGCGCGTCAACCGGATCATGGACATGGTCGCCGACAACGAACTGCAAGTCGCCGTCAACGCGATGGACGAAAAGTACCTGATGACCGGCATGCAAAAAGTCGCCAACCGCATCACGCTCGGCCTGATTTTGGCCGCGATGATCATTGGCGCGGCACTGCTGATGCGCATCGAAACGCGCTTCCAGCTCTTCGGTTACCCGGGGCTCCCGATTATCTTTTTCCTGCTCGCCGCCGTGGGCGGATGCGTGCTGGGGTATCAGATTCTGTTCCACGACGAGTACAAACCGAAGAAAGAAACGGATCCGGAGTATCGGAAGGGCTCGGGGTGAGGAACGGTATGGAGGACGTTAGCGATTTAATCGCCGCCGCAGTCGAAGAAATCATCGCCATTGTCGAAAAATGGATCAAAGACGAAAACGACAATCAACGGAAAGAGCAGTTCCGACGTGTCGCCGCTGAAAAGCTGCGTGGTCGTTTGAAGATCCAAACCGAAGAGCAGCGTTTGAGGGCTGTTGTTCGAGATGCTCACGGGCGCTATGTTCGTTTCGGATTGCGGCAGGAACGCGGTGTTGACTGTCCCGAATTTTGAGGCCAGATTGATGTGGGCGTTCGCGCTTCCGAAAACCTGGCCGTTGAAATTATTGTGGCCGCCTTTCAGCGGGAGCGATTGGACGAAACCAGGGCCAATCCGCACGGTGGCACTTTGAGGAATCCCGAAATCGGAAGTGCTCTGGCCCTTCACGTTTGAAATCAGGAACCCGATATGAAACTGTGTGCCCTGTCCGAAAAATGAGTCTTGCGCAGTCGCGTTGGCAATCTGGAACAGGCCGCCGATTTGGCGGTCTTTGAGGATGTTGTATGAAAGCTTGAAGCGCCCATTGCGATTTCGGACGGAGAATTCAATGGGCTCCGTGCCCAGGAAGGTTGAGCCAAGTTCAATCTCCGCGACGAGCGTCTGGTGTGAGCCATCGGCGACGCTTGAACTCACGATCTTCAGCAGCGCGCTGTCCCGGAGATGCAGTTGAAGGAATGTCGAGCCCGATAAGGTGGACACACTCACCCGCCCGTTGCTTGTCCGGCCGATTCCTGCGCCGTTGAGCGACGCTGAAAAAGTCTGACCGCCCAGGCGGAAGACAAAATGCCGTCCGTTCAAACTCCCGGCGGGTTGAGGGAGCATGTTGATGAAGGCCGACAATTGAAAGGTTGGAACTTGTTTTCCCGCGAAATTGCCTGTCAGAGTGGAGATCTGAGTTGCCATGACCGATTGAACGGCGGTCTGAACGGCAATGTTGATCGCAAAGGACTGATCGGGCGCCGTTCCCGCGCGATTGAATGCGATGACCCCGCCTTTCATTGCGCGCGCGACAAAAGTCAACGTCCCGCTGTTCAACGGCCGGCCTGCAAGATTGCCGTCCTGTGCGAGCGTCAACCCGTTGGCTTCCAGGTTCGCAAGCGGGCTGCCGTTGAGAACCACCGATCCCGGCACAACGCTGAAAACTGTCGCTGCATCCTGATTGGTAGCTTCAAGATTCGTGATGTAATCCGCGCCAACCCGGGCCAGCGGCAGCCGGTCCATTTCAAATCGAAATTCGCCGGGAATGGTGGTCTGTCCAAAAAGTCGAAAATAGCCCAGCCGGGAAACACCCGCCGCGTCGGTCACTATTCCGTTGAAGTTTTGCGGCGAGTTGGATTGCAATGCCCCGGAGAGACGCCCGCTGGGGTCCAGTGTCACGCCCGAAATTCCAGGCTGACCGGCCATTGTAAAACTGTACGGCCTCACGCCACCCAACGCGGTGACATAGCGGGTAAATTGAGAGCCGAAAAAAACATCGCCCAGATCGTAACCGCCTGGATCCGTTGCGGTGTTTCCGCCGGACGGAAAAGTCGGATCTTGTCCGGCCAGCAGAAACGGATTTGAAAATCGCAATCCGCTACCCACTGTGCGCGGGCTGGGGCGCGGTGAGTCACTCGAAGCAGGATTCGAGTTGGGAGTCGCAATTGCCCATGAAAAACCAAGGAGGGAAAAACAGATGCCCAGCAAACACGCCCGGCCGCTCCGCAATTTCGCGTTCATGTTTTGAACTCCGATCCCCCTCTTTCACTTTTACACCAAAGTAAACGGGAGCAGCGCCGATTTATCGCTTGGCGTCCGCCGGGCGCCATCTGTGTCCGCGTCCATCCGCGTCCATCCGCGTCCATCCGCGATTAATCTTAACGCTGCAACGGAATGAGCGTAAAAGGATTATTTCTTCCACTTCCCCGGATTCACCAGAATTTGCGTCCCCACTGTCCCGATCACGTCCCACACGCGCTGCTCGCCAAAGCCTTTGAGTTCGACGCTTCGGCCGTTCGCGTTTTTAAAGGTGAACAAGCGTGCGACGCGCTCATACGTGGCGCGGCTGATGCACGGCGAACTCGGATCGGCTTCGGATTGCAGGCGCGCCGCCAAATTCGTGGCGGCGCCGACGGCGGTGAAATCGAATTTGCGGAACGTGCCCACGTGCCCGAGCACCACCTCGCCGGAACCGATGCCCAGGCGTGCGCGAAACGGCGGCAGATTGAGCAGCTTGCGCGGCCGGTTCACGCTCTCGATCACGTGCGTCATCGCCAGCGCCGCGGAGACGGCGCGGCGCGCGTGGTCCTCGCCGCGAAAATACGCCATGAAGCCGTCGCCGAGATATTGGTTCACGCACGCGTCGTGGCGGCGCAATTCGGCGTCAAGGTCAGCGAAAATCTGGTTGAGCGTCATCAGCACCCAGCGCGGGTCGTGGCACACCACGAACTCGGTCGAGTTTTTCAAATCCATGAACAGCACCGAAACGGTTTGGGGCGAGCCTTCAAACATGCTCACGTCGTCCTCGTCGATGTTGCGCCCCGTGACGCGCCGATAAGCGTGCAGCACGAACTGCTGCAAATCGGCCGCGCGCATTTCAGCTTCGGCGTCGCGCACCAGCCGTGTGCGCCGGCACAATTCCGCGCGGTCCAGCGCGCGCTCAAACGCATGGCGCAGCACCGCCGCCGGCGCGCCGCGCGCGCGCAGCGTCCGCGCTTCTTCGAGCAACGTCTGCGCGGATTCCGGATTTTCGCCGCTCTCTTCAAAATGCGCGAGCGCCTTGCGCAGAAGCTCTTCGGATTCGGCGAAGCGCCCCTGCGCCCTCCGCAGCAGCGCGCGCGCGCGGTTGACGTGCGCCTGCCCTTCGGCAAATTCGATCAGCTTCGCCGCGCGGTCCAACTGCTCTTCGGCCTGCGTGAGTTCGCCGCGCGCAAGATGCACCAGCGCGCGGTCTTTGCGCGCGAAGCCTTCAATCCACGTGGCCTTCGCTTGCGCCGCGCGCACGGCGCTTTCGTCCAGCCATCCGGCGGCGTCGTCGAGGCGTCCGTCGGCAAGATCGATGCGCCCGAGGAAGTTGTACATCGTCGCTTCGCCGAGGTTGTCCTTGCCGCGAATCAGTTCGAGGTCTTTCAGAAAATGTTCGCGCGCATCTTTGAGATAGCCCCAATCGAGCATCAGCCGCCCAAGGCTGCCATGCGCGAAGGCGAGGCCCATGATGTCGCCGGCGCGTTCCTTCCGTTTGAGCGATTCGGAGAAAAATTCGCGCGCGGCGGAGAAGTTGCTCAAGCTTGCAAAATATTTTCCAAGCGAATCGAGAATCCGCCCGCGCAGCACATGTTTCGGCGGACACAATTCCAGCGCGCGCTCCAATTCGCGCAGCGATTTTTCGTCGGCGCCTTCGTGGTACATCGCGCCGCCACGCGTGTGCGAGACCAGCGCGGCGAGCAGCGGATCTTTTTCGAGCTCCTTCGAGTTCAGCGCGTCAAGCAGCTTGTGAGCCTTCTCGAATTCCTTCATCCGCATCGCCGCGGCGGCGATCCCCGCGTGGGCCCAAGCCGCAAAATGCGCGTCGCCCGCGGCAATCTCCAGCCGCGCCCGCGCCCCGCGCAGGTCGCCGTTTTCCAAGGCGTTCCAGCCGAGAATCAATTCGGCATCAGGCGCGCCCGCGCGAGATTCGCACGACGCGAGAGTGTCGGACCATTGCCACGAGCGGAGCAGTTCGAGCGTGTCGTTGGGAGCGGGGTGGGGTGAGGACGATTTTTTGTTTGAGCGCGCCATCGAGTATTTCCAAGTCCTGCGTGCTGAGTCCTGAGTGCGAGCGACGCAGGCGTGTGGGTGGCCCACCCGCCGCTTTTCAGCACTCAGCACTTCCGTTCAAAGCACCGGACTATGCATAATCACCGATTTCTTGTCCAGCATCAACTCGCCTTTTTCCAGATGCAATTCCCGCCGCGCTGCGTGCGCGACTTTCGGATCGTGCGTGACGACGATGATGGTCTTGCCGAATTCGCGGTTGAGCTGGACGAGCAAATTCATGATTTCCTGCGCGGAATGCGCGTCGAGATCGCCGGTCGGTTCGTCGGCCAGCAGCAATTTCGGATCGGCGGCCAGCGCGCGCGCAATCGCCACGCGCTGCTCCTGTCCGCCCGAAAGTTCGTCGGGGCGGTGATTCATCCGGTCGGACAAACCAACGATGCTCAGCGCGCACTCGACATGGCGGCGCCGTTCCGCGCGCGAAAGCGGCATCAGCGTCAGCGGCAATTCCACATTTTGATACGCCGTCAACACCGGCAGGAGATTAAACGTTTGAAACACAAACGCCACGTGATCCGCGCGCCAGCGCGCCAATTGGCGCGAACTCATCCGCTCGAGATTTGAACCGCAGACGACCACTTCGCCTTCCGTCGGCGTATCCAATCCGCCGAGCAGATTCAACAGCGTGGTTTTGCCGGAGCCGGACGGTCCCATCAACGCGACGAAATCACCTGCGTCGATATCGAGCGTGACGTGATCGAGCGTCAGGATATCGGCGTCGCCCTTGTGGTAAATCTTCGTCGCGTCGCGGAGTTGGATGATGGGAGGCATAACTTCAATTCAAAATGAAAAATGCAAAATGCAAAATGAACGGCGGCGCTTCGCGCCCACTATCCCGCGGGTTGAAGCGTCTGTAGCGTGAGCTTTGAGGCGCGGAGATTCAGTGTATTTCAATTTTGAATTTACTCAGCGACGCGCACTTTTTGATTGTTCACTTTGATCGCGTCCGCGCCCTTCGTCACGACTTTTTGTCCTTCCGTCAACCCGCTCACAATTTCGACGCTCTCGTCTTTCGATTCGCCGGCAACTACCGTCGTCTTCGTCGCAACATCATCTTTGACCACCCACACATACCGATCCTTCTCGTCGCCTTTGAGCGCGGTTTTCGAAATCGCAAGTTTCTTCGCCGTATTCGTCTCAGCACCGGCGGGCGCGTCGTCAGGCAGAAACTTCACGCGCAGATCCATGTCGGGAATAATTTCCTTATGTTCCATGATCGCGAGGATTTCGACACGGACTTGCACGGTGGCTTTGCCGCGGTTGGCGTGCGGAAGAATGCGCAGCACTTTTCCGGCGAGCGGCTTGTCGGGAAACGCATCGATGATGATCGACGCGCGCTGCCCAACTTTGACCTTGGAGATGTACGCTTCGGCAACGTCGACTTCCGCTTGCAACGATTTGCGTTCGGCGATGGTCGCGATCGAACCGCGCGCCATCGAACCGCCGATGCTGATCGGCGCGACGATCTCGCCGACTTCCGCGGCTTTCTCGATCACCACGCCGTCGAACGGCGAATAGACTTGCGCGTCCACGAGCTGCTCGTCAAGCACTTTGATGCGCGACGCCATCGCTTTGACATGCTGTTCGGCAACAACCACGGCGGCTTTCGCGGCCGCGGCCTGCGCGTCCGCAGTCACGGCGTGCGCTTCGGCGACTTCAATCGCGCGCTCCAGTTCGACTTTTTTTCGCGCCGTGGTGTCGATCTGCGCAGCGGCAAGCTGCACTTCCGTCACGCGGTCGTCCACGTTGGTCGCAGCGGTCGCATTGTTTTGAGCGAGATTTTTCATCATGTCAAGGCGCCGCTGCGCGTCCACGAGCTTGATCTTCATTTCGCGCACGGTGGCGTCGAGCGTGTCGAGCGGAGCTTTCGCCGCGAGGATGTCCGCGTGCGCGCGCTTCGCGTCCGCCGCGGCAAATTCGGCCATTGCGTCGAGCCGTTTGACTTCAGCTTTGGCTTCGTCCAGATCAGCCTTGTACTGAGCGATCAAAGCGTCGATGTCGCGGTGGTCGATTTCGCCGATGATTTCGTTCTTCGAGACAGTCTGCGACTCGACCACATTCAATTTCTTCAGCAGACCGGTCCCTTTGAACGCGAGCACCGAAACGCGGTCGGCGACGACGTAGCCGGCGGCGCTCAATTCGCCTTTGCCGGTTTCCATGAAGGTGACGGGCGCGACGGAGACTTCGACGCCAAAATAATTTTCAGCGAATTTTGGCGCAAACGTCACGGCCAGCGAAATGACGGCGATCAGCGCCGCGAGAAGGATCAGGCGCCACACGAGTCGGCGCGACCGTCCGCGCGAGCGGTCAATCTTCAGCGTGGCAAGCCCTTCTTGAGCGGACATCGTCGCCTCCGTGGTGCAGGCGTCCCGCCTGCACGGTGTTGCGACTCTAGCACCAATCAAAAAATGTTCAAACGGAGTAATTTAGGGCTTGATTCGCGCCCAGTCAATCATATCATATTTCGTTTCGATTAGAGTGCCGGAAAGTCCAAAAGCCTGCTTTCCGAGCACCACAAATGCCGCTCTTTTGCGGTAGCGGCTCGTTACTGGCCCCATCCGCGGGCTACCAGGAGAATACTCAGAAATGGTCGAAGAACCTCGCGTTGCAGCCCCCGTTATTGACAGCATTTGCGCCCACCCGCTGGATGCGGAAGCGATTTTGAAAATCCGTTACGCCGCGCGAAACAGCACGGTGGAGCGCACCGCGCTCCAGACATGGGCCTCCGATTTGGATCAATCGGCCCTCTCAAAAGAAGAAAAAGCGCTGCGGCACGCCGCGTTCAACTGGATTCTGGGCACCTACGACAAGTCGGAGAGCGCCAAGGGGATGTCCGGCGCGGCCGGCCACGTCATCCGCGGCGGAAGCGCGTTCGACAAAGGCAAATTCGACGAGGCCATCTCTGAATTAAAAAGCGCGCTGGGCATTTCAAAATCGGTGAAGATCGCCGTCGAATTGGCGGCCGCCCTGCGCGCATCCGGAAAAATCGAGGACGCCCAAAAAGTGCTCGCCGGCGTCGAACAAGCCGGCGCCAGCGACAGCGATTGGTGGGTCCAGAAGGGCTGGTGCACCGAAGCACTCGGCCTCCAGGAAGCCGCCTGCACGGCCTACGAAAAAGCGCTGAGCATCGACCCGCGCAATGCGCTCGCCGCGTTCCGCCTCGCGTATTACCTCGATCTGCGCGGCGAAGACGTGCGCGCCATCGAGCTCTATAAGAGGGTGACCGGCCCAGGCTCGGCGTTCGTCAACGCGATGATCAACGTCGGCATGCTCTACGAAGACAAGGACGACGTCGAAGCCGCGATCGCCTGCTATAAGGAGGCGATCAAAGCCGATCCCGCCAACCGCCGCGCGGCGCTGTACCTGCGCGACGCGGTCGAATCGCTGGACATGTACTACGACGAAACGCAGCGCAAGGAATCCGACCGCTTGGAAGCCGTCCTGCGCATTCCAGTCAACGATTTCGAATTGTCCGTGCGCAGCCGCAATTGCCTGGCGAAAATGAACGTCAAAACGCTCGGCGACATGGTGCGCAAAACCGAACCGGAATTGCTCGCGTACAAGAACTTCGGCGAAACCAGCCTGCGCGAGATCAAGCAGTTGCTCGAAAGCAAGGGCCTGCGCCTGGGCATGCACAAGGAAGAAGAGCAGAAGCGCGCGCGCGCGCAGCGCCTGCGTCTGGGCGCGACCGAAAACACCGCGCTGGCCAAGCCGATCACCGATCTGGAACTGTCCGTGCGCTCGCGAAAGTGCATGCAGCGCTTGAATATCGAAACCATCGGCGATCTCTGCGAAAAATCCGAAGCCGATCTGCTGGCCACCAAGAATTTCGGCCAGACGAGCTTGACCGAAGTGAAACAAAAACTCGGCGAACTCAACCTCGGCTTGAAGCAGTCGGATTAATTTTTAGCGCAGGCGTCTCGCCTGCACGAGTTTCGCGAAGCGAAACGCCGCTGTTCTCCCCCTCTCCGCTTGGGGGAGAGGGGCCGGGGGTGAGGGGTGGGCGCTCTCGCGCTCCTAAAGCGGCTTCTTATTTCTTCCGTCGATAATAATTGATGCTCAAATTCTCATACGCCGGGAAAAACGCCATGATGTCGTCCATGCGCATCAGCACCCACGGCGAAATGTGCGACGGCCCGTTCTTCGTGAAATAGAAATCGTCGGCGATGTACACGCTGGAATGGATGATTCGATTGTCCGGCGTTTTGAGCATCGTCACGTCCCCCATTGTCGGATCCTTGACAGGCACGTATTCGCTGTCCAGTGTGTCGATCACATTTTTCGGAACTGTCAGGCGGTCGTCTGGCGTCGCGTTGAAAAAATTGAACGCTGACCAATGGCAATCGCGGTGCTGCGCGATCTCCGACGAATCCGGCAGCGGGTACGTGTAGAGCCGGTCGCGCGCAAACGGCGGCAGCAGCATCAAAATATCCTCGCGCATCCAGCCGCGGTTGTGCCGCATCGGTTCGATTTGCGAAAACACTTCCCCATCGCGGCCGCCAGCGCCCCAATAACTGGCCAGTTCACGGACTTCGGCATCCGGCGCAATGCGCAGCTTCAACATGAATGTCGGGCGGCGCAGCAAAACCGCCAGCAGTTTGTGCTTGTCGCTTTCGGTCGCCAGCCGCTTGAGCAGCACGGACGTGTCGGCCAGCAACAGCCGGTCGCGGTGCGTGTAACAGAGTTTCTTGAGCAAGGCGATCGTGGACGCGTCGATCGCCGCTTCCTTGAGCCAGTCGTCAAGCCGTTTCGGTTCAAAAATGAACGGGTCGATCTGCCGCGAGTTGGCGGCGTATTTGACCAGTTCCTTATAGAGCGACGCGCGGCCCGCCGGCGTCATATTGATGACCTGATCGTCGGAAGGTTTGAGTTTCCATTCCTGGTTTGGCGTCAATTCAGCGCCGGCAAGCAACTGCTCGCGATCGCCTGCGGAGAACTCGGCATTGTCAAGAATGGCCTTCAGCGCCTCGCGCGAAAGTCCGCCGCCAATAGTCCAGACGACGTCCGCGGGCGGAAAAAGCTTCGAGTTGATAAACCCATCCGGCGGATCGGTCACGTAGCTGAAGCAGTCGAGCTCCCCCCAAGGACCTGGCTTGGCATGAAACAAAGGAACCGACGCCTCGCGCGATGCCGTTCGGCCGAGAAGGCCGAAATAGTACAACGCCACCAGAATCCACGGAGCGATGAACAAGCACACGGCCAGCACAGCAGGAAAGCGGCGCGTGCGCAGATGAATGCGCTTCGACTGCCGGCTGAGGCTGACGCTGATGAGCTTGGTTGCTGAGTCGTCGGGTTCTGACATGGACCGCTGAGGCTTCAAAGCCGATTTTTTTGCCACGCTTGGGAAACTCCACCCGGAAAACGCCTGCGCAAGCCGCTTAAATGGCTGACTAGTCAATCATAAATGTAGCCGATCTAACCGCAGTTCCGGCGCACATTTCTGATTTTTAATAAAAGTGATTGAGATACCAAACCTCAGACGAGCGTCGCCGAATTTTTGCTGCATCAAACTGCGATTTTCCTAACGACTTCGTCTTTCTTGTCTGCCTGCACTACCCAATGGCTACACCGGCAGCGCCACCGTTGCTCGCACTCCGCCCTCGGGCCGGTTGCGCACATCCAGTGCGCCACCGTGCATCTCGGCGATCTGGCGCGCGACCGAAAGCCCCAGCCCGGTGCCCTGGCCGGGCGGCTTCGTCGTGAAATACGGATCGAAAATCTTCGAGAGATTCTCATCCGAAATACCAGGTCCCGAATCGTCGATGCGCACGACCACGCATTTGTCGCCGGAGCCCAGTTTGTTTTCCGGTGGAAAATTAATTCCGGCGTCGCGCATTTGCGCCGCGCCGCTCAACGACGTCGCGACATCCAGGCGGCCGTCCTCCTGTACTGCTTGAATGGCGTTCATCAGCAAGTTGATGAGGACCTGCTTGACTTTGTTGCCATCGACGCGCAGCCGCGGCAGTTCGCACAGGTCCTTGTGCAGGGCGATGCGCTTCGTGGACATGTCGTGGCGAACCATCGTCAGCGACTGCTCCAGCAACTCGCAGATGTCTTCAGGCTTCAAAACCAACGTGCGCGGGCGCGAGAAATCAAGCAGCCCGCCGATGACGGTATCCGCGCGCTTGATCGCGTCGTAAACGTCGCGGAGCACTGCGAGCGCCGCCGCGTGTTCGACGCCCAGCGTGTTCTTGAGGTAATCCAATCCCATGACCGCGACGGCGAGCGGGTTCTTCACTTCATGCGCCACGCCCGCGGCAAGGCGCCCAACGGACTCCATCTTTTCCGCCTGGATCAACTGCAACTGAGCGGTCTTCAAGTCTTCGTTTGTTTTTTTCAAATCGGCCAGCACCCGGACCAGCCGGTCCTCCGCAAGCTTGCGTTCGGTGATGTCGCGGTTGATCCCGACCAGCCCCACGATCATCCCGCTCTTGTCGCGCAGCGGCACTTTCGTGGTCAGCATCCAGCGCGATTCGCCCGCAATTTCTATCGGCTCCTCACGGTTTACGCGCGGATTCCCCGCCAGCACCGTCATTTCCTCATTGAAAAAACGCTCCGCCAGTTCGCGCGGAAAAAAATCGAAATCCGATTTTCCGACCACGGTTTCAGGCGATTCATGCCCCATCCGCGCCGCCACCGCCTGATTGCACACGATGAAGCGCGATTTGTAATCCTTGACGTAAATCTGATCCGGCAGGCTGTCGATCAGCGCGCGCAGCAGCACACGGTCGGCTTCCAGCGCTTCGTCGGCGCGATGCCGTTCGATCGCGTAGCGGATTGCGCGCACAAGCATGCGCGCGTCGAGTTCGTCTTTGCAGAGATAATCCTGCGCGCCGGCGTGGACGGTTTGCATGGCGGCGGCTTCGTCATCGAGTCCGCTGAGCACGATCACCGGCACGTGCGGCGAACACGCGCGGACTTTTTCGAACGTCCCGATTCCAAAACTGTCCGGCAGCGACAAATCGACCAGCGCCACATCAAACGGTTCGCGCGCCAGCCGCTCCAGCGCGGGCGCCAGACGCTCGACATGCGCAAGCTCGAATGCATTCCCTCCGGTTTCGTGCAGCATCGCGCGCAGCAACAGCGCGTCGCTGGGATTGTCTTCAATGTGGAGCACGCGGATCGGCATGAAAAACCAATTAAAAACTTCGCAAAGCGGAACGCCGCCGTTCTCCCTCTCCCCTTGGGGGAAGGGGCCGGAGGTGAGGGGTGGCCGCGCTTACAATCAGCTTACTATCTCAACAACTGATACGCCGGATCAAACCACGCAATACCAATTCCAACCCAAGCGAAAAACGCCAGCACGCTGAGCGCCGCGCCCACAAATCCAAGCGCAGCGCTCTCGCCCTGTTTCTTGGCGGCGAGCATGCTTTTGATGCCGAACCAAATTCCGATGAAGCACAGCACGAGCACAAATCCGTTGGCCATATATCCCGCAATCGCCGCAATGATGCCGCCGAGCCGGTCGAAATTGACGCGCGACCCGCCGCTCATGGCGACGATGATCAGCATGAACGTGACAGGCGAGATGGCCGACAAAATGCCGCCAAGCGCGATCGAAGCAAAACCCAATTGCGCGGCATTCGACGAGTGCGGGGCGGATTCAATGGGCGGCGGCATGAATGGTTCCTCCAATAGATTGCCGCGTGGCTTTTATTCCAATTGAGGCTTTTTGCCAAGGCAAATTAGGCAGGAGTTCTCATGTTCTCATGCATTGCGCTTATACCATTCAAACGTTTTCGCCAAGCCCTCTTTAAACCTCACGCGCGGTTCATACCCCAGCACCTCCCGCGCGCGCGCGATGTCGGCCTGTGAATGCTTCACGTCGCCGGGGCGCGGCGGCGCAAATTGCGGCTGGCGCGTTTCGCCGCTGAGTTCGTTGAGCAACTCCACCATCTGCATCAGCGTGTGCCGCTCGCCGCAGCCGATGTTGAGCACCTGGCCTTTGAGCGGCTGCGCGGAAAACGCCGCGAGCAGATTTGCGCTGACGACGTTATCGACGTGGCAGAAATCGCGGCTTTGCATGCCGTCGGCGTGAATCACCAGCGGCTCGTTGCGCTTGAACGCCGAACAAAATTTCGCAATCACGGCGCTGAACGGCGAATTCTCATCCTGCCGCGGGCCGAAGACGTTGAAGTAACGCAAGCTCACCGTGTCGATCGAATAGCAGCGCGCGAATGCCGCGGCGTAATATTCGCCGGCCAATTTGCTGACCGCATACGGCGAGCGCGGATTGGGTGCCATCGTCTCGACTTTCGGCAGCACTTCCGTATCGCCGTATGCCGACGACGAACCCGCGTAAATCAGCCGCTTCACGCCCGCGCGCCGCGCGCTGTCGAGTACCAGAAGCGTGAGGTGATCGCCGGCCATGTGGCTAACGATCGGATCTTGCACGGACCGCGGCACGCTCGGAATCGCCGCTTCGTGAAAAATAATATCGATGCCGCGCACCGCGCGTTCGCGTACGGCGTCGTCGAGCAGATCGCCTTCGACGAATTCAATGCGGCTCAGAAACGGGCGGATGTTTTCCATTTTGCCGGTGGAAAGATTATCCGCGGCGCGGAGGTACGTGACGCGCGAATCGCCGAGAAGAGCTTCGACAAGATGGCTGCCAATGAATCCAGCGGCGCCGGTAACAAGTGCTCGCACTCAATGTTCTCCCTGACTCCTGACCCCTGACTCCTGACCCCTGACCCCTGACCCCTGACCCCTGTCTATACGCGCAATCCCGCCGCCGAGTTCGTCTCACTCTTCGACGCCGCGCACAGGCACGCGCCAAAGATCATGATCACACCCGAGAGATAAATCCAGAGCATCAACGCGATCACGACGCCCAGCGTGCCGTAGATCACATTGAATTTTCCAAAATCGTTCGCGTAAACAATAAACAAGCGCTGCGCCGCTTGCAGAAGAATGCTGACCAACAGCGCGGGCAGCCAGACGTGCGAAAAGAGCGCCTTTGCCGAACTGCGCGGAGCGAAGCGGTAGAAAAATAGGAAACCATAAAAGGTAATGCCTGTGGATATCCCGACGTTCGCCAATTCGACCAGCGCGCGCGGCCATTCCGCGGCGAACAATTTGTAACGCAGTGCCGCATCAAGCGCCGTAATAAACAAAATTCCCAGAACCACCGCGCTCACAAAAAAACCGAGCATCGTCAAATTCACCAGCGGCATGCGCCACCAGTTCGGCTGCGGCTGGCGCCATGCCGCATTCACCGCGCCGACAATCGCCTGAAAAAAACCAATGGCACTCCACAATAATCCCAGCGACGAAATCACGCCCACTTTTCCGCGCGCGTTGAAGACGGCGTTGACCGTGCCGCTGATGGCCTCGCGCCCCTGTTCGTCCAGCGGCATGAACTTTTCCGCAAATTGATTGATGTAGCGGAACGCCTGGCCGGGATCCATGAACTGCGCGGCAATCGAAATCATCAATGCCAGCAGCGGAAAAAGCGCGAAAAAGGCGTAGTACGAAAAACTCGCCGCCCACAGCGTTCCGTTGATCTCGAGAAAAATAGTGACCGCGCGCATGAGCCAAGCCCACGCTTTGCGCAGGCGGCCGGGCGGTTGCGCGGATTGAGTTTCGGACTTTTCGTCGCTCACGCGGCGCCTCGCAATTTTCGCAACAACCGCAGGAATTCCTTCAAATCGCGCGGCAGCGGCGCTTCGATCGAAATCGTCTTTCCGCTCACGGGATGCGTGAAACTCAGCTTCCACGCATGCAACGGCAGCCGGTTCATCGCTAATTCTTCGCCGCGTTCCGAATTCGCGCTCGACGGATCGAACTCGCGCAGCCGCAGCGCCGACTTGCGCCCGTACAGCGGATCGTACGCAAGCGGATGGCCAAGCGCCGCCAGATGCACGCGAATCTGATGCGTGCGCCCGGTCTTCGGTTCCGCGCGCAACAGCGAGTAGCCGCGAAATCGTTCCAGTGTTTCGAACTGCGTTTCGCACGCTTTGCCTTCGGTGCTGCCCTCACCAAGCGCCACGCCCTTTTTCTGGCCAAGCTTCGGCGCCGGGCCGCGCGCTTTTGCGTGCTGCTTTCGCAGCAGCGAATAAAACGGCTTGCGCGCGCGCACGGAGGTTTTTTGCGGCTGATCGTCCTCCTCAGCATCGGGTCGGCGGGACGCCGGCGGTACAGATTTTTCGCCACGGATGTATTTGATCGGGCGCAGCGAAACCGTTTTGTCCCACGACACCGCGCCGGCGACGACGGCCAAATATTCCTTGTGAATTTTCCGCGCCGAAAAATCGCGAATGAGCGCGTCGCGCGCAACAGCGTTCTTCGCGATGAGCAAACAGCCGCTTGTTTCCATATCAAGGCGATGGACGAAATAAAATCCCGGCTCGCTATCCTTTCGTGGTGCAGGCGTCTCGCCTGCACGTGGCGAGCCGCTATCCTGTACCGCCGGCGTCCCGCCGGCACGCGAGCGTGAAGTGCTCGCGCCGCCGTTACCCGCTCCCTCCGGGAGAGGGCCGAGACGCAGCGACGCGGAGTCCGGGGTGAGGGCACGCACGCGCACTGGTGGATACGCGCGCTTCATCACATCTTCCAGCGTGTCGCGCCGCGTGAAGCCGCCTTGTCCGCGATGCACCGGAATCTCCGCGGGCTTGCTGATCACCAGCACGTCGTCGTCTTCGTAAAGCCGCGTCAAATGCCGCCCGTGCGGCGTCGTCAATCGCGGCGCGGCGGCCTGCGCGATCGAATTATTTTCGGCATCCGCGTCCGGGTTCGGAAAATCAAACCGATCGCCAGATTGAATTCGCTCCGCGCCGGAGGCGACACGCCCGTTGAGTTTCACCAGCCGCTGGCGAAAGAGCGTCTTCGCCGCGCGGCGATTAAGCTGTGGCAGCAGCGCGCAAAGCGCGCGATCCGCGCGGAAGCCGGCGTGGGCCGAAGTGGCGAGTGCGGAAGCGTGAGCCAGAGATTTCACTCCATTAAGTTGCGTCGAAAATTATCGCGATGTGCTCCAAAAATTCGCGATGCATTCATTCTGCACTTTGCTACGGTTCGAAGTCCTGCGCTCGGTCGAGCGGGCGCAGCAGGGTCTTTAAGAATTCAGCGGGTTTGGCGGGATCGGGGATTTCATCCGGTTCGAATTTGAGTTCGCCGAGGTCGAGCTTTTCCCCATCGTTGATCGTGAAGACACCGATTTGTTTGTATTTTCCAGTCTGCTGCGTTTGCGTTTGATTTTCAGAATCGCTTTCGTCGAACGTGTAATAGTTGAGCGCCGCGAAAATTTTGTACGAGCCGGCGGGAAGGGATTCCACCTCGAATGATCCCGGCACCCGCGGCTTGAATCCTTCCGGCGGCGTGCCAACGATCAGCGGCATCATCGCCGGCGGCTGCGAGAGGGTGGAGATCGAATCGCTTAAAGTTGTTTCGGCGATGGCGCGGTCGCTCCTGATTTTCAACGTGATGGTGACATTGGTCTGCTCCGTAGAAATGATGTGTTCTCCGGCAAGGTCAATGTGGGCGTTGATTTTTGCGGTGCCAGGCATGAACACGGCTTTGACGGCGGGAAGCGTTGCGATGTCGGCGCGCGCGCCGATTGAGTTCACTTCGAACGGTCCGGCGAGCGGTTCGGCGGAGACTTTTTGCAAGTAGCCCGCCGCGGTGTCGCGCACGCCGAGCGAGAGGAGGTACTGGCCCGGGACGATGTCGAGGAATTCGGCACGGCCGTCGGCATCCACATCGCTATCGGCCAGATTGGTGGTAGTGCGATCGTCGAGTTCGCTGAGCGATTCCAGCGGCATTAGCGACACGTGGCGGCCGGCGAAATCCTTGCCGCAATCGACGGCGAGGCCGCCATCCGGCTGCATCTCGAGCAGCACGGATTCAGTTTTGTACTTTTGCGGATCGCGCGGCAATTTAAGCAGCCCGGCGCGTTTCAAGCCCATGCTCGCGGCGTTGGCGATGAATTCATGTTCGCCCGGGAGCACCACATCGAAGGCGAACGCGCCGTCCGGCCCGGCGACGACATTGCGCGAATCGTCCATTGTCACAATGATTTCTCTTTTGGCGGTGCGCGGCGGAAGTGTCACGCGGCCGGTGACGCGGTAGCCGCTGTGAAGCGCAAGTGTGAGTTCGCGCTCGTCGTTCGCCACGACCTCGGCTTCAGCATTTTTTTCAGGCAAAAAATAACCCGGCGCCTGCACCAACAATTCGCGCTTGCCCGCGGCCAAGCCGGTCATACGGACAAAGCCTTTCGAATTCGTGACGCCTTTCAGCGGCTGCGCGGGCTGAAGTTCGAGATCCGTCGAAACAGTGCTGGCAAGCGGCGTGATGACCGCGCCCGAGACAGGCTTGTTTGCCTCGTCGGTCACGGTGACCCGCAGCGCGCCATATTCCTGCTTTTCCAACCGATAGTCCTGATGCGGCTGGAACGGCTCCTGAACGACCAGCGGCTTGTAGCCTGCATGGCGGATGATCAAGTATTCGCGCGGCGCATGCTCGCGCGAGCGGATGGTGGTTTGGGCAAAGGTGAAGTTTCCCTCTTCGTCGCTGGCGGTCGAGGAGTCGCCGGCGGAGCTGACCAAGTGAATTTCCGCGCTAACCAGCGGCCCGCCGGCGGCCGCTAACGCACGGCCGGTGATGTTTTGTGGCACAGTCACTGGCGCCACCTTGCGTTTGAAAACGGCATCAGGGGCTTCGGTGCGGGCATCGGATTTAACTTCGACGCCGAAGACATATCCCGGCAGCGCATTGCCGTCCTCGTCGTTTCCGAAGATCAGCACGTATTTTCCGGGGCGAAGATCGCCGATGCGGTAAACGCCCACGCCGTCAGTCACGCCGGGGTGCGTCTGGTACATGCCGTCAGGAAACCCGCGAAAGACGATGGGCGCATTGGCTGCTCCGCCAGCGTTGCCGTAAAGTGCAAAATCATGTTCGCAGACTGCGGCGACGGACATTCCTTTAATGCCCTTCGTCCCTTTTTCGTCTTCGAAAAGGATGTGGCCTTTAATGGAGCCACCTTTTTCCGGTGCTTTAGCTTCGACAGGAGCCGTTTCGCCCGCTTTGATTTCGACGGTGGAATCGGCGAGCGTCACACCGAGGTCCGGCCCTTCGGTTTGGCCGACGATCACCAGCCGGTATTTTCCGGGCGAAAGGTCGTCGAGTTCCACGACGCCGTGTTCGTCGGATTCCTTTTGTTCCTGGCGGTAGGGAACTTCCATTTGCAGCGCGGCCCGCGACTTTTCGTCATGGAATGGCGTGAGCGAGATTGAGACGTTGAATTTGGAAAGCGGCTGGCCCAATTTGCCTTTGAGCGCCGCTTTCAATTTTCCGGGCGTGCGGGCTTTCAATGCGATTTGCCCGGTGTCTTTCGCTTCGCCTTCATGCAAACGAAACGGTGCACTCAGCGCGGGAAGATGGCCGTCAGCTTTTTTCACGCAGATGGCGTAGACGCCGTCGGAGACGTTTTCGAGGCGCCATTTGCCGTCCTGATCGGTGACGGCCTCTTTGCCTTCGAGCGGTGATTGATCGACGTTCAGCAGTTGAAGTTCGAGCAGAGCGGGATTGAGCGAACCTGGGTTGACCAAGCTAACTTGCGCATCCTTAAGCGGCTTGCCGTCCGCGCCCAAGACAATTCCGCTTGCGGTGGCGCCGCGTTTGACGGCGACGAGGGCGATGTTTTCGCCGGCGCGCGCGTCCACCGTGGTCTCGGAGTTGTCATCGACGAAGCCGGGAATTTTCACTTGCAAGCGGATTTGTCCGGTGGATTCGAGTTTGAGCGAGGCCACACCGTCGGCGTTGGTTCTAAATGCAATTGGTTTCGGTTCCGCTTCGGCGGCTGCATTCGCGGGTGCTTGAGCGACGCCAGCGCTGTCGCTTGTGGCGAGCGTGACTTCGCCGGCCGTATCCGCGAGCGGCTTGCCTTCGTAATCCACGAGGTGAATTTGCAGCGTGGCTTTCAAAAGCCGCGCGAGAATTTTCACGGCACTGGCGCGCACATCGGGGTCGTCTTCCTTGGCGGCGCGTTCCACCGAAGCGCGCGCGGCATCGCCCATTTTTTCCAAGCGCGCTGCCGCGTCGCGCCTCTGATCGAAGTCGTCGGAGCGCAACTGCTCGATCAGTTGCTCGGGAGTTTTCTCTTGTGGTGCGGGCGGCCCGCCTGCAACTTCCGCAACAGCGCGCGGTGCGAAGGCAACACACGCCAGCGCCACCACAGCAAGCGCAGTGAAGGATGTGGCTTTCATGGCCGATTACTGTAGCGGGTTTTGAACGCGGTTCAAATTATTTGAATTGTGCAAGCTCAATTTCCGGCATCAAACGGCGCCGTCAGCCCCACGGCTTCTTCGACAATAAATTTCGGACGCCGCTTGGCTTCGTCGTAAATGCGCCCGATGTAAGCGCCGAGCACGCCCATGCTCATCATCTGCAAACCGCCCATCATGAGAATCAAAATCATGATCGAGGGAATGCCGCTCTGGAATTGCCAGCCGGTCAGTTTCATCACGACGATGATGACGATGCACACGACCGCGAACGCGGAGATGCAAAAGCCGACCATGACCATCAGGCTCAGCAAATAATCGGAAAACGCGACGATGCCGTTGAAACCGATGCGCAGGCTGCCGGTGATGCGGTTGTATTTTCCCTCGCCCGCGTCGCGCGCTTCGCGGTCGAATGGAAGCAAATGCGTTTTGAATCCGACCACGGCGACCAGCCCGCGCAGGAAGCCGTGGCTTTCGTTGAGTTTCACGAGCTCGTTGACCACGCGCCGGTCGAGCAAACGGAAGTCGCCAGTGTTGCGCGGAATCTTGACATTCGCGATTTTGTTGATGAACCAGTACCCGCTGTACGCGATCAGTTTCTTGAACGGATGTTCGCCGGTGCGCGAACGCCGCTGCGGGATCACGACCTTGAAACCGTCGCGCCAGCATTTCACCATCTCCGGAATCAACTGCGGCGGGTCCTGCATGTCGCAGTCAATCACCACGACGACCTGCCCGCGCGAATACGCGAGGCCGGCCATCGTCGCCGCCGGCTGGCCGAAGCGCCGCGAAAGCGCCAGCATTTTGATGCGCGGATCTTTGGCGTTGGCTTCGCGGATGATCTCGAACGTGCGGTCGGCGCAGGGATCGGCCGCGAAGATGATTTCGAAATCCTCGCTGACCTGCTTGAGCACGCCGGTCATGGTCGTCAGGAATTTGGGCAAGACCTGTTCTTCGTTGTAAACGGGCACGACCACCGAAATGAAGGGCAAGCCTTCGCGATTTTCCATGACGCATTCCGAGGCGTAAAAAGCCGGCGCACGACTTCTAATTAGAGAGAAGGAGTGTACCGGTGCAGCGCTGCAAATTCAAGTTGCTCGATTGCGCCGCCAATATACTGTAGGGACTCACATTTTCTGTCGGAGCGGTGATGTCGATATTCTTCATTGAGTGGGGCTATGTGCTGGCGGCGCTGTGCGCGCTGGCTCTGGCCGGATGGTTCCTGCTTCAACCGTTTCGCGTGGGGCGCAGTTTCATTGGGCTGGCGGCGCCGGGCGCGGGGATTTGCGCGCTCTCGCTATGTATGGCCATTGGATATTTCGCCGATTTTTCGCTGAAAAAAAACATCGCGCTGTCGTTTGGCGGCTGCGCGGCATTTTCGCTCTGGTTTATCGTTCGGGACGCGATTAGCGGAAAACGGGCGGCGTGGCGAACGTGGCTGGCGCCCGCGCTGGCGGTCCTAATCGTGAGCGCGGTGTCCGTTCTCGTGATGGAGGAGGCCACTCTGCGCGCGCAGGGGCCGGCGCTTCAATTCATGAACGGCACCGACGCGCTCGGTTACGCGCATGTATCCGACTGGCTGCAAGCGCACCGCTCGTCGCAGCCGCCGGCGCTGGACGCGAAACGGCCTTTCGAAAGCTGGATTTGGACCGGGCTGATGTCCGACAGCCGCTTTGGTGTGGACTGCATTCTGGCAACGCTCTCGCGAGCGCGAAAGCTATCCGGAATGTTTACGTTCGATTTTGCATGCGCGGTGCTTTTCAGCGCGGGGCTGCTGGCCTTCGCGGCGGGGTTTGCGCGCAGCCGAAACGGGCTGCTTCTGGCGTTCGCCGGCGCGGCGTTGTGCTGCTGGTTCGATCAATCGCGGGCGGGATTTTTTGGAAAACTTGCGGCATATCCGAGCCTCGCCTTTCTGGCCGCACTGCTGCTCGAAGGCGACAAACGCCACCCTTACCGGCCGTTTGCGCTGGCCGTCCTGACGCTGGGCGCGTGCCTGCTGCACACGGGACTGTCGGCGGCGATGTTTCTTTTCATCGCGTGCAGCGGGTTGTTCGCGCAATTCTTGTTTGAAGCTGCGCGCTGTCTGGCCACGCGCAAACGAGGAGAGCGCGATTGTGCCGGCCTCTCAAGCGCGGTGCATGAACTGTTCGAACTCGTCTTTGTGCTTGGGCTCTGCGCCGTCTCCTGGTTTTTTCTAACAAAAGGAGTGCTGGGCGTGCCGAGCCGTTTCGAGGGCGTGCCGTGGTGGGACGCGATCTGCGGCAGCTTCGATATTTGTTACCTAAAGATGCCGCTTTCGAATCCGCTGATCGATGCCTGGTTCGCCGCGGCGCTTGGAGTTCAATTGGCGCTGGCCGGTTTTGCGTTGCGCAAGGGATTGTTCAAGGCAGCGGGCCTCTTGGGCGGCAGCGTGCTTTTTGTGATTGCGGCGCTGCTTTTAGATCAGCGTTACGCCGTGTTTCAATCCGCGGGCACGTTTTATCCGTTTGCTTTGGGCGGCGCGGTGTGGCTGTATGAACAATCGAACGCTTCGCAACCCCGCTGGCATCGCCGCACGATTGCGGCGCTGGCGCTGCTTCTGATCGCGGCGCGCATTCCGCGCGTGATCGATTCGGCCCGGACATGGTTGGGTCCCGGCGTGCCAGCGGTGTCGCGCTATTCGAAAAACACGCTCGACGCGATCCAGCGGATTGTCGCGGGCAAGAGTGTCGAACTGCAGTTGCAGGACGTGTACCGCGCCGAAGCGATCATGGTCGAGCTGGGCGGGCGCGGCGTTCAGATGCAATACGATGCGGTCACGTGGCGGACATTATTTGGCTACCGTGGCTGGCCCCAGCCACCCTCGGAGAAGCCGAGCGAATTTATCCTGACTCTGCCCGATGCGCCGCCGCCGGCGGGAATGAAACTGGTCTTCGAAAATCAGCAATACAAGCTGTTCGCGTTCGGCGCAGGCGCATTGAATGCGGAACCTGACGACGTGCTGGATGGCCTCGCCGGCTCGCACGGCTTGCACACCATCGAAGGGCCGTACCCGCAATGGGGCCTGCCGAAAGTGCGCTGGGGGATCGGCACGGAAACGCAGTTGCGGATTACCGACGAGCGCGGCGGGGCGATGAAGCTTCTGATTCGCGGAAGAGGGCGTTACGATGGGCAATCCATCAGCGTGGAAATTGACGGAGCAGCCATCGCAAAATGCGCGTTGCCGGATGCGCGGGAATTCGCCGATTTTGCGCTGCCGCTTCAATTGGCGCCAGGGCCGCATTTTCTAACGCTGCGCTATGCGCGGCACGAAAACAATCCGGACAAGCCGTGCGCGGTGCTCTTTTCCAGTTTGAGAGTTGTGCGAGCGGAATGAGCTCTCAGCAGCCGCTCAATTCAATTTGTCAGCCTTCACTGCATCGACTACAATTTTCCCATGAGCATTTCCGTGGAAGCCGGTCCAACTCAAAAAAATAATCGAGCCGTTTACGCATGGTATTTTCTCATCGTTCTGCTTACCGTCGCCTTTTGTGTGCTTCAACTGCACCATTCCTACTACCACGGCCGCATGGCCACGCTTCCCGATTTTGACGACATCAGTTACATCAACGACGGCGCCGCGCGTTATCGCACTGCGCAGCACGAGGGCATTGCCGGTTTGGTAAAGAGCTATTTCGTCCATCCGCCGCATTCGCCTGTCTTTACCACCACGTCCCTGATTGCGTTTTGGATTTTTGGAATCAAGAATCTCGCGGCTTACACCACCACAGTGATCTGGGTGCTGGCGCTGCTGTTGTTTGCGGACGCGCTGTTGCGCAACTTGCCTTTGTGGCAGCGCGCGGGCGGAGTGGCGCTGGCGCTTTCAATTCCATTCGCCGGGCGCATGGCTACGGAGTACCGGCCCGATATCGCCTGTTCGCTGTTCATTGCCGCCGGCGCGGCGAGTGCAATGCGGCGCGGGCAGCTTTTGCAGTCGCGCTGGCGGCGCGCGCTGCCGGGCGTGCTCTTCGCCGCGGCCATGTTGCTCAAGCCGTCTGTCTTTCTGCTGACCGGATTTCTGTTCTGCTCGACGCTGGCGCTGGCGCCGCTGGCGCAGTTTTTGGAGGAATCGGGCGATTCAGGCTGGATCAGACCGCGCCTCTATTGGCGGGGCCGCAAGCGGCTGGCGCGGTTGATTGTCTCGCAATGGCCTGCGGTTGCGGCGTTCTTCCTGATTTCGCTGCCGCACTTCTCGGTGACGGTCGTATCGCTCTTGCGCTATTTCAAGCAGGGGATGGTGACCGATCGCGACATCTGGAGCTTGAAGACGGACCTGCTGAATCATCTGCGCTATTATCTCGACGGCGACGGCGGAAGCGCGATGCTGGGCTGGCATCTGTATGCGCTGGTTGCACTGATCGGCGCGGCGCTGGTGCTGCGATGGAAGCGGCTTGTCGAGGCGCCGCGTTATCATTTGGTTCCGATGGTGCTGCTGGCGGGATTCTGTTATCTCACCGGTACGCTCAACGAAATCAAGACGATCTTCTTCGGTGGGAATTTCGACCTGCTGTTGTTTGCCGCGGGATTGATTGCGCTCGGGGACATTGCGTCGTACCTGGCTCGCACAGGCGCGCCGGTGCGAGTGTTTTTGCCGGCGGCGTGCGTGCTCTTTGGCGCACTGGGCGCGCGCTTTCCGCCCAATTACGTGGAGCGCGGCAGTTTGGTCGCCAGTTCGCGCGAAAAGTCCTGCAATCTGCTTTACCAGGAATTGCGCAAGCTGACCGAAGCGCCTAACGCGCCGGTGAAAAAAATCTGGTTTTCCTCGATCAGCATCCTGAATGCCGTCGCGCCGTTTCTCTATTATTACAAGGACGACCTGACGCCCCCGGAAGTGCTGCACACCGATTTCCATCACATCGACTGGCAGATTCAGGATTGCATCAACACGGCGGACGCCGTGATTGCCACGGAACCGGGAAATGGCGAGGCGTATTTTCATTTTCCAAACGGCGCATTTCAGGGCGTGATTCTTCAGCAGCTTTACGACGATCCGCGCTACGAGGAGGTGGCGCGCGTGCCGACGTACACCGGCAAAGGCTATGTGATTTTTCGAAGGACGAGCAAGAAGAACTTTCTTGGCTTCAATGCGCTCGAAGGCCTCGCCGCGCGCGAGGGTCCGTACCCGCAGTGGGGCATGCCGGTCGTGCGCTGGGGACTTTATCCGTCCACTCGCCTTGTGCCCGACGACGGCTCGAGCGGCCGCATGGAATTGGATTGCGAAGCGCAGGTTCACAAACCCGGCCAGACCGTCGCCGTCAAAGCCGCGGGCAAGGAAGTATTCCGCTATGCGTTCAAGAATGTGTTTTCATTCGAGGTGTTCAAATGCGAGTTCGATTTGCCCGCGGGCGAATCTGTGTCGCTCGAGTACGCATTCGGCGACACCACGTCGAACATTCCGCGCGCGGTGCTGTTTAAGATGCTCAGGCTTACCAAAAAAAAGCTCCAATCCCCAGGTCTTGAGGAGCAGCCGAAACCAAAGGGCGTGGAGTAGGACGGGTCTCCGAGCCCGTCCCGCATTCGAAGCACATTATTGGACGGGCTCGGAGGCCCGTCCTACTGAAGTACGCTCTTAGCAGCCCCGTGAAAGATTTGCTCACTTCTTCAATTCTTCCGCAGCTTTAATCGCCGGAAAGTGCACGGAGAATGTCGAACCCACTCCGATTTCGCTTTTCACTTCGATGCGGCCGTGATGCTGCTCGATGATTTTTTGCGAAATCGAAAGGCCCAAACCGGTGCCCATCTCTTTTTGCGTGTAGAACGGGTCGAAGATTTTGCGCATGACTTCGGCGCTCATGCCGCAGCCGGTGTCGTTGACGTGGACCACGACTTCGCGCACGACGACGGTTTTGTCGAGACTGCGCGTTTTCGGATCGACGACCTGGCTGACCAGCGGCTGGAAACCGATCGTGACGCTGCCGCCGGGCTTGCAGGCTTGAATCGCGTTGATCACGATGTTCCGAAAAACCTGGCGGAGTTTGGCGCGGTTGCCCATCGCGTTGGGCAAATCTTCGCCGGGTTCCAGAATATCGAGCGAAACTTTGGCTGCCTTCGCGTCAACCTGCATGTCGCGCACCAGTTCTTCCATGACTTTCAGCAGCGAGAGCGGCAGCAGCGTCAACTGGCGCTGCCGCGAGAAATCGAGCATGTCCTGAACGATGTGGTTCATGCGCTCGACTTCTTCGAGAATGATCTTCGTGTATTCCTTGCTGGTTTCGTTCTGCTCCTGCTCCATGACAAGCTGCGCGAAACCGCGAATCGAATTGAGCGGGTTGCGGATTTCGTGCGCCACACCGGCGGCCATGTTGCTGAGCGCTTCGAGGTAATGCGCGCGCCGCAGTTGCTCTTCGAGTTTTCGCAGCGCGCCGAGATTGCGGAAACTCGCCACCACGCCGGTGACCGCGCCGCCATGGTCGGTCAGCAGCGACGTCGAGAGGCCGAGCGTAACGATGCCGGCCGAAGTTTTGTGCTTGAGCTCGTGGCGGTCTTCGGGCTTGCCGTTTGCGACGGTGTTTTGAATGGCCTGTTCGAACTCGGACATTTCCGGAAATTCGCCGATGTTGCGGCCCATCATCTGCGATTCGTTTTTTTCGAGAATGTCGAGTGCCGCGCGATTCATGTGCAATACGCGGCCCTTCAGATCGACCACGAGTATTCCGGAACCCAAAACGCGCAAGACCGACGTGTTGAACTCGGCCAAGTTCAGCAGTTCGGTGTAAAGGCGCGTGCTTTCGATACATGCAGCCAATTGCAGCGACATGGCGGTGCAGAGGCGCAAATCGGATTCGCTGAACGGGCGCTCGGTGTTGGCGGTGTCGAGGTAAATCAGGCCGCAAACCTTGTCTTTGACTTTGAGCGGCGCGCCCATGATCGAGCAGACATCCATGCGCATCAGCGATTCGGATTCGGCGAGCCGTTCGTCGGCCTTGGTGTTCGTCGAAAGAAAGCTCTCCTTCTTTTGCAGCAGCAGTTGCAGCATTGTGCGCGAAATGGAGATGTTCTTGTCGGCGGCGACGCCGTCGCGCACGCGCGTGGCTTGCAGGCCCGGAATGCCTTCGGCCGTCATCAGCAGAATCAAGCCGCGCTCGGCGGGGAACGCATTGAAAAAATGGCTGAGAGCGCGTTCGAGCAGCGCGGGCTGGTGGAGAATTCCGGCGATGTCGGCCATGAATTCATAAAGCTGCGTGAATTGCTTTTGGACATCGTCAGCGGTTTCGCCGCCGCGCATTTCGAGGAAAGTCGAATCGCCTAAATTGAGGCTTAGGCCGACGCTGGGCGTTTTGACGTCTTGCGAAAAGACAATCTGCGGCGTGGGCTGATCGGCGCGCGGCAATTGAACCAGCAGCACGCTGTCGCCGACACCGATGCGGTCGCCGCTTTGCAATTCTTTTTCAACAATGCGCTCGTCGTTGTGAAACGTGCCGTTGGTGCTTTTGAGATCGCGCAGGAGTAGCTTGCCGTCTTGCTTGACGAGTTCGGAATGAAAGCGGCTGGCGGCTTCGTCTTCGAGATGAATCTCAC
>Ga0070731_10000565_pt1 | contig 48171 bp, 29 predicted proteins | sample Coa_R1_2_FD_66448 | JGI IMG/M metagenome (GOLD analysis project Ga0070731, IMG submission 66448) | Surface soil microbial communities from Centralia Pennsylvania, which are recovering from an underground coalmine fire - Coalmine... | ecosystem: Environmental > Terrestrial > Soil > Unclassified ...
AAACAGGTTGAAAGCTTCCAGCCGGAACTGCAGTTTCCAATTCTCTTCAAACGTGAAGTTCTTAAAGAGAGAAGCGTCAACATTGTAGATTGCTGGGCCACGCAGCGAGCCGCGCCGCGCGTCACCGTAATCGTGCGCGAAAGTCTGTCCGGGAGCCAGCGGTGGGATCACATAGGCTGCGGGATTGTACCAGCACTCAATCGTTTGCTTATCGAACGGGCATCCCACGCTTAGAGCATTGGAGAAATTGTTGGGATTTCCGATCACATCCGGTCGGGGTGCGCCTGAGTCCGTGTTCGTGTAGTCGGTGGAAAGCAGCGGCGTGAACGCTTCGCCGGAATGCATCGCAACAATCCCGTTGAGCTGCCAGCCTTCCGTCAGCCAGTGAACCGGCCCGCGACCGTTCAAGAACCTCTGGTTGGGGCCAAAAGGCAGCAGATACGACCACGCACTCGAGAATTGATGACGGAAGTCCGGAGCATTATCGCCCCGCTCCGCCGCCAGGTTGTATGTGTCCTGCGGTTCCAGATATTCATTTTCCTCGGTCTGGCCAATGGTGTGTTGCCAAGTATAGGAATTCAACATACTCCAGTTGCCGGAAAATCTTTTCTCAAACTTTACCTGCAATCCGTGGGAAATAGACCATGCTTCGTCAGCCAGTGTGCGGATTTCGCCGATGTTCGGGACCGTTTGGTAGTAGAGACGTCCGAATTGAGTGGGCGCACCCGTGAGGCAGGAAGAGTCGGCCGGCGTGGGACACGATTCGAAGTTGCTGTCGAGGGGCTGCGTGGGCTGATTACGGTTGCTAAGAAATGCCAGCTTGACTCCCCGAGTCCCCACGTACGCGACTTGTAGAGCCATGCTCTTTGAGAGTGCGCGCTCAATGTTGAGGTTCCATTCTTCAATGTAGGTGGTTCGGTTGTTGAACATCGCCGCGCTGGCGCGTCCCGCGGGATCCGATACGGTCGAATAAACCGGGGTCGGAAAGCCAGTGGAGAGACGCTCAGTCGGGGTCGCGGTAGCGGCTGGGATGTAGCTTTGGCTGAAGATCAGGCCGGTGGGATTGTAGGCCAACTCGGCGTCGTTCTGGTCGGCCTGCACATCATAGAAGATGCCAAAAGCACCTCGCAGAACGGTTTTCTCATTCCAAGGACTCCAGGCAAAGCCGATGCGCGGCGCAAAATTGTTGTAATCGGTTTTTACGTTGCCGGAAGCGCTGACGCCCGGAATCTGTGGAGAAACAAATTTGCCGGTCGCAAAATCAAAATTGGCCAGACGATTCTCCTGCTCGACGGGCGGAGTGAACAGGTCGTAGCGAACCCCGAGATTCAGGGTGAGCTTCTGGTTTACCCGGAAGTCATCCATGAAGTAAGCACTGACTTCTGTCCAGCGCATCCCGAACGAACCCTTCTGCCCATCGCGGTACGTCGAATCGGGATAGCCCATCAAGAAACTCGCCAAGGCGCTTCCTCCGGAATCGGTGGTAAGGTCAGAGGTGAAGAGTTCGTTGAAAACAAGATCGCCGCGCGCGTTTTGGGTCTGGAAAAACCCGTGCAAACGCCGCCGCACATCGGCTCCCATTTTGAATGAATGCCTTCCGCGTTCGTAGCTAAACGAGTCCATATACTGATAGTTGTTCTCGTTCAAAAACTCCGGGAACCAATCCGTGCTTCCGAGCGAGGTAAGATCCGAGAACTGAATCGAGGGCAAACCTCCAGTCGCAGTAGCTCTGGTCGGATCGAAAATTCCGGGGATGCCGAATTGCTGTGCCAAGGGCTGACCGGCAAAATTCTGAATTGCCCTCACAACGTAGCGGGAGTAGCCAATCTTGATCTCGTTGATTTTGTTTGACGAGAACGTGTGCACATCGCTGATTCCCGCCGATCTCGCCAGATTAGTGATGTGGCCGGAAAAAACACCTCCTCCGGCTTCTCCGGGAAACGGATCCGGGGCAAACGCCTGCACGTTGTTATAACTGAAGGTCAGGGAAAGGCTGTCTTTGCGAGTGAGTTGATGATCGCCCCGGATATCGAATGAGTCCTGATTGTTGCTTGCGACCGGATTTGACAAATAATTGCCCGAGGAGAGCGAGCGATTGGGTGCGGGGAACAGCTGTACCAGCTTCAGAGCGGCCGGATCGAGACACGCCCCGTCGGTTGCCGACGAACACTTTGGAATAATGTTGCCCGGAACGGGTTTTCGAAGGGTTACCTGTGTTCCATCGCCACACGTGAATGGCGTACTCGTAAAAGGATCAAAAATCGTTCCCGTATCAAACGCAGGACCGGAGCCATCCGGGCAAGGTGTGAAAGCTTGGCCGGTCAACAGATCGCTGAAATCGCCGCCTCGCTCCGATAGTGAAGGGACAATCGAAATCAGCGTCTGCGCCTGTCGGATGCGAGTTCCCTGATAGTCGACGAAGAAGAACGTTTTTCCCTTGATGATTGGACCGCCGAAGGTCCCGCCAAACTGATTTTGCTTGTACGGCGCGATCGGCAGGGTAGAACTATCGAAGTAGTTCTTGGCATCAAAGGCGGAGTTGCGCACGAACTCGAATAGCCCACCATGAAATTCGTTGGTCCCGGATTTGAGCACCACATTCACTACTGCGCCGCCCCGGCCAATATCCGCCCCAAAATCGTTGGTCTGTACTTTGAACTCTTGGATTGCGTCAATCGAAGGTTGTATGACCTCAATACCGATTTGCTGCTCGTTGTTGTCAAAACCGTTCAGGAGAAAATTATTGTTGGTTGCGGTGAGTCCGTTGACCTGAATCGCGGCATTTCCCCGCTGGTCCTCCGGGATGTTGCCCTGCTGCACGGTATAGCCAAGGCTTGGTCCTGAATTAACTCCCGGCGTCAGATACGCCAACTGGACAAAGTCGCGACCGTCCAGCGGCAGATCGTTCACGCGACTCTGCTCGATCACCTGTCCCAGGGAAGAGGTCTGCGATTCTACCAGCGGCTCCGCGGCAGTGACAGTCACGGTTTCGTTGATAGACCCGACCGTCAGCGTGAAATCGACCCGCACCACCTGATTGACGTCGAGTTTGAACGGCGCCTGTGCAGCTCTTTTGAATCCCTGCCCTTCCGCGAGCACGGTATAAGTTCCCGGCAAAAGCTCAGGCACGGTGTATTCACCGGCATTATTTGTAACCACCGTGTGCGAAACATTCGTGTCCACACTGGTGACTGTGATTTTCGCTCCAGCCACTGCGGCGCCGCTGGGATCGCGCACCGCCCCTACGACCTTTCCCGAAGCAACCTGGGCCTCTGCGACTCCATGCATCAGAAGAAGAACTGCGGCAATAGCCAGAAGAAGCGTAGGTCGTTTAGCGCATCGGTAACAATTCATAACGTATTCTCCGAAAAACACAGCCATCGATCTCTTTAGTGCTGGTTTTGCAAATCCGTGTTGACCTGACTCCAGTCGGAAGTTGAGCCGAGTTTGTTCTTGCCAGTACGCGGAACCGCGGTCAACCCAAATTCCCAGTAAAAGACGCCGCCGACCCAAGTGCCCGATGGCAAGCTGGCCGAAGGATTGATTGAATATCCTTCCTGCAAGACGGTCGTCAGATCACTTGGAGGTTTATTGCTGGTGTATCCCCACTCGCCCATCCCGAGCTTCGCGTTAGGAAATAGCGCGTGGAGTTGCGTGAACCAACTAACCCAATCGGAAGCTTTGGGAAGTCCGTACTCGCAACCGGTCTTGTCAGGGTAGTAGCTGATCAGAACGTAATCCATGCCATTCAGCAACGCGCTCGGAACATATTTGTTGATCCACGTAAATGGCTGGTTAGGCGCCGGCAAATCGGTTGGGCAAAACGTGAAAGTCAGAGCGGCCAGTTTCTTGGCAGCTTTGACAATGTTGAAAGCATCGACCATTTTGTTGGCCACATCTTGAATAGTGGTTGCCGGCACTCCTCCCGGCCAACCGGAAGGACACGATTCGCCACTGGTATCGGCGTTTGGTCCCGTGTTGTAGAGCCAGTTGCCATTGATTTCGTTTCCCACCTCCCAAACATCCACGTAGGGTCCGGCATTGTTCACGTAATCGTTCCAGCGCGCAGCATGATCGGCCTCTGTGAAACAGAACATGTAACTGGAATCGACAGGCTGGCCCATGATGTAGGGGTGCTGATTCGTACTCACGTTTGTGCTGGCCTTGATTTGTTGCAGCGCTGAAAGGTACGTACTCGCGGTTGCTCCCTGCTCCCCCGAATCCACTTCGAGAGTGAAGGTCGTGCGGACGGTTGGAGTAACGGAAAGATTTGTCAGCGCCGGAATCACCTGATTCAAATAACCTTTCGCACGAATGTCATAGTCATCAGCGACAGTGACGCCGTGAATTGGCGCGGGGATCTGGGCAAGGACACGGATCGTTGTTAATAGCACTGTCGCCAGTAGAAGCTTAGCTACGCTTTTCATAGTCGCTCCTCCAGTTAGTCGTTTCTGGCCTCGCGGCCAAGCGGATCAGGGCAATGCAGCCTCGGTCTCTTCCAAGACCCAGTGATCGGGGTTGTCTAAATGGCAATCGAAGCCGTAAAAGCGATTATTAAAGATGTGCTGAAACAGACAGGCGCGCTGTCCGCGCAGAATCGGATTGCCGGGCACAGGTCGGAAATCTCCGTCTGGAGAGTCCGAAGAGAAGACCTTCACTTGCCACTCTCCCTCGGGATCGTCGGTGTAACGATGCGGGTAAATCTCGGTCGCTAGAAAATAGACACCCGCTTTCCCACCGTCGGCGCCGGATGCATTCTTTACGTAAAGCAAAGTTGGCGCTGCAATGGTTTCGCTGCTCTGGAGCAGAGTCTTTTCTGCCGCCTTGTCCAGATCCGGCACCGCCGCGGCAGTCCTGCTGATAATTTGAAATTGATCGTGGTCGTTTCCGCGGTAAAACGTCAGGTAAAATTTCCCAGACTGCGGATCCCGAAACAGGTTTGGGTTCTGATTGCGTTGATCCGGAACTCCTCGCACCAGTTCCTTTTCTTCTTTCAGCTGAATTCCATCCTCTGACCACGCGAGCACAATGCGACTGCTGGGTGTGTCGTAATCGCGAGTGATGGCAAAGTAAAGCCGATGTTTGTGTTTTCGGTCCACGTCGGCGAGAACTGACGGCCAGCGGGCATTCGTCGACAGCGGATTTTTTTCGTATTTTTTCCAGTTCACCAGGTCATTGCTGCGCGCCAGTCCGATGCCCCGTCCTTCGTTCAGTCCATACCAGCCCCAGTAGACGAATCCACCGCGCTTGAGCGCGAGCACGCTCATCGTGTGAGGAAATTCATTGCCCTCCCAGCTTTGTGCGTCAGGCAATACGCGACGCGGCGTGGTCAAGTTGAGATATGAATTCGGACGCGGTGCGCTTTGCTGAGGTGAAACCGACTGGCCGAAGGAAAGTCCCGCGAAGAACAATCCGAAGAGCGACCAGCGAAGGTGGTGCCGGAAAAACATTTTATGAAGTGTGTAGACTGCATAGTCTTATATGTTGTCAAGTAAAAACTTGCATTTCCATTCCTCGATTGACCTCTTTCCCATGTTTCTTATCAACTAAAATCTTTAGCTTAAGTAGCTTAATAATAATTTAACCATTCCTCTCATCGGCGCTCTCTGATTGTCTATTGCAAAGCATGATATCTTTGTATACAATGTGTACTACTTGAACAGCGCAGAGCGAAACCGGGATCAAATCGAGGGTGGTCGTCAGCCTGTTTTCTCTGTCGAAGATCTTGGTTTAATTCTGGACACCAACAGCTTCACTCCTTATTACCAGCAGATCGTGGATCACGTCCGCTTGCTTGTAGACAAGAAGCGCTTGCGCGAAGGAGAAACATTCTGCTCCGAAGGCGATATTGCGCGCGCTCTTGGCATCAGCAAGATGCCGGTCCGGCAGGCATTTCAGCGATTGCGGGCGGAGGGCCTGCTGATCGTCGCCAAAGGCAAGAGGCCGGTCGTTGGCTCGGGGCGTGTGCCTTGGAACTTTCAACAGTTGCGGGGGTTCAGTGAGGAGATGCGGAGGCGAGGTCTGCTGCCTTCCGCGCGCGTGCTCAGCATGCACATCTCGGAGCCCGAGGTAGAAGTAGCTCAAGCCTTGAAACTCACGCCTGGAGAAAAGATTTATCTGCTTCAGCGTCTGCGTTTTGTTAATTCAGAGCCGGTTGCTGTGGTAACCAGCCACCTACCCGCGCGGCTGTTTAGCGGCATCGAGAAGCAGGATTTGGAAAAGCAATCCCTGTATGCCGTTTTCGAGCAGACATACAAACGCAAGCTGCGCTGGGCCGAGGAGACCATTGGCGCTACCACTGCAAGCGAAGAAGACTCAGCGATATTGGAGACGAAACCAGGGAATCCTCTTCTGCTCATTCTTGAAACCACCTACGACCAGCAAAATATCCCCATCGAGTACAGCAGGTCGCTTTTGCGGGGCGATCGTTATACCGCCTCGGTGATTTCGGTTCGAAGATGCTGAACAGTGCCCGTCTAGGTGCGTCCGCGTAAAGCCTCGTCACGCAGGTTTCATGACGTGCTCAGGATCGCAGAGCGGGAAGGTTTGCTGCGCGGCGGAAGAACCACCATTCTTCGGGGACCTATGCCGGTTGCTTGAGCCCCCGCGATCACAGCATCAGTGTGTGCTAAATCTGGACTAAAACGAGCTTTGGCGTCGGGAACAACACAAAGCTCGTGCGCGAACTCATACTGAGCAGTCGAGATCTGATTCGAAGCCTTGAAAGACGACCGCAAGGGACAGTTCAGCATCCGCTAAGAAGTTGTTTGTTTTCAAACAACGTTAGTGCTGGTCAACGGAGTTCCCTTTGCCCGCACTTCCAGACGATCTGCCGCAGAATGCCGAGCCACACATCAGAATCGCTGGCGGGCACCCTGAGTCGGCGCACCAGACGGCGCACCTTTTCTTTGGTGGCAGCCGCAGACCCTGAGTGTAAATAGCCACTGAGGAGCAGTGCCTCGAGAAGTGAACCAGTGATTCTCTCAACCTCGCCCGCGCTTGCATCCTTCTGTTTCATCATTTGCGACGGAATCTCTGCATCGCGCACCAACTCGTACAGGCACACCGCGACCGCCTGTCCCAGGTTCATCGAGATATGTTCTTGGCACGTCGGAATATGCATCAGCCAGTGGCAGTGGCTAAGGTCTTCATTTGATAGGCCGACCTTTTCAGAACCGAACAAAAGCGCGACACGGCTAGATGTGAGTTGCTTCCGAATAAGTCGTCCGCCGTATTCCAGGCGTCTGAGCGGATGCTGCAGTTCTCGGTGACGAAACGCCGTCGTTCCCACCACCATCGTGCAGTCGGCAACGGCTTCGGCCACATTCTTGTATTCTTCCGCGCTCGCGAGCAGCGCCGACGCCCCGACAGCCGAACGCGCTTCGCGAAATGCCACTTCGTAGGGGTTCACCACCCGTAGCCAGGAGAAACCAAAGTTGCTGATAGCGCGGGCGGCTGCGCCGATATTGAGAGGGTTTCGCGCGGCCACTAGGACAACACGCAAATGATCGAGCTCAGTCAGAACAGGCAAGAACGTTCATTTTAAAGCAACCCCTTGTGCTACCGGGCTTTAGTTCGGCTTCGGTAGATTCGGTATTAAGCAGAGTGGATCTAGCGTTCGAGTTTGTACTTCGATTGGCAGCATGCAGGCGTTATCTCTCAAAACCCCTGCCGAGAGCAACTGAGTTGAAATAGAAGTTTTTCTTTGCCAAAGTTGCCGCTATTCCTTCGTTCCGCCAGAACTTGCCTCCATCTTGGGGTTATTACTGTGCGGCGTGGGAGCGGACATCAACTGGACAAACATTCGCTGGAACTTCGGCCAGTCAACGTCCATTTGTGCATGCACCTTTTGCAGGCTAATTGCGGGTTTGTCCTTGTCAGTCCACACTAATGTGTCACCGTAGCTGACACCCTTGTCCACGCTGACGTCCATGTAGACATAGCGCTCACGGGTGATCAGCTCTGGTTCAAGCCACGCGGCTGCTGCCAGTTCGTCCCACAAATAGCTGCCTGGTTTGCGTGTGTATCGGGTTATATACTGCGCTGCGGGTTCCTTGGATTTACCCAACTCTGTGAGCATTTCCTGAGTCAAATGAGTTTCAATGGAAACATCTACTGTTGTCACCGATATCTTGGGCCACGGAGCATGCAGCGTAATGCTGGCAGCTTCCGGATCAAACCACAAATTAAATTCCCGTCGTGGACTGTCTATGTACTCTGGATTGTCTGTCTGGGGATTAATACTTCCACCCATAATGACAAGCTCCTGAGCTAATGAAGCGAACTCAGGATCTAGCAGAACCGCATTCGCAATGTTCGTCATCGGCCCGGCAGCGTATACAGTAACCCGATGGGGATATTTGTGCACCACTCGACTTAAAAAGTGTGCTGCATCTTCAGGCGAAGCTTTGGTTGTAGGCATACCCTCCGGCATTTGAGGCACTTCATCTGGCTTGTGTGCAGATCGCGGGTTGGTCCAGGCACCCTGGTATTCCACTTTGCCGTACAACTGCTCCCAGAGATTCGTCCACTCCTTAGTTCTGATCATCGGTGTGGCTACTCCTGGGATGACCGGAACATCGGTTCGACCAACTAATTCGAGCAGTCGTAACGTGTGCGCGACCTCCTCGTCACGCCAGGCATCTCCGGTTACAACCGTAATCCCTAAAACATCCACACTGGGCGACTGCAGAAACACCAGGATTGAATTCATATCGGTGCCCGCGGGACCGGTAGCGTCTTGATCGATGACTGCGAGACGGCTCTGCTGCGCACCCGCACAGATGCTGAGCGTCGAAACAACGACCGCGAGTGTAATCTTCCGACAAATATTCATATAGGTATCGACCTCGTCGCCCACTTGAAAGATCCCGTCATTTTGAAACGTTTCAGGACAGCGACCTTATACGAGTCCATTATGTGGAATGTCAAGGAAAATAACCTTCTAACCAGTAGTCCTTCAAGCAGTGCTGGCTTTGCTCCGTGCAACATGCCGTCTGGTTGGTGCTGCAACCGAATCCCGAATCGTCAACGAAGTTTCGAGCACAATATGCTTCATAGGACCCGAATCGCCGTTGATGCGGTCACGCAGCATACGGGCGGCCGTTGCACCTAGTTCATATCCGGATTGAGAAACGGATGAGAGGGCGGGATTGGTGGTCTCGTCCAGATCAAGATCATCAAAGCCGATTAAGGATACTTCTTGTGGGCAACGAAGACCTGCGTTGCGTATCGCCAGGAGTGCTCCCAATGCGATCATATCGTTTGCTGCAAAAATCGCAGTTGGTCTTGGGACAAGCGCCAGCAGCGTGGCAGCTTTTGCATAGCCACCATGCTTGTCAAAACTTGCTTCCTGGATGTACTCGGGACCAATCCGCACCTTGGCTTGGCGTAGGGCGCGTTTAAATCCGACAAGTCGTTCCCTGGCGTTCGTGAGGTACAAAGGCCCAGTGATTGTCGCGACATTGGTATGCCCCAGTTCGAGCAAAAACCGTGTTGCTTTGAATGCTCCTCCCTCGTTATCCACAGTCACCGTGTCACCGTTCCAGTTCTTCGGGAGGCGATCTATACAGACCACTCCTGTGCCAGTTCTCCGATAAACACCAGCCTGTGAGGCGAGATCGCTGAAGTTAGATGGAATCACGATTAATCCCGCGGGAGCATAAGTCTGCAATTCCTTCAAATGCGCCAATTCTTTTGTGTGATCATTATCGGAGTTGCAAAGAATCAGGCGATAGCCGGTCGAAAAAGCTACATCTTCAGCCCCACGAACCACAGCGGGGAAAAATGGATTCGTGATGTCGGGAATGATCATCCCGATCATGTTCGTTTTGTCTCGCCGGAGACCACGAGCCAGTTGATTGGGTTGATACCCGACTGCCCTTACGGCTTCCATGACCCGTCGCTTTGCAGGTTCCCTGACATTCGCTGATCGGTTCAGGACATGAGACACAGTGCCAAGAGAAACGCGCGCCATCTTTGCGATCTCTTTCATGTTGGGCATCAGTGGTGCTCCTTAGAATTTCAGCGTGCCTAGCTTAGAGAACCAGAGTCTTGCGCAAAAACCTTAGAGTGTTTTGTGACAACGGAACTGCTGACAACTTATATCATGCGCAATCAATGACGCTGTAATTTATGGTTGACAAGGCACGCCAGAGTGAGATAAAAGTCCTCTCCAGCTTTCTTGAATCGTTTCAAAAGAGGGGTGACGTTCATGAAACGCTCGTGTGCTGGCTTGGCCCTTGTTGTGCTTTCTGCATTCTTCTCCTCCATGCTTTATGCACAATCGACTGGCTCAATCCTAGGTAATGTGGTGGATTCTTCGGGAGCCGGCATCCCCGCGGCGGTGGTTAACATCACCGAAGTCAGCACCAATGTGCAGCGTTCCCTGAAAACGGATACTGCCGGCCGTTTCGTCGCGAACCTTTTGCAGGTAGGAAAGTATTCGGTCAAGGTGACGGCGGCAGGGTTTCAGTCTGCAGAGAAAACAGGGATTGTCCTCGAAGCCCAGGGAAACCCCGAAATAGACTTCACGCTCTCACCATCGACAGTCACGGAAAATATCAACGTGGAGGCAACTCCGGTTGCTATCGAGACGACCAACGCCTCCTTAAGTCAAGTGGTGCATGCAGAGCAAGTCGCCGATCTTCCTCTGAACGGGCGCAATTTTGTTGAACTAGCAACCTTGGCTCCAGGGGTTTCCACTGGTGACCAGCCGTCAGACTTCTTCTCTGGTGGAGCGCAGAGCGGGAGTGAAACATCCATACGAGGTTCCTTCTCACTTTCATTCGCTGGATCCCGCGAAAATCGCACGGATTGGCTCTATGACGGAGTTGACGATGGGGAGTTAACTTCTGGCGCGATCGGAGTTGTGCCCTCAATCGATGCTCTTCAGGAATTCAATGTCCTTACATCCAACTACTCAATAGAGTACGGGACGCGGGCAGGTCCCACCGTTCTTTTAAATTCAAAATCCGGAACAAATCAGTTTCACGGCACTTTGTACGACTTCCTTCGAAACACCGCACTCAATGCAGCGAGCTACTTTTCACCTATCAATCCCGAGTACGTCCGAAACCAGTTTGGCGGATCTTTGGGCGGCCCGATAAGAAAGGATAAGACATTTTTCTTTTTTGATTATGAAGGAACTCGAAGCGTTCAGGGTCTGACTTCGTTGGCGCAGGTTCCGACTGCGCTAGAGAGAGAAGGTAATTTCACGGAATCGTTCCCTGGTTTTCCCGAGGTACCCATCTATGATCCGACGACGACTCACATGGATCCTGTGACAGGTATGATGACCCGCGATCAGTTCCCGGGGAACGTCATTCCGCAGAATCGGCTCAACCCTATCGCAGTAAAAATGTTGACCTATCTTCCTCTGCCCAACGTACCGGGAGTCTTATCCGCAAACTACGTCGATGTGCCTAAGGAGACGTTCAACGATAACAAGTTTGATATCCGCATTGATCACGCATTTTCGTTGAACGACCGCGCCTTCGCGCGCTTTAGCCGCGATCAGGCATCCGTGTATGTCCCGTCTGGTTTGCCCGCTTTTGGAAGCCAACCCGGTGGTTATCAAAGCAATCAGATATTGGACAACCATGGGCGCAACTTAGCCCTTTCCGAAACCCATATTTTCTCCAATAACAAAATTAACCAATTTACTGCCGGGTATAACCGCATTTTTGATCACATCACCTCCTACGGTGACGGCGGGAACTACAGTGACCAACTCGGCATACCGAATGCCAACCTCGGCACGTACTTCAGCAGCGGATTTCTGAACACTCAATTTAATGAAGGCTACTGGGGACTGGGTGATCGAGGCTTTTCGCCCATTCAGGATGGCACAAATGTTTTTCACTTTTCTGATGATTTTGAATGGGTCCATGGGAGTCACTCGCTGTCCATGGGCATGGGCGTCAGGCTCTTCCAATTGAATGAACTCGGTGATGCCTTTCCCATGGGGGAGTTGTCGTTTGACAATCTCTTTACCGCGGGGTTCGCCAATGGCTCGTTAAACGGGGCTACGGGCAATCCCATTGCCAGCTTTTTGTTGGGTATTCCCGCAGGTGGCGAACACGATAACGAGTTCGCCGGTCAGGTTTCAGGACGACGATGGAAAGAATTTAGACCTTACTTCCAGGACAGCTGGAGGGTCAAGCCGAACTTGACTCTGCAACTCGGCCTTGCTTGGAACGTCACAACCCCGACGGTTGAAGCCCAGAACCGCTATTCCAACTTTGATTTTGCCACAGGAAAACTTTTGCTCCCTGGTGTAAATGCCAGTAAGACCGCTGGTCTCAGCTCTTACTACAAAGATTTTGAGCCAAGAATCGGCATAAGTTACAGTCCGTTCTCGCGAAAGAATTCGATACGCGCGGGCTATGCAATTTTGCACGACGCTGGCTGGAATCTCGGAGCTGAAGGTCTGGACTTGAATCCCCCTTTTTACAGCACCTACTCTTTCCAGACTGACGACGTCACGCCGGTTACAACCCTCTCCCAGGGATTCCCCGTTCCGTTACAGCCCAATCCCAATAACCTTAGTGGAAACGTATACAGCCAGAACACCAATTTCAGACCGGGAACGATTCAGCAGTTTAACCTCAACCTCCAGCGTGAGCTGCCGTCAGGTGTCGTGGTCACCGCAGCCTACGTCGGCTCACGATCCAGTCATTTGCAGACTGAGAACTGGAATCTCAATACCGCTCCTCCGAACCCGCAAATTGATCCCACCAACTTACGGCCCTACCCCCAATTTTTTCAGATCATCGGGGTCATAGATCGCGGGCAGGCGCGCTACGACTCGCTCCAGCTAAAAGCGGAAAAGGCGTATCACAACGGTCTTTATCTTTTGTTGTCCTATGCCTACGAGAAAGGCTTTGATAATGGCCTGAACGACGATTTGGGTTCACTGGTCGGGGTCGCATACTATCCGCTGGTTATTCCCGGTCATAGCGACAAAGGCTTAAGTGTCATTGATCAGACCAACAATTTATCAGCCAGCGTGCTGTATCGACTGCCGTTTGGGCAGGGTGCTCACTTCGGCTCTAACGCAAGCGGCATAAAGCAGGGCGTAATCGGCAACTGGCAGACCAATGTCATCGCTCACGTGGCTTCCGGTTTTCCAATGGGTTTGGTTACGGGTGTAAACAACTCGGGTACTTTCGTTGGCTATAACGGAAATCGTCCCGATCAAGTCTGCGGTGGAAAACTCAGTCATCCGACGGTGCAGGAGTTCTTCAACACCAGTTGTTTCGTCGATCCAGCGGCAGGCGAATTGGGTGATGCTTCGCGAACTCCTCTTTTTGGACCCCGTTTCGTCAACTTTGATGCTTCTTTATTCAAAACCTTCAAACTCTACGAATCTACCCAACTACAATTCCGCGCAGAAGTTTTTAACATCTTCAATCACCCACAATTCGCGTTCCCCGGCACATATACGGACTCCCCGAATTTCGGGCAGATCACGCAGATCGTTAATAACCCAAGGTTGATTCAGTTTGCGCTGAAGTTCTTATTCTAGAGATTTGCTCGCGAGATGCCTGCAGGGATGTGAGCTAGGGCCCGTCTCTCAAGATTTTTACCCTTTGGACACTTGATGGCCTTGGGCTATTTGTTTCTGACCAGCTGAAGGCACGGATGACTCTTCCTCCTCTTTCTAACTAGTGACTATCCGCGCCCTTCAGGGGAGCTCACGAATTACCAAAGTTATTGGCTTTCCGGGTTTCGTCGTTGTTACCGGGCGCAACCTGTGATGTGATCGATGCTTCCGGACTGACCCATCGCCAGTCGTGTTGCTGTTTTCGATGTGCCCTGGAGAGCTGTCGGATGATTTGGTATTTTCTTTTCTTTTTCGTCTCGGGATTTTGCGGGATCCTCTACGAAATCGTTTGGCTCCGGTTATCGATCGCCCAATTCGGCGTTACCAATGCTCTTGTCTCGATTGTACTTTCCATGTTCATGGCGGGATTGGGTCTGGGCTCATGGGGAAGCGGCCTTGTGGCGCGTCGCTACCGCGATCGGGCGGGAGCTGTGGGTTTGCGTCTCTATGCTCTGGCGGAACTGCTCATCGCAATCTCGGCACTCCTCGTGCCTCTCGAGTTGGGATGGGGACGGGCATTACTGGAACGGATCGGATTTCCTTCATCCGGAACATACTACTTCGCCTCCGGCGTCTGGATCGCCTTCACGCTGGTGCCCTGGTGTGCATCGATGGGCGCAACGATTCCCCTCGCGATGGCTTCGATCAAGACCAACTTCGCCGAGAAGTCGTCCAGTTCGTTCAGCTTCCTATACCTTGCGAACGTGGTTGGAGCCACGGCGGGCGCGATTATTCCGCTGTTTCTGATCGAACTTTATGGCTTCCGCGGAACCCTCAAGATCGCGGCTGTATGCAACTGCGCTTTGGCCATCTCGGCCTTCGTGCTTTCCGTGCGGTTGCGGATCCCGCAAGCCAGCGGTTCCTCTCTAGCAAACTCGATTCCAGGAACTTCTGGGGAAGAACTCGAGCACAGCCGGCGGCCCTTGGTTCTGTTATTTGCCACTGGTCTGACAAGCATGGGGTTGGAAGTAGTGTGGATCAGGCAGTTCACGCCGTATTTGGGCACCATGGTGTACGCGTTCGCGACGATTCTGGCTCTCTATCTTGTGTCCACGTTGATCGGTTCCAAAATTTATCGCGTGTCGAACAAAAAGGGCATGGACGAACCAGCTCTGATATGGCTCGGGCTAGGCTTTTGTGCGTGTCTGTCGTTAGCCGCCGGCGACCCGCAGTTCCGTATCCTTACGATGCTGCGCCCCATTATCGGAATTGTTCCGTTCTCGATGGTTCTGGGCTTCCTCACGCCCATGCTGGTCGACCGTTGGTCGGGAGGGGACCCACATCGTGCCGGCACAGCCTATGCGGCCAATGTACTGGGATGTATTATCGGCCCGCTGCTCTCCGGTTTTCTGCTGTTGCCTTTCACCAGCGAACACTGGGTAATCTGCATCCTTGGCTTCCCTTGGATTGCGCTCGGATCCAATCCTCGATGGCTGACAACCACCGTTGCGCGGGGCCAGCTACGCTGGGTTGGCTACGCTATGATCCTGCTGGCTTTGCAATTGGCCTGGGTAAGCAAAGGATATGAAAGTCAGTTTAATAACCACATAGTCCTCCGTGACAGCACCGCTACCATCGTTGCGTACACTGATCCGGATGAAGGTAAACACCTATTGGTCAACGGGGTGGGAATCACAAATTTAAGTTTTGTCACCAAGTTGATGGCGCATGTCCCGATGGCGTTTATGAACCGCCCGCCGCAAAGTGCTTTGAACATTTGCTTTGGTATGGGCACGACCTTCCGGTCCTTGCTTTCCTGGGGCGTCACCACCACATCAGTCGAGTTAGTGCCTAGCGTTCCCCGGGTGTTCTCCTACTACCATCCCGACGGCGCCCAACTGCTTCGGTCACCGTTGTCGCGAATCGTGATCGACGATGGACGACGTTACCTGGAGCGTTCCTCGGAGCGGTTTGATGTCATCACCGTTGATCCTCCTCCGCCGACGGAGGCAGCGGGAGTGAGTATGCTTTATTCCAAAGAATTCTATGGAATCGTCAATCAGCGATTACAGCCGGACGGCATACTCCAGCAGTGGCTGTGGAAAGGCGATCCGGTTGTGCTCAGTGCGGTTGCTCAGGCTTTATTAGAGTCTTTCCCATACGTCCGGGTTTTTGAATATTTCCCGCACTATGGTTCCGGTTTTCAGTTCCTAGCCAGCCGGCAACCGATTCCCAACCTGAGCGGCGCACAGCTTATCGAGCGAATGCCCCAAGCCGCGGTGCGCGACCTTATGGAATGGCGCTTTAAACCTACGGCCGAAGAGGAATTGGACCAGGTGCTGGACCACGAAATCCCTGTCGCGCAGATGGTGGCGGCGGATCCAGATGCAGTGGCGATGAAAGATGACCGTCCGGTCAATGAGTACGTTCTACTCCGTCAGCTAAAGGGAAGCAGATTTCAAGCAGGTCCTCTTCTGGCATGGTATGAACGTACAAAGAATCCTTAATGGATGAAAACGTGACATGCGCTCTTATTTAGCCAGAGGGATTCGGTAACTGCCAAACGCTTTCGAAGTCCACAAAATATGGTTCGACAGGAATCAACGGGAAGGTTTCTCCCACGAGATCCACGGCTCTCTCCAATTCCTTCGCGTGGTGTTCCAATTGGATCTGCCTGTCTCCCTCAATGCAGCCAATGAATTTGGGAAACGCGATACTCTTCGCAGAGTGCGTGGCCGGCAATATTCAACAGGGACCCTTATATGCTCAATCGGCCGCGGCTGCTGCGGGAACCATGATTCGCGCCAGACCCAAGCGGAGACGCGCCTCGTTCATCATACTTGCGGTTCGCGTGGCACCGCACCGCGTCACTCCCAGAGCCCGTACCCGCAACAATGCATCGAGGTCCCGAATGCCTCCAGCAGCCTTGACCTGCACCCAAGAGGGAGAGTGCTTGCGCATCAGTATCAGGTCGGTATCTATGGATCCTGATGAGGCATATCCGGTCGACGTCTTCACCCAATCTGCGCGCACATCTCCGCAGATCTCGCATAGCCGGATCTTCTGATCGTCATTCAAGTATGCATTCTCGAAAATAACTTTTACCTTTTTCCCCACGGCATGCGTTTCTTCCACGACGGCGCCGATGTCCGCCCGCACATATTGCCAATCTCCACTGACCACCTTGCTGATATTCACCACCATATCCAGTTCCTCGCCGCCATCTGCCAAGGCTTGGCGAGCCTCTTCCAACTTGATCTTCGTGGTATGCCCGCCATGGGGAAACCCGATAGTAGTGCTTGGTCGCACCGTGCTGCCACCTAACCGCTCGGCGCAATGCTTCAGGGCATACGGCATGATACAAACGGTGGCTACATCGTAGGCCAATGCCAGCGAAATGCCATCCTCCAAATCCGCCCACTTCAATGCGGGATTGAGTAAGGAGTGGTCGATCATTTTCGCGACATCGTTATATGAATAATCCACGGACATAAAGCCCTCCACTTACTTGACACTCGTCGGTTGTTCCGAACAAACCGCTGCTCCACCAGCGATGCCGGCATCGGTACCATAATGTGCTTTGAGGAGGGGAATCTCCTGGCAGCGTGAAATAATGCAGTACTTCGCCATCCGATCAGCGAGATCGGCGAAGAAAGGATCCAGCATCACCGCTACACCACCGCCGATGATAATCACCTCGGGCTCCAGCAAATCAACAATGTTGCTCAGCCAAAGTGAAAGCATTTTGACGGTCTCCTGCAAAATTTCTTTCGCAGTCGGATCGCCGGCGGCACACGCCTGGCCGACCATCTCACTCGTCACAGCATCGACATGGCCCTTGGCTAAATCGAAGAGGAGCGAGCCGCAAGCTTGGCCAGATGTCAACTTGGCGCGAGCTCTTCGGGCGATGGCCGGTCCGGATGCGAATACCTCGATGCAGCCAGGTTTCCCGCAGCCGCACCGTGGGCCGGCATAATCAATGCTCATGTGGCCGCCTTCGGCCGCGGCCCCCGTCCGCCCATTGTGAATGCGGCCTCCCAGGATGACGCCAGTCCCGATTCCAGTGCCGATGCCGGCGTAAAAAATGTTGCTATATCCGCGAGCCGCACCCCAGCGTGCTTCTGCGAGTGCTGCAGCATTCGCATCATTCTCGATTTTTACCGCGACGCGATAAACCTTCTCGACTTCGGCCGCCAGAGGGAAATTGCGCCAGCACGGAACGTTGGGCGGATTGAGCACCACGCCAGTCTTCGGGTCCAATGGCCCTGGCGAGCAGATCCCTATGCCACGGATTAATTGGCGTAGTTCTGGCTCATTGCCTAGAATGAGTTCGATGGCCGAAATAACCGCACCAAGTCCCTCGTTCGCTTCGCCGTTTGCGACCATCGGAGTGCGGATTTGAGTCTTGATTTTGCCATTGTGGTCAACCAGTCCCGCGGCTATTTTTGTACCTCCAATATCCACACCGACCACGAGAGGATCGTAACCCTTCCTGTCCACCGCTCTGCTCCCCGACAGCCTGCCCGGAAATATTTTAGCCGCGCCCGTCGCAACAAGGTCATTAAAATAAAATAAGGGCCAAATAGATCGCTGGTTTAAAAGAGAACAGCACGGAACTGAACATGATTAGCACAATGCAGTACCGGCAAGCTGTGGAGCGTTCAGCAGATTTGCTCAAAAGCGCTGGCCTCTTCATTACAACCGAAGAATACGAACGTTTAGAAGTCGCCGATTTTGGCCTTGGTGAGCTGGGAAAAACCGGTTTGCAGATCCTGACCTACGTCAACACCGAAAGAGTCTGCGCTAAGGAGTTAATGATGTTCCCGGAGCAAACTTGCCCGGAGCACTGGCACCCTACGATTGGGGAAATGCTCGGGAAAGAGGAGACTTTCCGTTGTCGATGGGGCAGCGTTTCACTCTATGTTCCCGGGGAAGCGACGCGTTCCCTGCGTTGCCGTCCTCCAGCTGGCTCCGAGGCCTACTATACCGTGTGGCACGAGATCTACCTGGAGCCGGGTCATCAGTACACAATCCCTCCGAATACTCCACATTGGTTTCAGGCAGGGCCACAGGGTGCAGTTATCTCCGAATTCTCGACTCGGAGCACAGACGAGGCAGATGTCTTTCGTGACCCGAGAATCCGGCGCATGCCGGAAATCGGCAGCTAGCTGGCACCGCTGCTACGCGGACCCGGATAACGTCTGGCTCGCCATCGAATTGCATCCCGCGTGATTCCCTTAATGCTTCGCGAAGGCGTCTGTGAGCGAGGTAATTGTCGCTCCGCCTCTAAGCTGTTCGAGCGTGGCAGAGGATTTCACGTTGACCGTGGCTGGTTCTCCGGGAAGCAGGTCGAAATAGTTGTCTGAGATGTGAGCGTCGAGATCCCCAAACGATATTGCAACATCCCGGGCAAGCGTCTCCGACTGCAATTTCAGGGTGTAGCCGTCGTCGCTTTTTGTGAAGTTGATTTCGATTTTCGGTGCAGGCAGGTCCAGATTGTGCGTCACCTCGAAAAAAATTAAATTCCGGGACACCTTCTTGCCCGCGACTTCCAGATCGAAAACTAGAAAGCTCCGGCCCGGATCAGCTTTCGCCAACAGATCTGCTTTGGCCAATGTGAGGTAAATCGAACTGGACTGCGCCGGTATGGCAACTTCTTTCGTTTGATCGAACAGAACCGCGCCCGAAAAATCGAGCAATCGTGTGTGAATGGTTCCAGAAAGCGGCTGCAGCTTGTCCGATACGACGTACACATCCACTTTTTCGTCGTGCAAAAAAGGTGAGATCAAAACGTCGTCGTAGAAGCGGCGAGCGTAGTAATGCAGAGCTTTCCAGCGTCCGTAATAATCGATGCTTGCCCACGAAGCTACCGGCCAACAATCATTCAGCTGCCAGTAGAGCGAACCCATGGTCCGTGGACGCTGCCGGCGCAGATGTTCCGCGCCGATCTTGATGATCTCCGCCTGTTGCACCTGACTCAAATACACGAATGAAGCGAAATCCTTGGGCTCACGATATTCGCGCAGCATGTAAGTCAGAATCCGCTCGTTGCCGCCTTTGTTCTTCTGGTGCGCCTGCATCACGGTTGAGTGGATGTCAAAATCTTCCGGCTTGGCAAAGCTGCGAATCGTGCGCATTTCCGGAAACGATTGAAATCCAAACTCCGACATGAACCGCGGAAATTGCTTTGTGTAATCTTCTGCCGGCGCCTGCTGATGCCATACGGCCCAGTAGTGCATGTCGCCGTTGTGCTGGTTGTCGGGGATTTCCTCAAAATCGGCGCTGGGAGAACTGGGCCAATACGGCGTGGGATCAGCATACTGCGCAATCGCACCCTTGAGGATGTCGGCGAACATGATTATGTAGTCCTGCCACACTCGGTCACGTGTTTCGGGCGAAATGGACTCTTTAAACTGCTGGCGATCTTCCCAGTGATACCATCCGGTTTCCACCTCGTTGTTTCCGCACCAGACCACGATGCTGGGATGATCCCGCAACCGTTTGATCTGATCGATCGCTTCTTGACGGACATTCTGTTGGAAATCGACGTCTCCGGGGATCATGTCCCCACCGAACATGAACTCCTGCCAAACCATAATGCCGAGTTCATCGCAGATTTCGAAAAAATCGTCTGATTCGTAATGGCCGCCACCCCATTCGCGAACCATATTCATGTGCGCATCGCGCGCCGCTTGCAGAATGTTTCGGTGCACTTCCGGTGTAACGCGAGTAGGAAAGCTGTCAAAGGGAATGACATCGGCGCCTTTGGCAAAAACCGGAATTCCGTTGACGACAAATTCGAAACTCTTTCCCCATTGATCTGGCTGCCGCCTCAATTCCACGGAGCGCAATCCGGTGGTCAGATCAGCTCGGGCAATCATTTCGCGGCCGATGCGAACAGACGTCGAGAACCGATAACGATCCTGCGGGCCATACCCGACCGGATACCAGCGTTTTGGCGATTCAATGCGGAACGCAAACGAGACTTGGTTGATGCCCGGGTCGAGCTGAACAGTTTGCGATCCGTCGCTGCTTGGCCGTCCGGATAATTCATTGTGGGCGTATGAAATTATGGCGCTGGTTCTCTGACTGGCTTCTATTGCGAGTTCCGCGGTTAAGCTGGCCGTGTCAGCAGTGACCTTTTGCTGGTGTATATGAAAATCATCGATCCGTAGTGAGTCCCAACTTTCCAGCAGAATCGGTCGCCAGATGCCCTCGGTGAGAAACCGCGGTCCCCAGTCCCAACCATATTGGTATGGAGCTTTTCGCGTGTAGGGGGCCGTAGCGATGTTCTCTTCATTGCCGAAATTGTGGGTCGAAATCGAAGGCAACAGATAGGGCAGAGATTTCGCATAGGGCAACATGTACGTGACCGCTGAGTGAAACACAATTCGCAACGTGTTATTGCCTGCCAAGAGCGACGATTTGGCGGGAACGCGCCAGCGGCGAAACATATTGTTGCTGTGAAGGATTGCTTTATCGTTGAGGTAGACATCCGCGAACGTGTCCAGTCCTTCGAATACAAGATCCAGGTGAGTATGAGCGAGCGCGGTTGCATCTACTTGAAAAGTGGTCTGGTACTCCCAGTCCGTCAAGCCGACCCACTGCAATCGAAATTCGTTGTCGCGATCGAACGGCTCCGGAATCAGGCCATTGCGTAATAGATCTGTGTGCACCACGCCTGGAACCTGCGCCGCGTGCCAATCTTTAACTCCGGGCTGATCCGCATCCCCGAGCGCGCGAAACTGCCAGCCAGAATCCAGCTGTCGTGAAACTGACTCAGCGGCGCTGAAAGGAGAGATGAACAAGAATAAAACAGTAATCAGAAGAGCGATCGAACCTGTGCTGAATGTAGGCCGGGTTCTCATGTGGACGCCTCCAGGGAGTGTGCGCGAAGTTATGCGATCCCCCATCTTTGTTCTGCATCTCCTCCAAGGTGAGTCCCTTCGTTTCCGGGTACACGAAAAGAACCGTAATCCCCAGAAGTCTTGGCGCCAGATGATAGGTCTGCGTCAGCGCTCCCCGTTGTACCCGAGATGACTGCCGTGTCAAATCCAAATAACAGACCGCCGAGCGGAGCTATGATGGTGCTCTTCGCCAAATATGCATTCAGACTCACAAGTGGATATTCAGGTTGGCACAGTATAGCTGCGGGATGGCGGGTGACAAAATCCGCGGATCAAATGATGCCCACGCTTCATCATGTAAGCTGCCATCAGCATGTTCGACAAAAGAGAAATCGACGCGGTCATCTTCGATTAAGGCGAAGTTTTGTGCCATCGGCCTTCGGTCGAGCAGGTTGGCCGATTGGCGACGGTCTTTGGATTGAGCCCTGAGTTGTTCCGTGATCGTTGGGACCGCAGCCGGCCAGCCTACGATTGCGGCCAGGTTAGCCCCGACGCCTATTGGTTGCAGTTTGCGGCCGAAGCAAATGCCTCCATCACCGCTGCACAGATCGAGCAACTGCGGCACTGGGAGGTTGCCATGTGGAGCAATATCAATCCCGCTATGGTCGGGTGGTCACGCCGGCTTAATGATGCCGGCATCAAGACGGCCCTGTTATCGAACATGCACGCTGATCTGGTTCAACATGTAAGGACATTCGATTGGTTACAGAGATTCACTGTAAAAACCTTTTCGGCAGAAGTGGGCATGGTCAAGCCGAACGCTGCCATATACGAGCACACGCTGCGCAATTTGGGAACGATGCCGGAGAGAACTGCCTTTGTCGATGACCGTGAGGTGAACATCAAGGCTGCGCTCTCTCTGGGAATTCGCGCCAGCCAGTTTCGCTCTATAGAGCAACTCCAGAAGGATCTGAACGGTCTCGGTCTTCCGCCTTTGCCGACAGAATGTTAATGCGGCTTTGCCGCATCCGGCTGATTGGAAGTTTGCTGCAGCCGTTGAAATTCCTGCATCTCATGTTGAGTTTCGGCCGTTTTTCCCTGCTTGCGATAGAGTCCAGCCAGAGCAAAATGAGTTTGTGCTGCCAGCGAGGTGTCTTTTTCCGTTGCGAGCAATTTGGTCCAGGCTTTCTCAGCCGCTTCGGGATCTCCGTCGAGCGAGGCGGCTTTGCCGAGAGAATAAAGTGTTTCAGGCATGCCCGGCATCAGCTTGTCGGCACGAACCAACTCGGTTCGGGCCTCATGGGCCTTCCCCTGCTCCAGCAATGACGCGCCAAGGCGATAAAAGGCTTCGGCGTTTCCAGGCTGAAGTCTCGTCTGCGCCCGAAATTCCTCTTCGGCTTTCGCCCATTGAAACGCTCCAGCATAGACTTCTCCGAGTTCAAGATGGACTTCAGGGATATCTGGGCGAGATTGCAAAGCCTCGCGATATTCTTTTTCCGCATCTTCCATGCGCCGCAATACGAAGTAGTTTTCTCCCATGGCTTGATGGGATCGCGCGGAATCCGGGTAGGCAGCCATGAGGGTGTCAATCGCTTGTTTCGACAACAGGCCACTGGCGCGGCCAAGATAGTAAAGAACATCGGGATCGTTTGGGTGTGCAGCCAATGCCGCTTGTAAATTTGCAACTGCTTCCGGAAGCTGCTCAGTCTGAATCTGCGCGATACCCAGCGCGGTTTTATCGGGTACACGCTCTAAATGCGGGATCGCCTCTGCCGCGTAACCCTGGGTTAATAGCGCATATCCGAGCAACTGATGGGCGGAGACCAGACTTCCATCAATTTTGAGCGCGTGCTTGAGAGGCGGAATTGCAGACCCGTAATCATGGTTCTGCATGTAGGCCTGGCCCAGCTGTACAAAGCCTTCTGCCAAAGTGGGCTCCAGTTCGGTAACTTTTCGAAACTCCTCGATCGCAATCGTGGGCTTCTGTTCTTTTTCTGCGGCGATTCCAGCCTGCATATGCTGCGCGGCTTGCGGCGATAAGTCCTGTCCGAGTAGCAAAAGAACTACGACGGCGAAGATCACGGTTTCTCCGGTTCACGGATTTCGAGAAACTGATCGGCGTGAACATCGTTCATAGTTTGATGAATGCCGGATGGCCACACAATTTCCACTTTAGCCGTTTCTGCCGTCCCCAGTCCGAAGTGGACACGTTTGTCGCTTGCCGAAAGATAGCTACCTGCTGAGGTCACGAAGCGCGTCTGCCCATTCACCTGTACGCGGGCACCGAAACCATCGCGGTTGCTGTGTGTTCCGCGCAACGAAATCGTTAACCAATGCGACTTGCCGCCGTGATTCAGAAATACTTGTGGACGCTCACCCAGGGAAGTTAGCACCACATCTTGCCAACCATCATTGTTCAGATCTCCAAACGCGGCGCCGCGCCCAGCTACCGGAATTGTGCTGCCTGAATCCACCCGTTCAAATCGTCCATTGTGATTCATGGCCACGAGGGGCAGTTCGTGATAATGAAGCGATGGATCGATGCGCTCCACGTTGTCCAGCACATGACCCTGTGCAACAAACAGATCCTTCCAGCCGTCGTTGTCGAAGTCTTCTAATCCCACGCCCCAACCTGAACTTCCGCTGGATAAGGCACCCAGTCCGGTTTCAAGGCTGCGGTAGCTGAAGGTGCCGTTGCCGTCATTATGATAAACGCCGTAGATTTCTCGCGGCAGTTCGGTGACGATGATATCGGGACGGCCGTCGTTGTCGTAGTCCTGAAAAACCACTCCCATCCCGGAGAGTCGTCTGCCGTCTTCTGAAAGTGCGGCGCCAGCTTCCATTCCGACTTCTGAAAACGTGCCATTGCCGTTGTTATGAAACAGGTACTGCTGCATGCCGTCATTCGCTACGAAAATGTCGGTAAACCCATCGCCATCATAATCGGCAAACGCTACACCCAACCCACGACCCTTCTTGGCGGCGATTCCGGAGCGCTGGCTCACATCAGTGAACGTGCCGTCTCCGTTGTTGTGGTAGAGAATGTTGGTGGTCGCGGGAAATTCCTCCGGTGGACAGTAAGTGTGATAGTTCCCTCCACAGTCTTTGCTGTGCTTGGTGTCCCATTCCATGTATCGGGTCACGAAAAGATCTAGTTTGCCGTCATTGTCATAATCAAAGAAACCTGCTGACACGGACCACCCACCGCCGCCTACCCCGGCTTTTGCAGTCACATCGGTAAACGTGCCGTCACCGTTATTGTGATACAGAATGTTCTTTCCGTAGTTGGTGACATAGAGGTCGGGAAATCCATCGTTGTCATAATCTCCAACTGCCACCCCCATTCCGTAATTCTCGTCCCCCGCGTTGGACAAACCGGCTTTCTCGGTAACGTCTGTGAAACTCCCGTCTTTGTTTTGTCGATAAAGGCGATTCCAATATCGCGGATCGTGCCGGTCGAAGTTTTCCGTACTCTGCATCGGGCTCGTCAGACGGCCTCCGTTCACCAGGAAAATGTCCAGTAAACCGTCATTGTTGTAATCCAATAGCGCGACACCCCCCGGCATGGTTTCGATGAGGTACTTTTGAGAAGTAGGTGAATTCTGCAGAGTAAAGTCCAAGTCATGAAATGTTTTGACGTCGAACACTGGGCCAGCAATAGCCGCCAGGCAAAGCCCCGTTGTTATGACAATGGCAACGCGTAGGAGGATTTTCGGCAAATCTAGAGCACCCTTTAGCGCATAGAATAGCGCGCCCATCCGTCCCGCGAGAAGCTACCGTTTGCTGGATTCTCGAACGACCAGTCGCGGAGGAATGAGAATTCTGAGTGGTTCTTGACGCCGTTTGCTCGCGATCCTCGCTAGCAGCAACTCGGCTGCTTGGCTGCCGATCTTGCAAGTTCCTTGGTCGATTGTGGTCAAGGGAACAACCAGCGCGTCTGAAAAATGGACATTCCCAGCCCCGACGATTGCAATATCCTTCGGGATGCTCAGGCCTTTTTCCAGAATTGCTTTCATTGCTCCGATCGCAACCGGGTCGTTGTAACAAAATACCCCGTCCGGCAACGGGCGCAACCCAAGTAATCGTTGCATTGCTGCGTATCCGGTCTCATCATCGTATCCGGCAGCAACAACGTATTGCTTGGCGGCTCGAAAACCGTGCGTCATTAAAGCTCGGCGGTAGCCATCCACGCGTTCTGAGGCAATACCCATTTCTGGACCCCTGAGGTGCGCGATTCGGCGACATTTCTGGGCAATCAGGTGCTCAGTCGCCATGCTCCCGATCGCACGGTTGTCAACACCCACAAAACATGCCCGCAGACCGGGTAGCGGCCGGTCAATTAATACGTATGGCACCTTTCGTGCCTGGATCCGCTTGAATAGCTGCCGGCAACAGGGCACTTGAGCGGACGCGATGATCAAACCATCAACCTGGCGGGCCAGCAAAGAATTCATTTCACTGGCTTCGAGTTCAGGGTCTTCTTCAAAATAGGAAATAACTACGTGGTAGCCGTGGGGCCTGACAGTCTGCGCCACGGCTCTTGCAATTTCCGCAAAGAATGGATGTGTAAAATCCGGTAACAACAGCCCGATCGTATAGGTACGCCGCATCACCAGGCTGCGTGCCACCCAATTCATTTGGTAATGCAATTGCTTGGCCCGCCGCAACACTCGCTTCCGTGTTGCCTCGCTGATCTTTCCCTGATTTCGTAACACCTTGGAAACAGTGACCACGGAAACGTTCAGGTCCCGAGCAATGTCCGACATCGTTACCGTCATGGCAAGACAAGATAACATCGTTATGAGGTAAGCGTTTATCCAAAGTTAACGTTTACCTAATAGGAAAACATTAGATTTTCCTTGACAATGCTGTTCCAGTTGTTCGAGACTGCCGCGATCACGACAACTTCGTGTGGGATGCTATATGCCGTCACGCAGGTTTGTACTCACCCTGGTGTTGTTGTTTTCCGCTTCCTTTTCCCTCTACGGACAAAGTACTTACGGCTCAATTTCCGGCAGTGTTTATGATCCGTCTGGGGCGGCGATCTCAGATGCTCAAGTCACTTTGACCAACGCCAGCACGGGTGAAAAACGCGTGCAGCCCACCAACGCCGATGGGCTTTACACCTTCCCCAACGTGCTCGTTGGAAAATACAGCATGGATGTGGAAAAGGCAGGCTTCAAGAAGACTACGCGCAATGACGTAGTCATCGAAGTACAACAGTCCGCCCGCATTGACTTCACTTTGGCGGTGGGCCAAGTCAGTGAGAGCATTGAGGTGACATCCGAAACCCCGTTGTTGCAGCCGGAAACCTCTTCGCTCGGCCAAGTCATTGAAGAGCGCAAGACCGAGGAACTGCCCCTAAATGGCCGCAATGTCTTCAACTTGATCACAGTTTCGCCCGCAGCGGTTGCCCAAGGCGGATCCGGCGGAACTCCTGTCGGCCAGAACCCATTCAGCTGGGGAAACTACCAGGTTGGAGGTTCGTTCGCGAATGAGAGCGCCGAATACCTGGACGGCCAGCCTTTGAACATCGGCTATATCAATCTGCCGATCATCATCCCGACGCAGGATTCAGTCGGCGAGTTCAAAGTCCAATACAACAACGTAGGCGCAGATTGGGGCAAGTACTCCGGCGGCGTTGTGAATTTCAGCACCAAATCAGGTAGCAATAATTTCCACGGTTCGGCATATGAATTTCTGCGCAACAAAGTTTTGAACGCCAACGAATATTTCAACAAACAGACAGAACTGCTCAGCGATAAGCCAAACGAACGTCCTCCTTACGTTCAAAACCAGTACGGATTCACTTTTGGTGGACCGATCGTAAAGAATAAACTCTTCTTTTTCACCAGTTGGGAAGAGTACCGGCAGCGCACGGGCCTGGTGACCTCAACCACCGTGCCCACGGTTGCCGAACGGCAAGGCGATTTTTCTGCTCTGTTGGCGGACGGTATCCAACTCTATGACCCCTATACTGTCAATCCGCTGACCGGCGCACGTGCAGCTTACCCGGGTAACAAGATCCCGACGACAGAGTTCAGCAAGGCTGCGACCGCGTTGTGGGACAAATACTACATTCCCCCGACCAATCCAACGATTGTGGATGGCAGCAACAACTTCACTGCTGCGGCCAGCAGCGGCGGAAACACCAATCAGTGGGTAGGGCGCGCGGACTATAACATCTCTGATAAGACTCGACTGTTTGGGCGCTTCACTTATTTTGGTCTGACGGATCTGCCAAATAATCCCTTTGGCACAGGATTTTGTGAAGATCGTTGCGCGGAGATCTACCACACCAAAGCTCTGGCATTCGACCTCAACCACTCGTTCAGCCCGACTTTGATCGGCGACATCAATCTTGCAGGCAGCCGCTTTGTTTACAAACGCGCACCGCTTCTTGCCGGCTACGACCTGACCCAACTGGGCTGGCCAGCCGCCTACAACCTTGAAGCTCCCGATGTCATGCGCACGCCCCCCACTCCGATGTTTTCGTTTCCTAACGACATTGGCAGGACCCAGGGCAACAGCGCCATTGGCGATCACAACACGCAATACAACATTTCGCCCCAGTTGACCTGGATTCATGGCAAACACACTGTCCAATTCGGTGGCCAGTATGAACTGGGTTTGGATAACTACTTTCAAACCAACATCGCTACGGGTGCCTTTGCTTTCACCGGGTCTTGGACTGCGCAGAACGCTTTAACAACTGGCACGAGCCCCGGCTTTGCATTCGCCGATTTCCTTCTCGGTCTCTCTCAAAACGGACCTGTAACGTTCATCAACCAGACCGGAGGCGCTGCCCAGGTTCCTGCTCAAACTCAGGGTCGTGAGACCTACCGCGCGTTTTATGTAAATGACACATGGCATTTCACGTCCAAGTTGACGTTCAACCTTGGGCTCCGTTATGAACTTCAGGGTCCCTGGTCGGAACGTTACAATCGCTTGAGCTATTGGGACCCGAGCCTCGTCAACGCTACGATTACAGGCTGCAACGGCACAGCCGGATCCCCATGCATCGGCGACGTTAACTTGGTTCAAAGTGGATCGAATCCCACCCGGAACAACTTGCCTTTGGATAAGAAAGAATTCGCTCCTCGGTTAGGTTTTGCCTACAGCCTTGACTCGAAGACAGTCCTGCGCGGCGGTTACGGTGTGTTCTGGGTTCCGAACTATGTGGTTTTCCAACTGAATCCGGACAATGACATCATTAACTTGGCCACCACTCCTTACAATGCAACCGTAACTCATGGCCTGACGCCGTTTTCTACCCTGGACGCAAGCAATTGCACCTTGGCTGGCACTACATTTGCCAGCTTCAGTTGCGCGCAACCCGGTCCCTTTGGCGCCACTGGAATTTTGCAGCCACCGGGCAGAAATGCAGCCGCAAGTGGCTTCCCCAGCATTTCAGCCTTCGTCGCCGCCAACGGCGCTCCCACTCTCGCGCCTTACTTGCTGCCAAAACCCGGATATGTAGAACAGTACAATTTGGATATTCAGCGCCAGTTGCCGGGCAAGTTCTTTGCCGACGTTGCTTATGCGGGCTCGCATGGCGTTCACCTTTCGAACTACAACCCGAGTATCGTTATCAACCAGATTCCCGACTCCTTCATCTCACAAGCGGCGACGCAGTACAACCCGAACCTGGCCAATCCTAACCAGAATGTAACGATTGATCAGCCCATTGCGAATCCGCTGAAAGGCGCAACCACTACGCTGGAAACTCCTACCATCCTGAAGGGACAACTCGACCGGCCGTTCCCGCAGTACACCAAGTTGAGTCTGGCAGGACAAGGATGCTGCGGCAGCGTCTACAATTCGTTGCAGGTCAGCGTAACCCGCCGATTCCAGGGTGGCGGCACGCTGCTCGTCGCGTACACCAATTCCAAGCTCCTGACCAATACCGATACCACGACAAGCTGGCTCGAAGGTGGCACCACCGGCGGTGTGGGGCAGGTGCAGGACTTCAACAACCTCAATGGAGAACGATCTCTTTCTTCCGAAGACGTTCCTCAGCGCCTTATTGTCAGTTACGTTCTGGATTTGCCGTTCGGCAAAGGAAAAATGTGGCTGAACAACTTGAGCGGAGCAGCCAACAAAGTGGTATCCGGCTGGGGAATTGACGGCATTACCACCTTCCAGCGCGGTTTCCCACTCAAGATTTCCTGGGGCGGTCCGGCAACTTCCCTGGAGAACGCCAACTTTGGCGTCGGCAACATCCGTCCCGATGCCGTGGCTGGCTGCGGAAAGAGTGGGAACCGTCAGCTCTCAGAATGGTTCAATGTCAATTGCTTCGGACCACCGCCGCAGTGGGGCTTCGGTACTGAGTCGCGCGTAGACGCGAATCTGCGTGCAGCCGGGATCAACAACTTCGATTTCGCCCTTTTTAAGCGAACCAGCATCACCGAAAGCACAAACATCGAGTTCCGAGCAGAGTTCTTCAACATCTTCAATCACCCACAATTTGGCTTCCCAGGAACGAGTTTTGATCCCACAACAGGCAATAACGGTGCCAACGGGTTTGGAGTCGTCACCAGCACTGTGGGTAACCCACGACTGATCCAGTTAGCTTTGAAGTTTAATTTCTAATCCCATGACTTCCCGGACCGGGCATTTTCGCCCGGCCGGGATTTTTTTGCTCATCGATTGTGTTAACGGCGAGCGATAATCGGATTTCAAGCCGTCATAGATTGACCTGCCTTGATGACGACGCCTGACAGATGCGAACCACTCAGACCATTGACTATTCCGAAGCGCAACAAGTCATTGACGCAATCGTCAAAAAAGTACTGCAGATGAAAAAAGCTGCTGTCATCGCTGTCGCCGATTCTCACGGTGAACTCATCGGCTTTGCGCGCATGGATGGCGCGCCCATTTCTTCGATTCAGATCGCCATGAACAAAGCCTGGACTGCGGCGCGCGAGCGCAAGCCGACCAAAGATATCGGCGAGAAGGTTCGCCATCCGGAAAAAGGACATGATATTGCTTATTATGGCGATCCCAGGTTTGTCGGCTGGGGAGGTGGCCTCCCTCTCTGGAGCGATGGCCAGGTAATCGGAGCGATCGGAGTCAGCGGCCTTTCCTCACTTGAGGACGTCGAGTTAGCAACACTGGGGGCGCAAGTGCTAGGTCATCATTCATCACTCGAGAGGTAAACTGGTGCGCAAAGCTCAGATAGTCCTCCTGCTATTTATCTGCATTCTCCTTTCACCAATATGCCTGCCGCAGCAAACTCAGCCAGATGTCGAGGCGCGCGTCGATTCACTGCTCAAACAACTAACCCTGGAAGAAAAAATCGATCTGCTTGGCGGTGTGGACAACATGTATACCCACGCAGTCCCGCATATTGGCTTGCCCAGTTTCAAAATGTCCGACGGACCTCTGGGCGTTCGCAATTACGGACCGGCAACCACGGTTTTCGGCGGCATTGCCCTCGCCGCAACCTGGGATCCCGCACTGGCTCATCGCATCGGAGCTGCGATCGGTCAGGATGCCCGGGCCCGAGGCGTTCATTTCATTCTGGGTCCAGGCGTGAATATTTACCGTGCTCCCATGTGCGGTAGAAACTTCGAATATTTTGGCGAAGATCCGTATCTGGCTTCCCAAACCGCCGTCGCGTATATCGAAGGCATGCAGGAGCAAGGGGTCAGCGCAACTATTAAGCACTACATGGGCAACAACCAGGAATACGATCGGCACAACATCGATGACATCATCGACGAGCGCACCATGCGCGAAATATACCTGCCCACATTTGAAGCGGCCGTGAAACAAGCACACGTCGGCGCCATTATGGATTCCTACAATCTCGTAAATGGCGTGCACATGACGGAGAATGGCTATCTGAACACCGACATCGCAAAGAAGGAATGGGGATTCTCCGGAATCCTGATGTCAGATTGGACCTCGACTTACGATGGAGTCGCGTCGGCCAACGGCGGCCTCGATCTTGAGATGCCGTCCGCAAAGTTTATGAATCGCGCCATCTTGCTGCCTGCGATCCAGGCCGGCAAAGTTAGCACGGCGACGATCGACGACAAGATCCGCCGGATTTTGCGCACAGCCATTCGCTTCGGATGGCTTGATCGCGAACAAACTGATAACTCTATTCCGCTTCTCAATCCTGAAGGCACTCAGGCAGCTCTGGCTGCCGCCCGCGCCAGCATGGTTCTATTAAAGAATGACGGCGGTGTCCTTCCCTTGGATAAGGGGCAGATAAAGTCGATCGCGGTCATTGGACCTAATGCCTATCCGGCGCAACCCGCCGCCGCAGGCAGCGCGGAGGCAAAGCCATTTACGGCTGTCAGTTATCTGGAAGGAATTGCGAACTATCGTGACGGCGCTACGAAGGTTTACTACGACAGTGGAATTCCGAGCCTGGAGGACATGGCGAAGGAGACCGTCTTCACCACGGAGGAAAGCGGCGGCCAGCCGGGTTTGAAAGCTGAGTTCTTCACCAACCCTGATCTCAACGGCTCGCCTGCCATGACGCGCATCGATCCGTTCGTTGACTTTCAACCCTATCATTGGGCCAAGGATGCTGATGCCGACGCCTCGGTTCGATGGACGGGTTACTTCTCACCAGCTTCTCCTGGAAAGTATCTGGTGTTTGTCCAGGGACCCGGTGAGACTGGCGGCTATCGACTCTACATTGACAAAAAGCTGGTGTTCGACAATTGGAACGCCTGGTACGCCTTCGTAAGCGAGACCCCGATGACGATCGCAGCCGGATCACACCTTGTCGAACTCGAATGCTATTCGCACCAGGGATGGCACACTGTTCCAGTTGCGTTCGGTATCGTTCGTCCAGAGCATCTGGTAAATGCCCGCGCGAAATCTTTGGCCTCGCAGGCTGACGCTGTCATTCTGTCCGTGGGCTTCGATGCCTCCAGCGAAGGCGAGAGCGCCGATCGCATGTTTCAACTGCCTCCTGCACAGGACGAACTTATCAACGAAATCGCTACTGTCAACAAAAAAACGGTCGTGGTCATAACGTCTGGCGGCAGCGTTGATATGTCCGCTTGGGTCGATCATGTTCCCGCGCTCTTTGAGTCGTGGTACTCCGGCGAGGAAGGAGGCGCCGCACTGGCGCAACTGTTGTTTGGTGATTACGATCCGTCGGGAAGACTGCCGATCTCCTTTGAACGCCGCTGGGAAGATAATGCCGTTCACGACACCTACTATCCTAAGAGTGGCGAGAAGAAGGTCGCATACTCAGAAGGTGTTTTTTTAGGCTATCGCCATTTCGACAAAACGGGTATCAAACCCCTGTTCCCATTTGGCTACGGGCTCTCGTACACCACTTTCGCATACAAGAACCTGGCCATTTCTCCCGTGCAAGTGTCGGGAGATCGTCCGGTGACGGTTGGATTTGACATAGTGAATACCGGCAGCCGAGCCGGTGCGGATGTTGCCGAGATTTATGTCGGCGATCGCCATGCTCCTGTTTCACGACCAGTGAAGGAACTCAAGGCGTTCCAGAAAGTCGATCTCAAGCCCGGCGAAAGCAGGCACGTTGAAGTCAACCTCGATCGCCGAGCTTTTTCGTATTTCGACGTCAAGAGCCATCAGTGGACCGTAGCGCCTGGCGACTTTGATGTGTACGTCGGCCGATCCTCAGCAGAAATTGAATTGACCGGAAAGGTGTCGGTTCAATAGGGTTAATCGCATCCGTCGCTTAGGAATCTTTATCTAATCGTATCCAACTGCCGGAACCTGCCGACCGTTCGACCGCATCCAGCACTCGCTGGACTGCCACGGCGTCTTCAAAATTGACGTGAAACGGTTCTTGCCGCGCACAGGCGTTCAGGAAATCTGCCGTCGTGGCAATGAAGGGATGCTCATATCCGATCGGATGCCCGGGCCTCCAGAAATTCTGCCAATAAGGATGATTCGGCCCGGTAATGGCAATGCTTCTCGTCCCTTGCAGGTTTGGACTCTCGGTCGCGTCAAAGAAATCCAGGCGATTCATCTCATCCAGGCTGAAGCGCAACATGCCTTTCGAGCCGTTAACCTCGAATGTGTTGCGATTCTGACAACCGACCCCGTAACGGCTCACCTCGAAGCTCCCGATGCTTCCATTGGCAAAGTGAACCGAAAGCAATGCGGCATCATCCACATCACGTCCCGAAGCAAACGTGTGAGTCATAGCGTTCAGTTCGGTAATCGACCCATTCAGGTAAAGCGCGAGATCAATTAAATGCGAGAGCAGATCACCAACGGCACCGGTTCCTGCCTCCTCGCGTTTGTAGCGCCACGCCCCCGCTTTCGACGGGTCGTTCCCCGACTGGTTCAGATACAGCGCACGATAATGGAAAATTTGCCCCAGGCGTCCCTCTTCGATGAGTTGCTTAGCAAAGATAACCGCCGGAAGCCGCCGGTAATTGAACCACACCAGGTTCGGCACACGTCCCACCGCTTGTGCCATACTCCTGGCTTCTTGCAGAGAAACCGCTAACGGCTTTTCACAGAGCACGAACTTGCCCGACTCGGCTGCCGCAATCGCGATTGGGCCATGTAATGCGTTGGGCACTGCGATATCGACTGCATCGATATCTTTCCTGCTTACGACCGCTTGCCAGTCAGTTTCAACTTCATCCCATCCCCACTGCGTAGCTGCCGCCTGGAGCTTTTCCCGATTTCTTCCGCAAATCGCTTTCAACTGCAACTCGTAAGGCACATCAAAGAAATGTTTGACTTGGCGAAATGCATTGGAATGAACCTTCCCAATGAAGCCCGGGCCAACCATTGCGAGCCGCAGTTTTTGTCTGCTCATATGGAGTCGGCGAGTTCAGTTATTTTAACTTCAACAGAGGTTCGGAACCTAAAGGCTTGCGCTACGCACTTGCGCTGCTTGATGCAAGTGTTTGGATAAATTCGAGACAAAACGGAACTCAGACTTAAATCGATCACAATTCAATCTTCTTGGAAATCCGCTGACAGCTCTATCGCCAAACGTTACGCACACCTGCGCGTTTAGCGATTCAACTTCTTTCTTGAGATCGGGAAGCCGCCAGACTTCACAAGGCGCGTTGTAGGTTGAGTGGGCAGTAACCGGTGCCGTCAACAACATCGAAACTGCATTCGCCAGGTCTCTCACGTGGACGATGGAAAGCGTTTCATCCGCGCGAAATGGGATCAGGATCTCGCGTTGCCGCTGCTCGCCAAGCGCATTGAGCAGGTCGGTTCTCCACGCGGATGTGGGAGTTCCTGGACCCGATCCCACAACAATCGGAATTCGTAGAGTCACAAATTCGATGCCATAGTTTTGCCGATATGCGTTCCCAAGCACCTCAATGTATTTCTTGGCTGCTCCATACATATCCTCTGGAGCGGTGTAGTCGGTTTCGCAAATTTCATCCTCCGCTGGTTTCGAGCCGTAAATACTGACGGAACTGGCGAACACAACTCGGCTGATCCTAAAGGTTCGTGCGGCTTCAAGAACATTGAGAGTTCCGAGAATGTTGACCTCGGTTGCTCTCTTAGGGTCCTGTTCCGAAGCTGTACGTAAGGTCGATGCCAAGTGCGCAATAGCTCCGACCGGACGCGAAGCGGAGCTGAAAATCGTATGCAATCGCTGAGCGTCTGTGAGATCACATTGATGGCTCGTCTCGTCTTGCGTTTGGCTTTGGCTTCTATGATCGACTGAAATGACATCTTTATCGGCAGCTTGGAGCGCCGATCGGACATGCCTTCCAATGAAACCTGCTCCGCCGGTAACGAAGATGAGGCTGGGATCTACCATGCCGAGGATGGAGATACGATTTGGTGCTAAGAGCATTTTAGCTGTTACGGTCCGACCACATTACCCGAGGAAACATTTTCGGCGAACTTTGCCCGGTTTTTTGGGGGGAAACGAGCTCAGCAGAACTCATCGCTCACCCACCGACTGGCGCAGATGATTGAAAGCAACTCACGCCACGAATGGCGGGAAAAGCCAGCCTATCTCTCAACAATCCGGGAAATCGCGAGGCAGATCACTCGGCCTTAAATTTAACGCCCCAGCCTCTGGAACGGCTTACGGGCCGTCGTGGAGGCCCATCGGCCGCAGGCAGCGTGCTCCATTTCCACGTCATTTCTTCCACAAAAGGCTGACCCGCTTTTGCACGTACCCCTTGGTGATAACTGATGGGATCATAGAAGCTGACAGGATTCGCAGGAGCGACGTTGCGCACGATCTTGAGCGGCGCGCTCTCTTCAAAAGGAAACTTTTTCAGGATCGGGGACACTGCTTGTCTGACATTTCACTTGTTGTAGAGCGAGAAGATTGAGGAAGCAAAGGATTGTCCCAACAGCCAGACCTGCTCTCATCGCGTCTCCGTGACCAATCGAGTGTGACTCTATTTTGTCGCCGCTGCGGCGCCCGCCAGATGACTGATTTGATCGGGCGGAAGTGAGGCCAGGAGCTCGAGAAATGTGGCATTGGTCCAGCCAAATCCGATGACGTTCGCGGGATATCCAGCCACAACCTGCGTCTCGGAAGACCGGGTGACCACGTTGTATTTCTCGCGAATGGTTTTGTCGCGCTCAAAATTCTGCAACACCATCGAAAGAAATTCAGTCGAGACGCGATCCGCGTCCTGGTTGTAGCCATAACGGCGCATTCCTTCAACCGCCAACAACTGGATGGGTGCCCAGCCATAAGGATAATCCCATTGGCCCTGGCTTTCGCTCAGGCTCATGGCGAGTCCTCCCGGTTGATCGAACAGATGTAGATTTTTCATAAGCAGGTGTGCCTGCTGATCCGTCGCTAGCCCTACCCAGAGCGGATAAAACGTGGTCGCGTAGCGATAATCGGATTGCCGCTTCGTCTCGAAATTGTAGTCAAAAAAAAGACCCTGTGCCTCGTTCCACAGATATTTTTGCATTGCCTCCTTACGTGATTTGGCCAAAGCCTGCCAGTGCACCGCCTCCGTGTCTCTACCCAGGAGGTGACTCATTGCTTCCAGGTCGCGCTCGGTTTTGAAAAGCAAAGAATTCAGACACACGGGTGCATAGTGATGAGTAAACGCCCCAAACGGACCGAAGCGGAAGGAGATATCGAACCCCGATTCGCGCATGGAGCGGTCCCCTTTGTAGTAATCCGGTTTCAGCTTTATGCGCTTCTCGGGTTCGCACGATAATGGCGATTCCGTGCTGCACACTCGCACCGAGTACGAGGCGCCAGAGACCTCACCAACAGGAACTGCGACCTTTCCAGTCTGTTCAATCACAAGCGACGGCTGCGTAGGATGGAACAGAGAATATGCCGCGACTTGGCGATAAATATCGTTTTCGTCCTGCAGGGCCTCGATCGCCGGGCCTTCGCCGAAGTCGTAATAGCGTGAGAGGCCGGTGTCCGCGGCGAGATGGGGATCCTGTGTCCACATTTCGTAATCGCGTTTCACATATCGGTAGGCTTCCTCCATCCAGGCGCGGTCGTCCTGAAGAGCGGCTTTTTGTGCTTCATGGACGGCTAATACCATGGAACTCAGAAATGGAGGTTGGGAGCGGGTCAAATAGTAGGTGCGGTTGGCGTTGAGCACGGCACCGTAATGCTCAATCTCGAAGAAAAAGTTGTCGACCATTCCGCGAGCCAGATCGATGCGTTGGTCGCGCAGCAGCCCGCGAATAATGAAATAGCTATCCCAGCCGTACATTTCGTTGAAGCGGCCACCCGGCACGACGTACTTGTTCGGGAGATAAAGCAGACCCGCAGGTTGTATCCAGTCGAGTTCTGGCAAACCGGGCTTGTTTGTTATTGGCGGCAGCGATGCCACTTTAACGCCACACTCCTTCTGCATCTGCTCAACTTGTTTCGGTTCGCGGAAGTCAGCAGGAAGATAAAGAACGGGCGCGGAGGCAAGCTTCGGATCAGAAATTCCCTGGCAGGTGGTAGTGGAGCGCGTCAGAAAATCCCAGCCGCCATGGATGTAGGTGAGAATGTGCTGCAGGTCGGCATCGGACGTGGCGGTTTTGGGCGGCGATTGTGCAAGCGCCACGACCAGGGCCAGCAACGAGCACACCAGCACTGCGAGCTTTCTCTTGTACCGCAACCTAATAGCTGACCGGGGTTCTCGCATCCCGCTGCTCATAGCCAGAAACGAATAGCTCAACCATTCTAGTCAAGTCACATCCAATGGCGCGCTATCCCTACCCCTTCGTGGATTCTGGCTTCTCAGAATTGAATACGTACCGAGATCATAATTCGACGCATTGAACTTCCATCCTGGGAGCTATTGACAATATACTATATTTCTGCAAATATCGAATCATGGCCGTGGCAAACACCCAACGACACCCCGAAAAGATTGCGAAGTATGCAGATATGTTTTCAGCAATGGGAACCGAGGCACGGCTACGCATCATGCAATTACTTTTAGCAGCCCATCCAGACGGACTCGTGGTCAGTGAAATTCAAGAGGAGTTAGAGATTCCAAACTCAACCCTTTCCCATCATCTCGACAAATTGCGCATGGAAGACCTGGTTTACGTGAAGCGGGAAAGCACTTTTCTCCGATACACCGCGAACACCGATGCTCTTCAGGAAGTGCTTCAGTTTTTGTACGTGGAGTGCTGCACGCGAAATAAAGCAGTCAAGCCAGAGCAGATCATTCAGATTTGCAGATAGGAAGGATATGAACAGCCCAGACATCAAGGAAGTAGTGAAACAAAAATACGGCCAAGCAGCACTCAGAGTCACGAGCGGCGGCAGCTCGTGTTGCGGAGCTAGTCCATCGTGTGGCTGCGACCCAATTACCGCGAATCTATACGACGCGGCCCAGGCCGGGCAGATCCCTGAAGAGGCGTTGCTGGCCTCATTGGGCTGCGGAAACCCGACTGCCTTGGCGAAGCTCAATCCGGGCGAGACAGTGCTGGATCTCGGGTCAGGCGGCGGGATTGATGTTTTGCTTTCAGCCAGGCGGGTGGGGCCGGCCGGAAAAGCTTACGGGCTGGACATGACGGATGAAATGTTGGCGCTGGCTGAAGAGAACAAGCGCAAGTCAGGCATCACGAATGTCGAGTTCCTGAAGGGTGAGATTGAACATATACCATTACCCGACAACTTCGTTGACGTTGTCATTTCCAACTGTGTCATCAATCTATCCTCGGACAAAGACGCCGTTCTGCGGGAGGCCTTCCGCGTGCTCAAGCCGGGTGGACGGTTCGCAGTTTCCGATGTAGTCACTCGCGGCGAAATGCTGCCAGAGGTCCGAAAGAGTCTTCTGCTTTGGGTAGGCTGCGTCGCTGGATCATTAGAAGAGAACGACTATCGCACCAAGCTTGCTGCGGCGGGATTTGAGCAGATAGATCTGGAACCAACCCGCGTTTACAACGCCAATGACGCCCGCGAGTTTCTGGCGGGCCAGAACATTGATGTTGACGAAATCGCACCGCAAGTGGATGGCAGGATCATGAGTGCTTTCGTGCGTGCCGTTAAGCCTCAGCGCAATTGACGAAGAAGCGCTTGCGCGATCGCCTGTTTCGGCAACCGGGACTTGCAACAACCATTACGCTCAAGTAGATGCTTTTTAGCGAGCCTCGCACTCGCGCGAGATCGTCTTGATGAAGCCGAACGTGGCGCTATTTCAGTCTTGCGTATTCCGCTTTGGCTTGCTTGAGGACGGGGATAGTCGGGTCGGCATCTTTCCAGAGCGTCAGGAAGTCCTTGTAAGCCGTGATAGCGCGCACGCGGGCGGCGTCGGCGTCGGCGCCCTGTGAGTTCTTCGCTTGCAGAGCGTTAGCGCGCGCCAGGCCCAGGTGCGCCAGGGCTCCGGTCCAGCAGCTCCAGACGAGGCCACTGTGATCGACGATCTTGCGAAATTCGGCCGCGGCTGCTGCGCCTTCTCCATCAGCAAGATAAGCCTCGCCACGAATGTAGGTGGGATACAGACAGGAGATATTGGCCTCAAAAATTATCAGTCCGTACTCGATCGGCAGCGAAACCTGCAAATCGCGAATGGCCTCGGCCGGGTTTTTGCGGTTCAGTGCCAGTTGCGCATGAATCGCCGGCAGCCAAAGAGACTGCATCTGAGTATCGAGCGGGAAGTTCTTGTTCAGATCGTCGGCCAACGCTTCGGCCCGAGCGGCATCATCGGACATGGCAAAGGTCAACGCAGTTTCCGCCGAATTACCCGAACTGCTCGGAGCGAGCTTCATCCCGTCGGCCGCCAGTTGCCGCGCGGCTGCCGGTTCGCCGAATGCCGCTTCCCGCAAGGCAGAATTCTCCAACCAGGTTGATCCCGTCTCTTTGCTGTCGGAACGAATGGCAGAATCAACAGCGCTTTTCGTCAGCTCCCGCGCTTTGGCGAGATGACCCGCGTAGGCCTCGGTGTCGGATGCGAGAGAAAGTCCGTTGTTCTCTTCTGGCTTGCCTTTGAACCATTGCTGCTCTGCCGCCATGCCGGAAGCGTCCCCGCGAAGAAATGCCAGCGCATAGATCGTTTCATGAAGCTGGAAATCGAGCAGGTTTCGTGCCTTTGCCTGTTGAATGATCTGCTCCGCATCATCGAAACGCTGCAGGGCCAGCAGGCTGATCACCATATTGCCGTAGGGGATGCTGCTGTCAGGAGCGAAGCTGAGACTCAGGCGATACGTCTCCGCCGCCTTCTCGTATTGACCTTGCTGGCTGTAGATGTTGCCGATGCTGGTGTAGACCGGGTCGCGAGAGTAGATGCGTGTGAGCTCCTGATCGGTCGCGAGCGCTTTATCTAGTTCGCCAGTTACGCTTGCGTAATAACTCATTTCGATGTAAAACCTCTCGCGCTGGCTGGCACGCTCGCGCAACTGGAAAGCCTTGCTGTAATACTCGCGTGCGCGCCCGACTTCTCCGAGCCCATAGTAGTCCGCGCCGACAGAGCGATATCCGATGGCAAAAGCCGGATCGAGTTCGATCGCACGCTGATGGTAAGGCAGGGCGGCAGCTTCCCCTTTCTCGAGCAAAGCCTGCCGGCCGAGACTTAAGGCTTTCAGGGCGTCGAGTGACGAGGTGGTGGCTTCGGTCAGCGGAACGTCGAACTTTCGGACGGTGGTTAGCGATTCGCCCAGCTTGCGGCGCAATCTCGACGATGCCTGACCCAGTGCACTGACAACTTTCTGTTTCGACTCTGCTGTGGCGCTCTCCTCCGCCAACATGTCTCCGTTTCTGCAATTCACGGCCTTGAGTCCGACCAGGTATTGATGTCTCGCAGCGGCGATCGATCCGGCAACGTAGGCTTTGCTATCGGTGCGCTGGCAAATGTCCCGGGCAACATCTGGAGTGAGCTTTGTGTCGCGCGGAAGGGTCATCAGCCTGAGCGTACTTGCGACCTTTCCATCAGAGACAACGCTCAAAAATGGCGACTGCCGCAAGGAAACCCCGAGCGCCGTCTTCAGCGTGTCGTCGAAAAGCGGGTCGCCCGTCGTGTTGGTGAATTCAGCCAGGACGATCGTATCTTTGTCGGTTAGGCGCCTGCTTCGCCAGTAGTAATAAATCGCGCTAGCTACACTCAGGATCAAAATGACCGCGCACAAGGACAAGACCATGACGCGCCGGCCGCGCGCCTTGGCGAGGGAGTGCCAAGTGTCATCCTTGATTGCCTTCGCCACTTCTTCTGCGGTGGGGAAGCGTTTCTCTGGAAGCCTCTCGATGCAGCATGCAATGAGGTCGTTCCACTTTTCCTCGAGATCGGGAACAAGGATCCGCGGAGGCGGAGGGCTCTCCTGCAAGCGGCGTACGGCCGTGGAAAGCGGAGTGGCCTCGTCGAACGGCAGTTTGCCGGTGACCATTTCGTAGAGAACCAGGCCCAGCGAATAGACATCGGACGCCGGAGTCAGGGTTTTACCTTCAACCTGCTCAGGCGACATATAGGCAGGTGTGCCCATCTGCCCGCCCGTGGTCAATCCGGCACTGCGGCGGACGTCCTCGCCGTGTTGAAGCGCAAGTCCAAAATCGGTAATTACGACGCGGATCTTCTTCGTCGTATGAATCAAAACGACATTGCCGGGCTTGAAATCGCGGTGCAGGATGCCCATCTCGTGCGCTGCGGCCAAACCGTTGGCCATTTGCAATGCGATCGGCGCTGCTTCCTCGCAGCTCATCTTACCCACGTGCTGCAGATGCGCGGCGAGAGTTTCACCACGAAGCAACTCCATGCTTACCAGCGCGACACTGGCGTCAGCCGGCGTCGCGTGGCGAAACAGGTCAAAGATCCGGCAAATATTGGGATGCGTGACCTTCTTCGCGAGGTGGACTTCGCGTTTGAACCGTTCCAGCGAATGGGGATCGGAGAGAATCTCCGGGCGGATGGTTTTCAGCGCGACCTCTTCGTGAAGCTCGAGATCCTCCGCCTCATACACTTCGCCCATGCCGCCCCGTGCCAGAAACCGGATGACCCGGAAACGCGAGGCGAGGATTTCCCCCGCAGAAAAAGCCGGCTGGTCCTGCTTGCTGCGAGTTGCGGCAGCCAGATGGAGTAATGGATCGAAGCGAAAATCGGGACTTTCCGTGTGGTGGGACAAAAGCCGCTCCACTTCCCGAACAACGGTCTCTTCCGAACATGCGCGGCGAAGAAACGAAGAGCGTTCGCTGGCAGGCTGCTCCAAGGCAGCCTCAAACAGCTCCTTCACCGTATTCCATTGTTCCGGAGTGAAAACCATGGGGAAGTCCGCGAAACATGTTAGGGACGAATGGAAATGGAAGTCAACGGCCCGGCCGTGGTATTCCGACGCCGGGCGGCTGCGGTCTCGGCTCTCCGGTTAAAAGCCGCACAGTATCTGAATTTCTAGCTGATGAATCCAGTTAGCGAACGAAATCTTGCCGTTCTGCTAATCGCACACGTCGGACGGCAGCGACGAAGAATTCGACGAACAACATCGCACGTGAAGCTCGGAAACTCTATGCTGCACTTCGCGACCGTTACTCACAACTTGAACCTTCCCCTCATCAGTGGCATCATCCCCGGCGATGAAATCGCGCGTGCTACTCCTTTATCCCGCACTTTTGATCTCACTTTTTTGCACTACTCTCCACGCCCAGCAGATCTCGCTTCAAGCTCTCGTCACCCCATCCACCGTCATCACCAAAGATGGCCGCCCCGTCAAGTTCGCGATCCACGGATTCATCGAATTCGTATCGCTCGCTGAATTATTCCCCTACATCGACTCACAAACCCATCGATGGCCGGGCAATCCCGCCCTCGACGACGTCCAGCGGCAACAACTCGCCCGTGAACTCCTTCGCCGTGGCATCGAGAGCCGTGTCGTCTCCATGACCGACGAACGCCCCTTCGAAACACTCTTCACTCACACCGAAGACGAACTCCGCCATGCACTTGCCCAAGTCACCGAACCCACTCCGGTCGGATACGCCGAAGCCTTCATCGCCATCCAGCAAGAATGGAAACACAGCATAAATTGCTGGAGCGCCGCTCCCTCCATTCCTGCACGTGTCCTTTCCAATTGGTACCCGATTGCCGAAGGGATCCCGCTCTACGGCGCCACCTACGATTCCACCGAGCACTTTTGGCAAGCCGTCAAATATCACAGCGACACCACAGTCGCCGACCTTGACGCGCTCCTGGCTACCTTCGAAAATCAGAATTGGACGCCCTGGCTCGCCCGTCTCGACGCCGATCCAAGCCTCTATCTTCCGAACGCCTATGCCGTTGAGTTCCTGCGCTTCAACCTCAAGCGTGACCGCCTTCGCTGGTTTCGAGACCAACTCACAACCCACAATCTTCAGACCACCGAGCACGCTCGCGCCGCACAGCAACGCACGACCGCGCCATTCCGCTTCACCGCCTTCGAAGAGAAGGTCATCTGGGGCGACCTGGCTGACGTCTTCCACCTCGTCTACACCTTTTCCCGTTCAGATGATGCTCTCCGCAGCACTCTCGCCCACTCGCACTTTGACGCGATATATCTTGACGATCGCAAGATGCCCTTCATCAGCGAAGGGTTTCGTTCCCTCATGCTCGAAATCTGGCACGTAAAGTATCTGCAGGTGCCGCGCTTCCGCGAGGTCATCAGCTCCATTCCCATCGAAATCCGTCTCGATCATTTCCTCAACGACGGCGACTCCCCCGATATTCCAATTCCAATTTACGTTGGATACCTTAACCAGATCCGTCAACTCGCCCGACAACATTCGGCGGCGGAGGTACATTGAGTGAAATCGATTCCATGACGGGAATCGCTTGACCTGAGCATCTGCGCTCCGGCGCTACAACTGGGTCGGTTTCCATTTCGTTGATCCCAGCCCCAAAACGTGTTGATAGTCAGCCCGTTTGTGGCTCCTTCGTAAGATGATCAGACCGATGCGCTCATCTTTCCAGGCAGGTTTAGCAATACGGAAAAGAGGCGGTCCGCTGCGTAGTGAAAGCAGGATTCAGTTGAAAGATTTGACTGCCGCATCGTCGTCATCAAGCGTTTCAAAGAGGTTTAGGACCCCGACCAGACGCAAGGTTTGCACGGCAAACTTCGAAGGCTGCACCAGCTTAATGGTTCCACCTCTCTGCTTCGTGGAGGCTAAAAAGCGGACTAGCAGACCGATGCCGCTTGAATCGACCATCGGCACCTCGGCAAGATTCAGGGCGAATCGCGCCTCCCCGTTTGCCAGTAGGTCCTCCATGGTTTTTCTCAGATCATCCACTGGCGGCCCCATGCGTAACGCTCCGCGCAGACGAATCAATTGCACGGGACCTCGCTTAGTGACATTGATGTCCACCCTCTTCTCCGTTCTCTACAATGGCAGGCGAAACTAGGGCCGCGAGTTAGGTTACGTAAGGGGCCGACATTTTGCAAGCCGACAATCGCCGGAAGTCGTTGAATCCATGTCCCCCCGCGTCGCGTCGAAGTGCAAAGAATTGGCACTTGGTGACAATCAGCAAGTAAGAAAAATTCATCCCTCCAGGTCAAAAAATTTTGTATAATCCTCGACCGCCGGGAGGGTGCATGCACAGCGCCACTGCTCGCAGTCAGCTTTCCCGTTATAAGGTCTTCGTAGTCACGAACGACGAAAACGTTCCTCCGGAAGCCGAAGCATATCTAACTCCGGACTACGATGTTGCTCTCTTTCAGAACTGGAACGAGTTCCTCGCCGGATACAAGAAGGACTCTGCCGACGTCATCCTCATCGACATTGATTCAGTCGCCGAGCGTAGCGAGGATGGCTTGGCTGCTATCGCCGAACTGCGTGCCAGCGCTCCTGATTCGCTGCTTATCGCTTTGACCCGCTCCAACAGCCGACGCTTACGACATAAGGCCATAGCGGCGTCGGTAGACGAATATTTCATCGCGCCGATTTCTTTCCAGGAAGTGCATCTTGTACTCGGCCGCGCTCTCGAGAAGCGTGCTGCAGAGATCGAATACCGGAAGGAGCAGAGGAACGAGTCTGAGCAGCAGTCCTTTCAAGGACTCATTGGGGCAAGCGAAGTCATGCAGCGAGTGTACGAGGCAATTACACGTGTCGCGCACAGCAACAGCACAGTTTTAATCCGAGGCGAAAGTGGCAGCGGAAAGGAGCTGGTTGCACGCGCAATCGTTGCCGCAGGGGCACGATCTGAGAAGCCATTCATCAGCATCAATTGTGCGGCGCTGCCTGAGAATCTGATTGAAACCGAACTGTTCGGCCACGAGAAAGGGGCGTTCACGGATGCCCAGATGGCCCGCCCCGGGCACATCGAACTCGCCCATATGGGCACATTGTTCATGGACGAGATCGCCACGCTCGGGTTGGGATTGCAATCCAAGCTTTTGCGCGTTTTGGAAGATCGAGTGGTTACCCGTATTGGGGGCAAGACTCCCAAGAAGATCGACTTTCGCCTTATCACGGCCACTAATGAGGACCTTGAGGAAATGGTGCATGCGGGCCGCTTTCGCGAGGATCTGTACTACCGCATCAATGTAGTTCCCATTCACTTGCCTCCCCTGCGCGAACGCGCCGGCGACATTCCGCTGTTGCTGAACCATTTTTTACGGCTTTACTCCGATATGAATCGCGTGCCGGTCAAGCAGATGGACCCGGAGGTCATCGCAATTCTTGAAGAGTATTCGTGGCCCGGCAATATTCGCGAATTGGAGAATCTCACGCAACGGCTGGTCTTAATGGTGGATGGCCCGGTGATCCTGGCAAACCACCTGCCGCAGCAAATCCTGGTGACAACCACGACCAGCCAGGAAGCCATGCTTATTCCCGAAGGAGGGGTCAATTTTGACGAGGAGATGGCCCGAATTGAGGCCGCTTATGTCGGCGCGGCATTGCGACGTTCGGGTGGGAGCAAAGTCGGCGCGGCTCGACTCCTGCACATGGACAAGCAAAAAATGCATTATCTCTGCCGCAAACACGGAATTGGAAGGGATTGAGCCGTGGATTGTATAAAAAATTAATCTAAGCGAAGATGAATTTTTAATGCTACTCGATTATTGATCTGTCCGTACGAGCGCGGGACAGCACTCCACGAAGTAACCAACACTATGAAAATTCAGCTGTTATGTGTAGAGCAAGCGAGAGCAGTGAGTTTGGCATGCAGGGTGCACATATGCCTGGCGTGCGGGGTTGAAGCAGCGAAAAAGATCTCAGAGTTTAAAGCGCTAGAGGCGCACGAAGGAGAAACACCATGGCGATTCAGAAAAAGTCATTAATCAACAGCCGGACAAGCGAAAAGAAAGCCGCAACGAAACCAGCCTCTTCCGTCGGCGAAGCGAAGAGCCTCACCGCGAACGCGATGCTACGTCGCTCCCTCAAAGTGGCTAGCAAGCGTGGCTTCGGAGCGGTTGCACCTCGAAGGGCTTATAAGGTTCAGAAGTAAGCAGTCGAAGAGCATTTGTGGATCAATTCACTCCAGCGCATAGCGCGGAAAGGTACGTAAAATGTCAGTTCCGAAGAAATCCTTGATCAGCAACCGAGTTGCAGTAAAGAAGGCTTTGATCGCCAGTCAACCCGCCGAGCCGGAGCAGGAAAATTCCTTGAAAGCGAATTCCCTGACGGCTCAGTCGATGAAGAAAAAGAGAAGCATTGCGGTTTTCAAGACCCTGAAGAGAGATGCTTTCAGAACGATGAAGAGGGATTTCTAAGGACCTTCAGTTCACCCTTTGCTGTTTCTCAGAGGCTGCGAAAAATCGCAGCCTCTTCCGTTTTTACCAGATCTTGCCATCAACAAAATCCTGAACCTGTTTGCCAATCAAACCGGCAAAGGACCTATGGGTAATTAAGATCTTGGCGGTTCCGGACATTCCCACTCGGAGCCCTCCATCTTTATTGGACACAAGCGCAGTAATTCCATAGAAATCCACTCCGGTCAGTCCTTTGTAGCCCTCGACCGGAACCAACCCGGGCTCGATGCGCGTTGCCGAGGGCGACAGTTCCGCAACCTGCGAATGTAGCGGCAAAAAGCTGGAATCCAGCTTCAGCGAAACTCGGTCCCCGGACTTGACGTCGCGCAGGTCGAATTCGGGTAGATAAATCCTGGCCCGCAGAATGCTTAAGTCCGCTACTTCCAGGAGCAGGCGACCGGCATCGACGTAGGATCCGGCGAGATCGGCCGGCCGCGGCGTAATTACGGTTCCTGATATGGGGCTGGTGACCTGCAATGCAGATAATTGCGATCCCAACTCTGTTGATTGCTGCTGAAGCGCATCACGTTCCCGTTCCGCTCGGCTGTAGTCGGCATAATGAAGCCGCGCCTCTGTCGCCCGCAACGAAGCAACCTGCCATTCAGACATGGCCAGGGCTGCGCGACTCTCAAGTGCCAGGTTGCGCAGGCTTAGCAGCGGAGTTCCGGCATTTACGAATTGGCCTTCTACCGGCAACACCGACACGACTTCTCCGGGGACAATCGCATGGATTGCAGCTTTATGGATCGGTTCCAGGCTGAAGCGTCCGGTGCGAGTCTCCGGCCAGAACGGGACGAACAAAAATGCCGCCGCCAGAACTCCAGCGAATGCTGCGCGAGAACTACGGAGCCAGGCGTGCAGACGCTCTTTCTTGTCGAGGTAAAGGGTTTTCATGAATCTCACCAGCGTCCGAATACGTGATTTGAAGATCAGCAGTGCAATCAGACCCGCCGGAAGGAACGCCCACTCCGGCGAGTATTTCTGAAAAACGTGATAGCTGAACCTGACGACTACATATAAGAGTGTGTAGCTGTAGACGCCTGAAGCGATCGCATAGATCGCGAACAGCAATCGCCGTCGACGCGGGACAAATTCCACCTCTACCGGAAGACCGCAGATATTCTTCTTCCACCAACTCGACACAAATGCGGTCGAGTCTTCTTTTAGCGCGATGATCCCGGTCAGCTCACAAAGGATGTAGTAGCCGTCCAGCTTGATCAATGGATTCAGATTAATGACGGCAACCCCGACGCCGGTAACCAGCATGATCTTGTAAACAAACTCGTGAGTCGGTGTCCCAACCGGCGTGCCCCACCAGATAATGGAGGCAAAGGAGCAGAAAATTAACTCCACCCAAATGCCGGCGATGGAAGTGGCAATCCGCGCCCATTTTCCGGCATAGATATAGACCTCAGTTACGTCTACAAAAAAACAGGGCTCGAGGTAGTAGAGTAGGAATCCCATTTTATGAACCTCCCCGCCGAAGTGCTTGCAGGTGAGTCCATGTGCCGATTCATGAAAGAAGCCAAGAAAGCAGAACAGTAGCCAGAATTCGACAATGTCGCCCAGTCCCTTTTGCGTGAAGTTGTAGTACTTCAGCGTGTCGCTTCCGATCTCGCCCCAACCATCAATAAAAATCAGGGCCATGATGCTGAACAAAATCAGCGTCAGGAATGTGAACCAGCCGGTGTAGATAAACTTTGC
>Ga0070731_10000566_pt1 | contig 48077 bp, 39 predicted proteins | sample Coa_R1_2_FD_66448 | JGI IMG/M metagenome (GOLD analysis project Ga0070731, IMG submission 66448) | Surface soil microbial communities from Centralia Pennsylvania, which are recovering from an underground coalmine fire - Coalmine... | ecosystem: Environmental > Terrestrial > Soil > Unclassified ...
AAGTCCACCGGCCGCGAGCGCTTCAGCCGCGATTTCCTGCTCGACCGCTGCGGCGCCGCGCTGCGGAGCCGTCCGGCCGACGTGATCGCGACGCTCACGCTGTTCACCGCCAAGTCGGTGGGGGAGGCGATCGGTCGATTCGTCAAGCGGCCGCTGCAGGAGGTGATCGTCTCGGGCGGCGGGATGCTCAACCGGACGCTGATGGCGCAGCTGGAATGGACGCTCTGGCCCGCGGTGCCGAGGCCCATCACCGTCTACGGGATTCCGCCGCTGGCCAAGGAGCCCGCGGCCTTCGCGCTGCTGGCCGCCGAGACCCTCCGGGGCCGGCAGGGCAACCTGCCGTCGGTGACCGGCGCCCGCCGGCCGGTCGTGCTGGGGAAGATCCTGCCATGACCGCTCAGCAGCACGTCGCCCGGATGACCCTTCGCGAGAAGTGCGCCCAGATGGTCTTCTTCGAGCACCGATTCGGCGAGGACGATCCCGAACGCACGTCGCACCTGGTTCGCAAGGACGGCGCGGGCGGCCTCCTGATGGTCGGGGGCTCGAAGTTCGATCTGCCGTCGTTCGTGAACTGGGCGCAGAAGGTCGCGAAGGTTCCGGTGCTCGTGGTGGGCGACTATGAGGACGGCGCGGGACCGCAGGTGGCGGGGGCCACGGCGTATCCGTCCGCGGCCGCGATCGCCTCCACCGGCTCCCCCGAATTTGCGCAGACGAAGGGCCGCCACATCGGTCTGGAGGCGCGAGCGTTGGGGGCGCGGATGGTCCTGGGGCCGGCCGCGTCGGATCCGCTCGCGAGGCCTTCGATGGACGGATTCCACTATTCGAAGATGGCGGTCTGCCTGAAGGGCTTTCCCGGGCCGGGCGTCGAGGAGCTGGCGGCCGACGCCGACGGCATCCTCGCGGGCCCCGGGATTGCCGCGGAGGTCGACGACGAGCAGCCCGCCTGCCTGTCGAGGGCGGTGATTCAGGGGACGCTGCGGCGCGAATACCGCTTCGAAGGCCTGGTCTTCATGAACGCCTTCGCATCGCTGGGAAGCGGGCCCGGCATTTTCGAACGGGCGGCCAATGCGGGGGTCGACGTGTTCCTGTCCCCGCCGGATCCGGCGGCGGCGATGGACCTGCTGGAGGCCGGCGCCCGCGAGGGACGGATCGCGGAGGCGACGATCGACCGGGCGGCGACGCGGCTGCTCCTGCGCAAGGAACGCCTGGGATTGTTCGCCGATCGAATGGTGGAGGTCGTTCACGTGGAGCAGGTCGTGGGAGCCCCCGCCCATGCCGCGGCGGCGCTCCGAATGGCGCAGGCCGCGGGGCCGCCTCCAGGATGACTAGCGCGGAGGCAGCGAGGTCGGCGGCACGAGCCGAAACGCGGGCGTCTCGCCGCCGCGTAGGATGTACTTGCAGATCTTGGCGCGGTCGATCGCCATGCCCAGCGCGCGGCGGACGCGGACGTCGTCCAGCGGCTTCTTCCTCGTGTTGAACACGTAGAAGTAGCAGCCGTTGTAGGGGTTCACGAGGTGGTCCGGGCGCTCGACGTCGATCACCGGCAGGGGGATCCGGAAGAGCCAGTGACACTGGCCGGTCTCGTAGTACTTGAAGGCCGTCTCGGCGTTCTCGATGCCCAGGAAGATGAATTTCGCCAGCTTGACGGATCCCGCGTCGCGGTACGACGGGTTTTTCTCGAACACCTTTCTCTGCTTGAGCGTCCATTCCGTCATGCGATAGGGGCCGTTCACGACCGCGTGTTGCGGCTCCATGAACTTCGCCCCGTACTTCTCGACGGTCGCGCGATGGACGGGGAAGTAGATGTTCATGCACAGGAGCTGGAGGAAATACGGCGTGCGACGGACCAGCTTCACCTCCAGGGTCCGGTCGTCCACGGCGCGGACGCCGAGGGTTTCGGGCTTCTTCTCCTCCTTGACGATCTCGCGCGCGTTCTCGACGACGTACATCCGGTGGGAGTACCCGGAGCCGGTCGCCGGGGTGACGACGCGGCGCCAGGCATAGACGAAGTCGCCGGCCGTCACGGGATCGCCGTTGGACCATGTCGACGGGCGCAGGTGGAAGAGGTAGGTCTTCCCGTCCTCCGAGACCTCCCACCGCTCGGCCAGCGCCGCCCGAGGGGCGCCTTCCCGCTCGTCGGGCATGACGAGGCCTTCCATCAGGTGCATGAGGATCTTGTAGCCCCCGATGTCGCGGCTGAGGGCGGGATCGATGGATTGCGGCTCCGCGCCGCCGTTGAAGATCAGGACGCCGTCCTTCGGGGCGCCTGCTCCTTCGAGGGTCACCCCCTGAAGCGGATGGATGTCGCGGGCGTTCGGATACACCCCTTTCACGAACGGCTTGATCAGGTTATGGGCCACGTAGAAGAAGATCGGGAAGAGCGGCGCCTCGTCGATGAGCAGGCGCTCCGCCTGCTCGAGGGCCTCCAGGCGTTTCGTCGGGTCGGCGAGGTCGTTGGAAGACGCGACGAGCTCCTCGTACGTCGGGGAGGTCCAGCCGGTCGAGTTCGCCTTGCTGTCCTCGGTGAAGAGTTCGAGGAAGGCGAGCGGGTCCGAGAACTCCCCGATATAGCCCTGTCTGGCGATCTCGAATTCGCCGCGGCGGACGGCGCCCATCATGAGGGGGAACTCCATGTTGCGGAGGTCGACGTTGATGCCGAGATTGACGCGCCACATCTCCTGGATCGCGGACGCGATCTGCTTGTGATAGTCGTCGGTGTTGTACAGGACTTCGAGTTTCGGGAACCCCTTGCCGTCGGCGAACCCCGCGTCGGCGAGGAGTTTTCGGGCGCCGACGACCGTCGGATCCGCCGCGGCGGAGGCGGGAGGATCCGACTTTCCGCAACCGGCGAGCGCGAGAAGGGCCAGGGCGGCGAGCCTACTTCTGCTGAACATCGAACGCGTCCCGCAAGCCGTCGCCGACGGCGTTGAGGCAGTACAAGGTGGCGGCGAGCTGCGATCCGGGAAACACCACCAGCCACCAATAGACGCGGAGCGGATTGAGCGCGCCCGCGCCGTCGCTGATCAGGAGGCCCCACGAGGTCGCGGGTTCGCTGATGCCGAGACCCAGGAACGAGAGGAAGGCCTCCTGGAGCATGACCGAGGGGACAGTCAGCGTCGAGTAGACGATGACCGGACCCAGGATGTTCGGGATCATGTGGCGGGCGATGATCGCCGGCGTCGGCACCCCGAGGGCCCGGGCCGCTTCGACGAATTCCTTCTCTTTCAGGCTGAGCACTTGGCCGCGGACGATGCGGGACATCGTCATCCAGCTGAAACAGCCCAGCACCATGAACACGATCAGGAAGCTGCGTCCCAGCACGGCCATGACGATGATCACCAGGAACATGGTGGGAAGCCCGTACAGGACGTCGACGAAGCGCATCATGACCGTGTCCGTCCGGCGTCCGAGGAACCCCGCCGTCGCCCCGTAGGCGACGCCGATGGCCAGGCTGACCGCGGTCGCCAGCAGGCCGACGGCGAACGAGATCCGGCCGCCCATGAAGGTGCGCACCAGGAGGTCCCGGCCGTTCGGATCGGTGCCCATCCAGTACGTCCGGTTCGGCGCCTGCTTTTGGAGCTCCAGCGTCTGGGTGCGGAAGTCATGGGACGACAGGAGCGGAATGACCACCGTGGACAGGCCCAGGGCCGACAGGATCCAGAAGCACACCATGGCGCGGCGGTTCTTGACGAAGCGGCGCAGCGCGAGCTGCGTGGGACTCCGGCTCTCGACGGCCGCGGCATTCATGTCAGGCGCACCCGGGGATCGAGGAACGAGTAGCCCACGTCCACCATCATGTTCAGCAGGATCACCAGGCTGCTATAGATGAGGACCGCGCCCATCAGGATGGCGTCGTCGCGGGCGAAGACGGCGTCGATGAAATGCTGCCCCATCCCCGGAATGTTGAAGACCTTCTCGACGACGACGGAGCCGGTGATCACGTAGGCGGCCATCGGTCCGGCGTAGGACAGCACCGGCGTGATGCCGTTCTTGAGCGCGTGCTTGAGGAACACGGTCCGCTCGTCGACGCCCTTCGCGCGAGCCGTCCGGATGTAGTCCTTGTGGATCACGTCCAGCATGCCGGCTCGGGTGAGCCGGGAGACGTAGGCGATGTGCACGGCGCTGAGCGTGAGGGCGGGGAGGATCAGCTTGAGCAGTTCGTCCGGGCTGAAATTCTCCGGCCATCCGGCGACCGGAAGCCACTTCTGGTAAAGGGCGAAGATCATGACCAGGAGGGGTCCCAGGAGGAAATTGGGGACGCAGATCCCGGTCAGCGCGATGCTGGAGGCCGCGTGATCGGAAAATTTGTTCTGTCTTGCGGCCGCGAGAATCCCGAGGGGAATGCCGACGAGCAGGGAGAAGGCGAACCCGAGCACTCCCAACTGGATCGAGGTGCCGAAGGAGGGAAGCAGGATCTCGTCCACCCGCTTGCCGGGGTACTTGGTCGACAGCCCGAAGTCCCCGGTGAGGTAGCCCTTCATCCGGAGCACGTACTGAACCGGGAGCGGCTTGTCCAGGTTGTAGGCGCGCTCGAGATTGCGCAGGACTTCGGGAGGCATCCGACGCTCGCTGGTGAAGGGACTGCCCGGGGAGAAGCGGATCATGAAGAAGGACAGGGTCGCAATGCTGAAGAGGGCGAGCAGGCCTCCGGCGATCCGCTTGAGGAAAAAGAGGATCATGGCGGCGGCTTCCCCGCCAGCCGCATCCGGTTGTAGGGATGAGTGTCGCGGAGGTTGTCGTAGAAACCCGAGACCTCGGGTTTCACCAGGTTCTTCGTCACGTAGAAGTAGATGGGCATGATGGGGAGCTCCTCCATGAGGATGGCCTCGGCATCGTGGAGGATCGTCATGCGGCGGGCGGGATCCAGCTCCTTGCCCGCGGAAGCGATGAGGCGGTCGTACTCCGGGTTCTTGAAGTCCGTGTTGTTCTGCCCGTTGGTGCTCGTGAACATGTCCAGGAACGTATTGGGGTCGTTGTAGTCGGCGATCCAGGCCCGTCGCGTGATGTCGAACTCCAGGTGGTTCTGCATCTCGAGCATCACCTTGAACTCGACGTTCCGGAGCTCGGTCTCGATGTGCAGCGTGTTCCGCCACATCTCCTGGATCGCGGACGCGATGTTCCGGTGGCCTTCCTGGGTGTTGTAGAGGATCTCGAATTTCGGGAAGCCTTTGCCGTCGGGGTATCCGGCTTCCGCGAGCAGCGCCTTCGCCGCTTCGGGGTCGTAGGAGCCCATCGTTGCCGGCGTGTAGCCCAGCATCCCCGGAGGGACGAAGGAGTTGGCCGGAATTTCCCCGGCCCGCGAGATGAACTTGGTGATCTTCACCTTGTCGATGGCCCGTGCCAGAGCCTGCCGGACCTTCTTCTTGCCCAGGACGTCCTTCTTGAGGTTGAAGCCGTAAAAGTACGTCGTCAGCATCGGGCCGGTGTAATAGTCGGGCCGTTTGAGGAGCTCCTCGATGTAGTCCCGCGGCACGTCGTTGAGCCAGTGGATCCGGCCCTTGTCGTAGAGGTTGAAGGCCGTCGTGGCGTTCTCGATCGGCAGGAATTTCAGTTTGAGGTCGGCAACGTTGGCGGCGTCCCAGTAGTTCGGATTCTTCTCCAGGAGGATGTACTCCTTGATCTTCCACTCCTTCAATCGGAAGGGGCCGTTGCCGACCAGATTGCCCGGCCTCGTCCAGTTCTTGCCCCCGGCGTCCACGGAGGGGCGGTGCACCGGAAAATACGTGAAGAACGCGGCGAGGTCGAGAAAGTAGGCCGTCGGCGCCTCCAGCGTGACGACCAGGGTGTGGTCGTCAGTGGCTTGGACGCCGACCTGGTCCAGGGGGACGTCGACGCGCCGCGAGGCTTCCTCGACGGCCTTGCGAAGCTGGGCCGCGACCGTCTCGTCCTTTTCCCGTTCGAGGCAGCCGCGGAGCGCGGCGACGTGCCGTTTCTGCGCGAGCTCCGCGAGGCTCGCGGCGTCCTCGTCGCGCTTCTTGGCGGCCGTCTCCGACCAGCCCTTCAGGATGAGGTCCGCCGAGGCTCCATTGAAATAGCCTTTCGCGTTCTTCAGGTAATTCGAGATCTGCTCGACGTACTTGGACCCGAAAACGGGATCCAGCACCCGTTTCCAGGACCATTCGAAATCCCGGGCCGTCACGGGATCGCCGTTGGACCATTTCGCCGTTCGAAGGTGGAAGGTGTACTTCGTGCCATGCTCCGCGATGTCCCAGCGCTCGGCGATGCCCGGCTTGAGGGAAAGGTCCTTCGGATCGTAGACGCACAGGCCCTCGAAGAGCCCGATCGTCACCCGGTAGTCCGGCTGGCTGGATTCGAGGCCGGGATCCAGCGTTTCCGGCTCCGTGCCGTTGCCGATCACGAGGGTATTCGGATCGTCGCCGGCCTTGGAGCAGCTGGAACCGGCGAGGAGGGCGAGGGCCAGGGCGAGAGGGAGCCTCAACCAGCCCTTCAGCATGGGCCTATCTTAGGTCCGTGTCGCGGGTCGAGTCAACGAGCCGCTATGGGGTCGGCTTCGCATCGAGACTGGGCATTCCCATGATGCTGAAACCGGCGTCGACGTGGATCACCTCGCCGGTCACCGCCGAGCCCAGATCCGAGCAGAGCGAGAGCGCCGTGTTCCCGACGTCGTCCGTCGTGACGAGGCGGTTGAGCGGCGCGTTCTTCTCGCAATAGTCCAGCATGGAACGGAAGCCGCCGACGCCCGCGGCCGCGAGCGTCTTGATCGGGCCGGCCGAGATGGCGTTCACCCGGATCTTCTGTTTCCCCAGATCGTAGGCGAGGTACCGGACGCTCGCCTCCAGGGCGGCCTTGGCCACTCCCATCACGTTGTAGTGGGGGATGACTTTCTCCGCCCCGTAGTAGGTGAGCGTGAGGATGCTCCCGCCGCCGCTCATGAGTCCGCGGGCCCGCTGCGCCAGGGCCACGAGGCTGTAGGCGCTTACCTCGAGAGCCGTGCGAAAGCCGTCCCGGCTCGTGGTGACGAACTGGTTCTCGAGATCTTCCTTCTTGGCAAACGCGATCGCGTGGATCAGCACGTCGATCGTTCCGAACTTGCTCCTCGCCTTGGCGAAGAGGGCGTCGAGCTGATCGTCCTTGCCCACATCGCAGGGCTCGATGAAATCACAGCCGACCGTTCCCGCCAGGGGGGTGACGCGGTCCTTCAGCGCCTCGCCGGCGTAGCTGAGGCCGATGACGGCCCCTTCGCGATGGAAGGTCCGGGTGATGCCCCACGCGATGGAGCGCTCATTGGCGACGCCGAAGATCAGGGCTTTCTTGCCGCTCATCAACCCCATGGGCCCGGCCCTTTCGTGCTGAAGTACCGGGGAACTATAGTGTGGGAGCCCGGGAGTGACAAGCCTTATTGGGTCGGCGGGATCCCGCGCTGCCCCAGGAAGTTCTTGAGCAGATCCAGCCCCGCCCCCGTGCGGTAGCTCTCGGGATGGAACTGCACCCCCTCCAGGGGCCGGGTGCGATGTCGGAGCCCCATGACGTCGCCGTCTTCCGACCTCGCCGTCACGACGAAGTCCTCGGGCAGCGTGGATTCGTCGATGATCAGCGAATGGTACCGCATGGCGGAGAAGGGATTGGGCAGCCCCTCGTAGAGGCGCGATCCGTCGTGCCGGATCTCGCTCGTCTTTCCGTGCATGGGGCGCCGCGCTCGGATGATGCGGGCGCCGAACGCGTGCGCGATGCACTGGTGGCCGAGACAGACGCCGAGGATCGGGATCCTCTCGGAGAGCCGACGGATCACCCGATTCGACACGCCCGACTCGCGAGGGGTACAGGGACCCGGAGAGATGACGATCCGCTCCGGGGAACGCGACTCGACCTCCTCCACCGTCAGCGCGTCGTTGCGCACCGTCTCGACCTCGGCTCCGAGAGACCCGAGGGCCTGAACGAGGTTGTAGGTGAACGAGTCGTAATTGTCGATGAGGAGGATCATCGGACTACTTCTTCTTGCGGCGCTCGATGTCCTGCCGAAGCTTCTGCAGCGTCGTCCAGGTGCCCGAATTGCGGAGCTGCTGGGGAAACGTCTCGATCTTGCGGATCGCGTCGTCGTAGCGGCGTTCGTCCGCGAGGGCGACGGCCGCCTCGTGGATCTCGGTGTAGTAGGGCTCGGCCAGCTTCTCGTATCGGGAATTGTAGTCGTTCTGGAGGGCGCGGATTTCGTTCACGCGGGTCGATCCGGACTTCGCGGCGGTCTCGATCGCCAGCTGGAATTTGGGCTGCAGCTCCGAGTAGCGCTTGAACTCCGAATCCGTGGCGACGGCTCCCTTGAGCTCGTCGATCAGCGGTGCGAGTTCCCGCGCGGCCTCCTCGCCTTCCTTGTCCCGCTGGGCCTTGGTGATGAGGACGTCGAGCGGCTTCTCATAGGATGTCCCCCTGCAGGCTCCTCGCGCCTTCTCGGCGGCGGCCAGGATGATCTCGGCGGAGGCCCCGGAACGGCCGGCGAGCTCCTGAACCAGGAGGAAGGCCTCTCGCGCCCTGGCATCCGGAGTCGCGGCGGGCCCGGAGGCTGCGGAGGAAGAGTTCTGGGAATGGGGGGACGTGGGGGGAGGCTCCGGAGAGGCCCGAAAGGCGACGAACGCCCCCCCGGCGCCGAGAAGAAGGACGGCTCCGGCGATTCCCGCGATCCAAGGCGTCCGGGACGGAGCGGAGACGGAGGGAGCCGCGCGTCGAGACGCCGCCTTTCGGTCCGCCCGGATCGGTGGGAGAGCCGGGGCGGGAGCGGGCTTTGCGGCCGTCGTCCGGACGGCGGGGGATCGAGGAGCGGGCGCCGGCGCTTTCTTGGCCAGCCCCGGCGGCGGCGCCGCCACGGGAGTGGGCGGCGCCCCGGAAAGATCGTCCAGCGAGACGTTCTGGATCGCCTCTCCCTTGCAGCCTCCGCAGTAGCGCTTGCCGAGCAGGGTGACGGCCTGGCCGGTCTCCAGATCCGAGTCCCGGATCGGGTTGCCGCAGGCATCACAGGGAACGATGCGAGAAGACATAGAGGTCGAGAGTCCGTTCAACTCGGACGGAAATTGGACGAAAAAAGATTCTAGCAGGGCTCCCAAAACCCGGTCAAACCTCTTTTTCCGGGAAAAAAATTGACATCGCAAAGCCCCGGTCTATAATTACTTGACCAAAGTCCCCTGGAACACCACACGGAGGCGGTATGCGTCGTTCAGTACGGGTGCTTGTCGCATCAACGTTGATCGCCGCCTTCGCTTTGTCGCTCGACGGAGCCGCCCAGGACAAGAAGCCCGAAGCCCCTCCGCCCGCTCCCGGAGCCGTTCCCGCGGGGCAGCAGGACAAGATCGACATCGGCGCCACCCTGGACTCCTGGTACAAGGTCTTCCAGAAAGACCAGGTGGTGGGATACGCCCACGAGTATCTGCGCCGCGCCCCCCCTGGAAACGCCTACCGCTATACTTATACGGCCGACTCCGAGATGGAGCTGATGGTTCCGGATCCGAAAGATCCGAAGAAGGAAATCGCCCGGACGGAGTCCCTGCGCATCCAGAAGACCCAGCTGGACGATACGTACGCGCCGGTGGCCCTGGAGCGCACCGATATCCGGGACGAGTCGAACGTCGTCAGCACGGTCGTCACCGAGGACAGCAACCGGCGGATCGACATGGTCGTCGGAACGGAGCGCAAGAGTTTCCCCGTCAGTCCCGACGAGGAAGTGCACTATTCGCGGTTCCTGATGTTCATCTCGCTCCGCCAGAACGGGAAGCTCGCCAAGCCCGGCACGCAGCGCGCGCTGCTCTTCGAGCCCCGCCCCGAGGACCCGTCGCCCATCGCGGAAGTGCAGCTCGAAGTGCACGAGATGCAGAAGCGGGCGTACTTCGACAAGAAGGAAGTCTCCGTCACCCGCGTGAGCTACCTGAAGCCGCCCCCGGCGGCGACGCGGGATGCGGAACTGATGGAAGCGTTCGTCGACAAGTTCGGCCGCATCGTCGAGGAGTCCACCCGCGGCGGCATCCGCCGGGTCCTGGTCAAGGACGAAGTCGAAGCGATGGGCCAGAACGAACGGGTCCGCCTGGGCGGCCGTCGCGATCCCTTCCGCAAGGATCTGGCGATGATCCCTCCTGCGGTGGCGGCCACCGGCGGCAAGGGGCCCGAATTGCCGATCGTCAATCCGGACAATATTGCGGTAACCCTCAAGGAAATCGAAACCAAGATCGAAGAACTTAAGAAGGCCAAGGAAGAGAAGCGGGACGACGACGGCCAGAAGCAGTACGACAACCTGATCTTGATCTTTTCGACCATCCGTCAGATGACCCTGGTCAAACCCCTGAAGCCCGACGAGCAGGCTCGCGTGGATGCGTTGCGGGCACAGGTTGAGGAAGTCTGGGGCGGCCTGGAACGGCTGATGAAGCAGCTCCGGGGCGTCTATGTCCAGGTCACCGACGCCTTCAACCGGGATGATTGCGCGTCGATGGAGAAGGGGATTGAGGACCTGAAGAAGGCCATCGCGACCCGGAAGGAGCTGGAGGAGACGAAGGAGCTCACGCAGATCCTGAAGTGGATCGGCGAGCTCGAGCCTCTGGTGAACAAGTGCAAGACCCGGATCGAGCTGAGCCGAAAGAAGCTCGTCCTGACCGGCACGATGCTCCACGAGGATGTCCAGATCCTCCCCGTCGACGTCTCGGTGAGCGTCGGCGGGCACCTGATGGGCGGTATCCAGGACGTGAAGTTCACCAAGCCGAACCGGATCGCGGTGATCAATGAGAAGATGTACCGGGTCGGGGACGTGGTCGATGGAGAGGGCGTCCGGGTCGAGAAGATTTGGGCGTTCGGCATCCAGGTGTCTCTGAGGGAGGAGACGCGGGATGTCGGGATTCGGCAGCAAAAATAGGGAGCTCATTGGGGGTGGGGGGCCTGGCCAATAACAAGCAGGTCTACTCCTTCGCGGAATTCTATTGAGTGGAGCATTGACCATGATAGGCGCCCGTGTCAGCCTGACGATGTTGATGGCCCTCGTTTGTGCCTCTCCCGTGCTGGCGCAGGAGATGAAACCCGCCCAGACGAAGCCGGACGCGCAGGCGGAGGACGCGAAGGCTAAGGCGATCCGCGAGGCCTATGAGGAGCAGTTGCGTCGCGAGCGCCAGGAAGTGACCATCGTCCAGCACAACGCCACGGTCGACCAGATCGTCGAGGATTTCCGCCGCCAGACCGGCTGGAACATCGTCATCGACAAGAAGAACATCCCCGATGACTATCGGGTCGACGATCTGCGCATCGAAAAGGAGAAGGCGAAGACCGCTCTGGTGGCCTTCGTGTCGAAGGCGGAGCTGTCCATGGAAGAGGTGAGCCCCACGCTCATCATGCTCTCGCGTCCGCCGCGCTTGACGTTCAACTTCCGCGATGCCGACATCAAGGTCGTCATCGACATGATCGCCCGCGTCTCCGGCGCGAACATCATCGTGTCCCCCGACGTGAAGGGCCAGATCACCCTGTCGATCAACAACGTTCCCTGGGGCGAAGTGCTCTCGGCGGTGGTGCGGACCCTGAACTACACCACGGTGAAGGAGTCCTTCGGCATCATCCGGATCATCCATCCCGACGAGCTCTTGAAGCAGATGGACACCCGGGTGTTCCAGCTGAAGTTCATCTCTCCGCCCTCGGTGTACACGGCGAAGATCGAGCCCACCAAGACGCTGGTCGGCCAGCCGCTGGTTCCTCCCACGTCGATCGATGACATCCTGAACCGCTTCGTGCTGGCGAAAACCCTCCAGGCCGTCCTCTCCCGCGACTCCGGCAACCGCGTCCTGGGGACGCTGAACTTCGATCCCCAGAACAACGTGTTCGTCGCCCGCGACACCAAGATCGTCCTCGACCGGATGGCCGAGATCATCCAGCTCCTCGACGTCGAGCCGGAGCAGGTGCTGCTGGACATGAAGTTCATCTCGACGACGAACAAGGACCTCCTCCAGTTCGGCGTGAACTGGTCGCTGGGCGGCCAGAACGGCCTCACGGTCACGTCGAGCTTCCTGAACCCGTCGTCCTCCACGGACTTCGCGGGCAATGCGATCAACGGACGCATCAGCAAGATGCCGTTCGGCCTCGGATCCCAGGTGAAGGCGCCGGGCGACCAGCTCTTCCTGACCAACTACGACATGAGCATGGTCTTCCGGGCCTTCAAGCAGGACCAGTTCTCGAGGATCATCCAGCAGCCCGAGCTGGCCGTGGTGGACAACACCGAAGCCACGATCTTCGTCGGTGAAACGATCGCCTATCCGGAAGTCAAGACGACGACGAACCAGTTCGGCGGCCTGGAATTCAGCCTGACGGAAGCCGCCAAGTCCCCGGTCAAGACCGGCTTCCAGCTCTTCGTCGTCCCGCGCATCGTGTCGGACGCCAACAAGGTGATCCTGACGGTCATCCCGCAGAACGAGTTCCTGTCCGGTCCGTCGACCGGCGCGGCGGTGCCCGGATTCACGCACTTCGAACTGGTGTCCGGCGGCCAGACGCAGAGCATCGACCTGCCCCGCCTGTCGGAGACGCAGGTGGTCACGAGGCTCGTGCTGGAGAGCGGTCACACCGCGGTGCTGGGTGGCCTGGTCGTGGAGCGCTCCAGCTTCGAGGACGACGGAATTCCCGTCCTGAAGGACATCCCCCTGATCAACTATCTGTTCAAGCAGCGGACCGACGAGATCAACAAGGACAACCTCCTGATCTTCATGACGCCGAGAATCATCCGCCGGGGCCGCGGCCCCGCGGACGCCCTCCAGCAGCTCCTGAAGCTGCGCGAAGAGGAAGAGCAGCGCTCCTTCGAGGAATCGAAGAGGAAGATCGTGCCCGCGGAGCCTGAGAAGAAATAGCGGAATCCGACGGGCGTTTTCAGAGAGGACGCCTGTGAAAGCCCCCTGGTGGCGCACCGGGGGTCCGCCCGGGTGCACGGGCGGCCGCCCAGCCTGAGGGCCTGGGCCCCCGACGAGCGGGGAGCGCGGAACGGGAACGGCTCTCCCGGAGGGGAGACCCGAGAAAAATTTGTCGTACGGCCGGCATGATCCATGCCGGCCGGAGCCCGCCGTTCCCCCACTCCCTGCCCGCCGAGGTATGAATATTTTTTCGTTCAGGGTCCGGTTCACCAAAACCGGCCGGATGCGCTTCCTCTCTCACCACGACATCATGCGCCTCTTTGAACGGGCGATGCGTCGCACGGGCCTGGAGCTCCGCATGACCGAGGGCTACAACCCCCATCCCGTGCTGTCCTTCCCGACCGCCCTCGGCCTGGGCATCGAATCCCTCGACGAGATCCTCGAATTTGAGCTCACCCGCTGGACGGCCCCCAAGCAGATCGAAAAACTCCTCGGGGACCAGCTCCCCGGAGGCATGGCCGTGTCCTCCGTCGAGGCCTTCGACCGGAAGCAGCGCTCCTATGTCAACTACGTGGAGTACGAGGCGTCGTGCCCCGGCCAGGCCGACGGGCTCGGCGGCCGGATCCAGGCCTTCCTTGCCCTGAAGGAATGTCCCGTCGAGCGCGTCTCGGACAAGGGATCGAAGACCGTCGAGATTCGGCAGTACGTCATGGCCCTCGACGTGGAAGGGGAGACCGTCTACCTCCGCATCCGCATCACCGACCAGGGAACCGCGAAGCCGGAGGAGGTGCTCCGCTCCGTGGGCGTCCGCGTTGAAGACGCCGTCCGCGTCCGGAAGACCTACACCGAAATGGCGGTGCGGTCATGAGCGACGGCGACGCCCGCTGGATGCTCGTCAACGCGGTCGAGAAGGAGGAGACCCGGATCGCCGTGATCCGCGGGGCCCGGCTCGAGGATCTCCACGTCGAGCGGACGAGCCACGAGACGCTGGTTGGCAACATCTACAAGGGCCGCGTTGAAAACGTCCATGCGAGCCTTCAGGCCGCCTTCGTCAACATCGGCTTGGAGAAGAACGCCTTCCTCCACGTGTCCGAGACGGTCGGCGAGGGGGAAGAACCGTACCATCATCCCCAGCGGGGGCAGCGGCCCCGCGGGCCGAAGCGGCTCATCCAGAATCTTCTCCGCCCCGGCCAGGAGGTCCTGGTCCAGGTCATCCGCGACCCGTTCGGCGAGAAGGGCCCCTCGGTGTCGATGGAGGTCTCGCTCCCGGGACGCTTCCTCGTGCTGACTCCGCTGACCACGAAGGTCGGTGTCTCGAAGAAGATCACGAATCCGACGCAGCGCGTCCTGCTGCGAACGATGATGAAACAGCTGACCCAGGAGAATCCGACGAACGTCGGCTTCATCGTCCGCACCGCCTCGGGCGACACCCCGATGCAGGACCTGAAGAACGACTTCGACTACCTGCAGCGCGTGTGGCACGCCGTGGACCAGCGGGCGCAGCAGGCCCGGGCCCCCGCATCGCTCTACCAGGAGACGGAACTCGTCCTGCGCACCGTCCGGGACTTCTTCTCTCCCGACATCGACAAGGTGATCGTGGACGATCCCGGGGTCTTCCAGCGGCTGCGCGATTTCTTCGACCACGTGATGCCGCGCTTCCGCGACCGGTTGGAGCTCGACTCGGGTCCGACCCCGCTTTTCTACAAGCACGATCTCGAGAGCCAGATCGAGCAGCTGGCCGCGAAGACGGTCAACCTCCCCTCCGGCGGCTCCATCGTGATCGAGCCCACGGAGGGGATGACTGCGATCGATGTCAACTCGGGGCGCCTGGTGCGGGAGGCGAATCCCGAGGACCTCGCGCTCAAGACGAACCTCGAGGCCGCGCGGGAGATCATGCGTCAGCTGCGCCTGCGAGACCTCGGCGGGATCATCGTGATCGATTTCATCGACATGAAGCAGGAGCGCCACAAGCGGGACCTCGAGAATGCGGTGCGGGAAGAGTCGCGCCGCGACCGGTCCCAGATGGTGCTGCTCCCGCTGTCGCAGTTCTGCCTGCTGGAGATCGCGCGGCAGAAGACGCGGCCGAGCCTCCAGGTGGTGTCCAGCGACCCCTGCCCCGCGTGCGGCGGAACGGGGTTCGTGAAGAACATCGAGTCCATGGCCCTCGAAGTCATGCGGGCGCTCAAGTCGACCCTCGACCGGGACGACATCGCGGTCGTCGAGGCGCGGGTGAGCCCCGATGTGGCAGGCTACCTGAAGGGGCGCCTGGACGATCTGAAACAGCTCGAGGAACGGCACCGGAAGCGAATTCACCTGAGCCCGACGCGGGAGCTGGCCTCGAACCGGGTCGAATTCTCCTGCTACAACACCTCCGGGGAAAAGGTCTACGATTTCGTCAAGTAACCCTTGCCCCCGCCGGGGCGGTTTGTTATAAGGATCGGCCCATGTACGCTATCTTCAAAGACGGTGGCCGGCAGTACCGCGCGGAAAAGGGCGCGACCCTCGAGCTCGACCAGCAGGGCCCCAAGGAGGGCGAGAAGGTCGAGTTCACCGAGGTCGTCCTCGTCCACGACGGGACGAAGGCCACGGTTGGCGCGCCCACGGTCAAGGGAGCGAAGGTCCTCGGCGAGGTCGTGAAGAACTTCCGCGGCGACAAGGTGCGGGTCTTCAAGTTCCGCAAGCGTGAGGGCTACCACCGCACCCGCGGCCATCGGTCCGAGCTGACGCTCGTCAAGGTCACGGACATCGTCACCGGGTAGTCCTCCGGTTGCCCGGCGTCCCCCTCCCGCGGCATGTTATAGTCTGTCCATGAACCGCGCGGGTCCGTGGCTGCTTCGGCTGGGCGCGCTCCTGATCCTGATTTCCCCGCTCGTTCCCCAGGGGGAGAGCGGGGGTGGGCGCGTCAGTGCGGGGTCGGTCACGTCGTCGTTGGCGGGGAAGACGGATGCCGTGGAGCGGCTGGCGGCGGCCGCCGGCCTCTTCGCCCCGGTGCTCGCCGGACTGCTGATCCTGGCGGGAGCCTCCCTGCCGGGTGGAGGACCCGCCCTGCTGCGGCTCGCCACCCTGGGGCTGCTCCTGGCGGTGTCCTTCGCTCTGTCGACCTTGGGGTCGCTCCTCCTCACCGATACGGCCACCCGGGCGGTGACCCCGTCTTTCCCGCTGTCGATCGCCCTGTTCGCGGGCCCCCTGCTGCTGACCGGGACTGCCCTGGCCCGCTGGATGCAGAAAGGGCTGCATTCCAACACGGGAAGCTTCGAGCGCCTGGCACTGGCGCTCCTGATGATCCTCCACGGGCTCTTCCTGGTCGATAGTGGATGGTCCTATCTCCTTCTCCCCGAAGGAATTCCCAATGGAACCGTCCGTTCCCTGCCGGGGGCATGGATCGGCCCCTTGGGCGGCTTGATCGCCCTCGTGGGCGGCGTCCTGGGCGGTCTCCCCCCCCGCTCGCCCGTGGACACCGCGGCCGCTTCCGGGTAAGATTCCCCCTTCCGGGGGAGGCATAGGGAGATCGTCGTGGCCGAAATCCAGGATTCGGAATTCCTCCGCATCCTCCGGGAAATCAGCACCGTTCCCCAGGACGAGATTCGCACCGCGCAGGAGACCCAGCGCGACGAACTCGACCGTCAGGGATCCTGCCGTACCCTTTTTGCCATCCTCCGCGAAAAAGGCCTCATCGACGACCGCGTCGCCCGGACCATGGCCACCCTGCCGTCGGGGGATCGGCCGGGCGACGTGACCCCTCACACGCCCACCGTCGTCCTGGCTCATTCCGATCAGACTCCCGTCCCCGGCCGTCCCATCTCCACGTCGTCGATCTCGAAGATCCGCACGTCGCGACGGCTCCCTCCCGAAGTCGAGGCGGCCAAGAACGAGCCGAAGAACATCCTGGGCCCCTACGTCCTCGTCCGGGAGGTCGGCAAAGGGGGCATGGGCCGGGTCTACCGCTCCTGGGACGAGAACGTTGGCCGCTTCGTGGCGGTCAAGGTCATCGACACCGAGGACGTGAGCGACCGGGAGCGTTTCGTTCGCGAGGCGCAGATCGCGGGCCGACTGCATCATCCGTCCATCGCCACCGTCTTTCAGGCGGGCGAACAGGGGACTCGCGGCTACATCGCGATGCAGTTCATCGAGGGCGGGCCCATCGACGGACAGAAACTCCCCCTGCAGAACACGCTCGCGATGATCCGCGACGCCGCCCAGGCGCTGAGCTACGCCCACGAGCAGGGCGTCATCCATCGCGACGTGAAACCCGGGAACCTCATGCTGGACGGAAAGGGCCATGTCTTCCTGACCGACTTCGGCCTGGCGAAGGAGGTGGTCGGCAACTCGGCCGCGCAGCTTTCCATCACCGGGACGACCTTCGGGACGCCGCAGTACATGTCGCCCGAACAGGCCCGGGGGGAGCACCGGAAGATGGACGGCCGCTGCGACGTCTATTCGCTCGGTGCGACGCTCTACGCCTTGCTGGCCCGGCGGCCTCCCTTCACGTCCACGAACCTCGCGACGCTGCTCTTGGAGGTGCTCGACAAAACGCCGCCGCCGCTGTCGAGGTTCAACCGCGAGATCTCGCCGGAACTGCAGATGATCGTCGAGCGCGCGATGGCCAAGGACGCCGCGAGGCGCTTTCCGACGATGGCCGCGTTCGGCGCAGCGCTCGACGAGCTGATCCGCAGCGGCCGCTACTCGGGGCGGTACGGGCTGGCGAAGGTCCTGGTTCGACGCTGGATTCCGCGGCTCCTCGTCGCGGGCGTCCTCGCGGCTGGCCTCTGGCTCGGGCTCCCGATCCTGCTGGCCCCGAAGAAGGCCGTCGTGGTCGACCCGGCGCCTGGTCTCTATGCCGATGCCGCTTCGGCCCTGCGGACCTTGGAAGGCCAGGACCTCCAGCCGGAGCTTCGGCGCGAACGGGTGGACGCCCAGGTGCTGCCGCCCCTGATGGACGTCCTCCATCGCCGGCCGGACGATCTCCGAGCCCGGACGCTGCTCCTGCGCGGCCATTTCGCCCGGGGTGACTTCGAGGAGGTGGACCGGGGGCTTTCGGCCCTGGACTTCCGCAAGGGCGACGACTACCGGCTCCTGTTGATTCCGGTGCTCCGAAGGCTGGAGAAGGCCCTGGCGGCTCCGATCCCACTTCCGGCCTTCGAAGGTCCCGCATTCGAGTGGGAGGGGACCCCGGCGCCCATCGAGACGGGAATCGATGAGGTCGTCCGGGCGAAGATCGAGCCCGACCAGCGACGGGACTATGACGAAGATCGGCCGCTGATCGACGGTCTGACCTGCCTGGCGCTCGGCCAATATGCCAAGGCCTCGGAACTCCTTGAGAAAACCCGGCTGCCGGTCCTCCAGGCGGCGCGGTGGCGGGCGGTCTACCTGGCCCAGGAGTTCCGGGAGATCCTCGCCGCCCCGGAGACCGCGGGACGGAGCGAGCGGTTCGGCGCGGCCTTCGCGCTGGCGGCGGGCTCGGCGGAGCGGCTGGCGGCGCTGCTCCCGTCGGCGGGAATCCACGCGCCGGCGGTTCATGCGGCCTTGGCTCGGCTCGACGACGCGGCCTCGATCGAGGAGCATGTGGCCGAAGGTTTGAAGGGGGCGGGGCCGGAGCGGCGCGCGGCGCTGGAATCGGCGCGGCTTCGGCGGCGGGCGAGGTCGGGGTCGGACGACGAGGCGGCGTGGCGGGAGGCGATGAAGGACGCCGGTGCTCGGCCGTCGACGTCCCAGGGAAAGCTCGCGGCGATCGAGCTGCGGATCGGACTGGGCTCTCGGCTGCTGAGGTCGCGAGGGAACGGACGGCCGCTGCTGGAAGAGGCGGCGACGCGGGCCGACGAGCTGACGAAGGAATCTTCAAAGTGGGGGATGCCTCAACTCCTCGCGGCCCAGGCGCGGCTGCGGCTGGGGAAGCTGGAGGAAGCGCGGGCGGACCTCGCGACGCTGCCGGAGACCTTGAAGAGGTCGACTCCCGCGAGACTGCTGCAGGCGACGCTCGAACTCGCGGCGGCGGAACGGGAACGAAAGGCGGGAGGCGCGTACCTGGAGGCGGCGAAATCGGCACAGCAGGCGGCTCTGGCGGCACCTCGAGGGTCGGCGGAAGCGCAGGCGCTGCTGGGGTCAGCCCTGCTGCTGCAGGCGCAGCACGCATCGGAGTCGGGGCTGGACGAGTCTGGGCTCGTGGGGCAAGCCTGGGAAGCCCTGACGCGGTCGCTGACGGAGGAGCCGAAATTCGTGGAGGCGCACTTTCACCGGGCGCGGGCGAACTTTCTGCGGGCGGAGCTGGCCCGCCGGGGCGGAGGGAACGGGACGAAGGAGGGGGAAGAGGCCCGGGCCGACGCGGACGCGGCTCTGGAAGGGTGGCCGGACTTCTTGCCGGCGCGGTATCTGCGCGGGATCGTGAATTTTTCTCTGGGCAGGGATGCGGAAGCCGTGGCAGACTGGCGCCTCCTGATCCGGGCGGACGCGGCGTGGGACACGCCGGAAGTGCGCTCGTGGATCCAGCGTGCCGAAGGGCGGCTCCAGAAATGAATCGTGCGCGGGTCGTGATGTCGGTGTCGGTGCTGACGCTTCTGTCGGGCCTGTTGGGTTGCGACGTGGCGGTGGTCGCCGTGCTGGCGACGCGAACGAAGAGCAGGAACAATTCCAACTCAGGCACGCCCACCATTGATCTCTCGTACGGGCTGTATGTTGCAAACTTCGCAACCCCTGCTCTAGCGGCAAATGAAGCGGTAACCCTCAATACAAACGGAGGAAACCCTAGTGCCGCAACTTGGACGCTAGTTGGGAGGGGTACAGCGACCGAAGTATGGAGAAGCATTCCGGCTGGAAAGAATGCCGCACTGATTCAAGGACCGTTAAACCAGGTTTATAACATCGATACGTTCGAGAGCTTGGATGCCGCCGGCGCGGTGATTGAAGTTCCGTCCGCCTCCAACGTCTACGCGAACTCGGCGGTGCCGGCCCCGTTCACTCCGGCATCCGGAACGGTCGACGGACTCGCGGTAGCAACCAAGATCACCGACCCGGCTCACATTCCCTGCATCTTTGCGCTGTTTACTCAGCAAATTACCTCGCTTCGGGTGCGGATCTGGGGTGCGAACCAGACCATGGGAGATTGCGTGTGGTCGAATCACCACGAGCTAGGAGGTGCGGATGCCATTGTCGTTGGCAATGCCGCCCCCAATAGCAGCGGAACGCTCTTCACCACGTTCGTTGATACAACAAATACTCAGTCATTTATTGTTCCCTTTTCATCCTCCGGATCCAAAGGGAGTGCCTTAAGCGTGTCTACCACTGCCAGTTCGTCGGGGGGTATCAGCGTGGCAGTCGACACAGCTGATAATGTCTTTGTCGCATCTGCTCTCTCAACTGGCAACATCCAATTGCAAAAGTACACCGGGGGAATCAGCAATCTTCAATGGGCTACGGTCTATCTGGGCAATTCTGGAGGGGGGGTCAATACAAATGGACCCAATTCACTTGCGGTTGCCAGCAATGTGCCCTTGCTCACAAGCCCGGGGACGAATGGATCCGCCTTGTTCATTGCAGGGAGTCAAGGGCCAAATGGAACACACACTCTCGTTCGGTTCGATGACACCCCTATTGCAGCGACGTTTAACGGAGTATTGGCATGGGGTCCGAAGACGCTGGCGGACCCCGGAGGCAAGCCCACCTTGTGGTCAGGGGTGACGACGTCTGGCAGTACCGATGTTCTCACGACCGGGGATATCAATAACAATACGAGCGGAAACATTGAAGTGCTGACTCAAGACAGCGCGATGTCCACCGGCTCAGTGGTGTGGCCCAGTTCCGTCACCAGCACCGGGGGTGGGGCGGCGACAAACAACGGCAATGCGATCGGCATCGACGGCCAAGGTTTCGCTTATGTAGCGGGAAACTTCGGAAGCGCCGCCAACGGGAAAGACTCCGTTCTCCTCCGGTATAAGATTTCCGACGGATCCGGCTTAACGACTCTGTTCAAGAATAGCGCCTTTACCGGTGCTAACGAGTTTCTGGGGATCGCGGTGGACACGGATGGCACCACTTACGTCGTAGGATATGTGACACTGTCGGACCTCGTCTCCACCACTGCGAGCGGATCCACGACCTCCATGTGGATCGGTCGGTTTGCCCCTGGGGTGTCGACGCCCATCTGGACGGCAACGTTCAACAACGGCGTGGGAAACGACCAGGCTGTAAGCGTCTGCCTGAGCGGCAATTTCGTCTATGTCTTCGGACAGGAAACGGTGACTGGTCCCAAGCTCGGCACTAGAGTCTTCAAATTTGTAAAATGAATATCTCTCGATTCCTCTTCCTGGCGCTCCTGGGTGTCCTCTCGGGGTGCGCCCTCGTCGTCCAGGGCACGAAGCAGACGGTCAACTTCAGTTCCGATCCGCCCGGAGCCACCTTCACCGTTGCCGGTCAAACTGCCACCACCCCGGCCTCGCTCGAACTCCCCAAGGATGATTACCAGATCGCCTTCCGGCACCCCGGCTACGAGGATGTCTCGGTCGACCTCCATCGCAAGATGAGCGCCTGGTTCATCGGCTCCATCGTGATGGGTGTCGTCGCCTCGACCATCGACTTCGCCACCGGGGCGTGGCAGGAATTCGAATCCACGGATATCAAGGTGACCCTCCAGGCCCTGCCTGACACCGTGGTGGAACTCGTCGTCACCGTCTCCTCCAACCCTCCCGGCGCCGACATCATGATCGGCGGCCGCAGCTACGGCAGCACCCCCCGAGAGCTCCGCCTGTCCTGGCAGCCCGCCGAGCGCGAGAAGGAGGTTACCCTCCGACTCGCCGGGCATGCCCCCAAGACCGCCGCGCTCTTGCGTTCCGAGAAGACCCTAGCCGCCGACCTAGAAGCCCTCCCGGTCCCCGTGACGGTCAAATTCGGATCCAAACCCGACGGCGCCGAAATCCGCATCGACGGTCGCCCCCAAGGCCGCACCCCCATCCCGGTCGAGCTGACGTGGAAGACCGGCGACAAGCCTCGGAGCGCGGAATGGATCCTGGAGGGCTACAAGCCCGAAAAGCGCGCCATTACCGGGGAGACGAAGGAACTGACCGTCGAGCTTCAGGAGCTCATCGATCAGATCGTCCTTCCGCTGAGGATCGAGCCGGCCGGGGCCAAGGTCATTGTCGACGGCATCGCGCTGCCCGACGGGGCGAAGCAGGTGACGCTGGCCTGGTCGCTGTCGAAGACGAAGCACACCCTCATGCTGTCGCAGCCGGGCTATACGAGCAGGACCGTCGAGGTGAAGAGGGCCGCCGCGGCGACCGTGCTGGAGCTCCGCCTCGCACCCGCCTTGCCCGGGAATCCTTGATCCCCCTTTGTTTTTTGGGGCAAACCTAGTATTCTCTCCCTCCCATGTTCCGCGACGAAGCGAAGATCAAGATCAAGGCGGGCGATGGCGGCAACGGCTGCGTCTCCTTCCGGCGCGAGGCCCTCGTCCCCCGCGGGGGCCCCGACGGGGGCGACGGCGGAAATGGCGGCGACGTCATCCTGGTCGCCGACGAGAACTATAACACCCTCTATCATCTGATCCATCAGCCGCGCTTCGTCGCTCCGTCGGGCGGCCGAGGGGGCGGGCAGAAATGCAGCGGCAAGATGGGGCGCGACATGATCGTCCGCGTCCCGGTCGGGACCCTGGTCCGGGACCTGGACAAGAATGTCCTCCTGAAGGACCTGGCCCGCGACGGCGACCGCCTGGTCGTCTGCAAGGGCGGCCGCGGCGGCCGGGGCAACCAGCATTTCGCGACGTCGACGAACCAGGCGCCCCGCAAGGCGGTCCCGGGGGGGATCGGCGAAGCGCGCAACGTCCGCCTGGAGCTGAAAATGATCGCCGACGTGGGACTCGTGGGTCTTCCCAATGCCGGCAAATCGACCTTGATCTCGAAGGTGTCCGCCGCGCGGCCGAAGATCGCGGACTATCCGTTCACGACGATCGTGCCGAACCTCGGAATCATCCGCGGCAAGGATTACCGGGATATCGTGGTGGCGGACCTGCCGGGAATCATCGAAGGGGCTCACGAGGGGAAGGGCCTGGGCGACCGTTTCCTGAAGCACATCGAGCGGACGCGGGTCATCGTCCACCTGGTGGACATGTCGCCCGAGGCGCTCAAGCCGGCGCTCGAGGCGTACAAGACGATCCGGAAGGAGCTGGAAAGCTACAGCCCCGTGCTCGCCGCCAAGCCCGAAGTGGTGGTCGCGACGAAGATGGATGCGACCGGGTCCGACAAGAACCTCAAGGCGTTCAAGAAAAAGGTGAAAAACGCCCTCGGGATCTCGGCGGTCACCGGGACGGGCCTCAAAGACCTGGTACGGGAGCTTTTCCGAGCTTCCGCTCCCAGCGATGGGGTAGAATAAGCGGCAGCCACCAGCCGGCGGCCGGTTCCCCCCAGAGTCCGGCGGGGAGGGAAGTCGGGGGTTTTCCGCGGGCCCGCAGCGTCCTGGCGGCCGATCAAATTAGGGGGTTGGCCTCATGGAACTGGCAAGCATCTTCGCAGCAATGGTCAAGGAGGATGCCTCCGACCTCTTCCTCAAGGTCGGCGTGCCCCCGGCCATGCGCGTCGTCGGACGCGTCATCTCCATGGGTGGCAACCCGCTGACCGAAGAGAACATGCTCGAGATGTTCAACGAGGTCTGCGACGACTTCGCGAAGAAGAAGTTCGCCGAGAAGGGCGAATGCGACGTCTCCTACGAGATCTACGGCGTGGGACGCTTCCGCGCCAACATCTTCCGCCAGCGCGGCTACATCGGCATGGTGTTCCGCCACATCCATTCGAAGATCCCGACGATGGAGGAACTGAGCCTGCCGGCCGAGCAGCTGCGCCGCCTCGCACTCCTGCCGCGCGGCCTCGTCCTCGTCACGGGCACCGCGGGCTCGGGCAAGTCCACGACCATCGCGGCCATGATCAACTACATCAACGAGACCGAGGAGCGGCACATCATCTCCTGCGAGGACCCGATCGAGTTCACGTTTACGGACGTGAAGTGCGTCATCGACCAGCGAGAAGTGGGCCAGGACACCGACTCGTTCGTCTCGGCGCTCAAGCACGCCGTCCGCCAGTCTCCAGACGTCATCTTCATCGGCGAAATGCGCGACATCGAGACCATGGAGGCGGCGATCAACGCGGCCGAAACCGGCCACCTGGTCTTCTCGACCTTGCACTCGCTCAACGCGATGCAGTCCGTCGACCGCATCATCAACTTCTTCCCGCCGCACCACCACCCGTTCCTGCAGATGCAGCTGGCGCAGCTCCTGGAGGGCGTGGTGTCCCAACGGCTGCTGCCGACCAAGGACGGCACGTCGCGCATGCCGGCAATCGAGCTCATGTGCTCGACGCCCACCGTCCAGGAACTTTTGCTTCACGGGAAAACCCGGGAGCTGTACAAGGCGTTGAAAGAAGGAAGTTACTACGGCTGCATGACGTTCAACCAGTCGCTCAAATCGCTGCTGGAGCGCGACCTGATCACGCTGGAGGACGCCCTCTCCGCCGCGGACAGCCCGGACGAGCTGAAGCTGGAACTGCGGGGCATCAGCAAGGATGCCCAGCGCCACTTCAACCAGGGGGGCGGCGGCGGTCGCCGGTAGCCTGCCGGGGAGTTCCCCCTGGCGGGGGGACTTTGATCGGAGGCGGACGTGACCGACGCGAAGCTGCTCAACCGGCTCCTCTGGCTCGTGAACGTGCTGATCGGGGCCGGCATCCTCGTCTTCTCCTTCCAGTACCTGCTGCGCGCTTCGGACAACTCGCTGCTCAAGGATCTCAAGCAGGACGACGACAGTCCGCGCGGGCCGGTCAAGGCCCGGGATGAGGGCGACGGGGCGCTGAAAAGCCTGGAAAACCCCATCGTGAAGCGCACCCCGAAGGAGCCGGGGACGCCGGATCTGGGGTTCAAGGCCATGCTCAAGGGGGCGCTGCCGAGCGAGAAGGATCCGAAGCGGAGCGTGGCGTTCATCAAGTCGATCGCGCGGAACGTCGAGCTCGTCGCCTACGTCGACGAGGAGATCCTCCAGGAAGGGAAGCCCTACGAAGAATATCGCGGCTGGGTGCTGGCGACCGTCAGCAAGGACCGGGCGGTCTTCGTCAACAAGAAGGGCGAGAAAGTGGAGCTCACGATCGATCTGTCGATCAGCAGCCCGGCCAGTCCGTCGGCCAGTCCCGCGTCGGGACCCTCGGCCGCGGCGCGAAATCCCCAGATCGGCAAGCCCTACACCAGCGAGACGTACAAGAGCCGGCTGCTGGCATCGGCGGACACGCGCCAGGTCTGGGGTCTCGACCAGGACGAGATCGACTGGGCGGGCCAGAATGCGGAGCAGATCCTCGACCGGGACTTCCAGGTGGCGCCCTATGCCGGCGGCGGCCTGCGTCTGGAAGGCGTGACGGCGGGGTCGATCGGCGCGGCGCGCGGCCTGCTCACCGGCGACGTGCTCCGCGAGGTGAACGGCCAGGGGCTGAACAGCCTTTCGGACGTGCGGACGCTCATGAACAATCCGGCGATGAAATCCCAGACGGGTCTGCGGCTCACCATCGAGCGGGCGGGGAAGCCCATCGTGATCGAGTACCGGCCGCTTCCCCGGTAGCCGCCGCCCCGGGCTACTTCAGAAACTCCTCGTGCAGGCCCCGCACCGCTTCGGGGCCGTCTTCGCCCTTCACGATGAAGCTGATCGACAGCTCCGAGGAGCCCTGGGCGATGGCCATGATATTGACGCCCTTCTGGCCCATCGCCGAGAAGACCCTGCCCGCGGTGCCCGGGTGCCCGCGCATGTAGGAACCGATCACCGCCACGATCGCCACTTTTTCGACGACCTGGATCTGCCGGGCCTCGCCGCTGCGGAGGAGGTTCGCCTCCAGCGTCGCGCGCGCCTGGGCGAGCTGGGTGCCGTTGACGGCCAGCGAAATGCCCCCTTCCGACACGGACAGGATGATCATCCGGACGTTGATTCCCTGGGCGCCGAGCAGCCCCAGGATCCGGGCTGCGGTGCCAGGGCGGCCCATCATGACGGCGCCCGTGATGTTGATCAGGCCCGCGTCCTTCACGAGGAGCACGGAGCGGATGATCTCGTTGGGGCGGGTGCTGTCGTCGATGATGAGCGTGCCCGCGCCGGCGGCGTTGAAGGTGTTCTTCATGCGGACGGGGATCTTCCGGTCGGCCGCCGGCTCCAGCGCGCGCGGGTGCATCGACTTGGCCCCGAAGAGGCCCATCTCGATCGCCTCGATGAAGCGGATGCGCTCGAGGAGCCGCGCCTGCGGGACGATCCGCGGATCCGCGGTCATGAGGCCGTCCACGTCGCTCCAGATCCAGACCTCGTCGGCCTTGATGGCGGCGCCCACGATCGTCGCGGTATAGTCGCTGCCGCCGCGCCCGATGGTCGTGGTGACGCCATGCTGCGTGGCCGCGATGAAGCCGGTCACCACGGGCGTCTCTCCCGCTTCGAACGGCGCCTTGAGGGCGTCGGCGATCTGGTAGAGCGAGAGCTCCAGGAGAGGCTCCGCCTCCCCGAAGCGCTCGTCGGTGACCAGGCCCATCTGCTGGCCGGTGAACGTCCGGACCTTCATCCCCTCGAGCTCCAGGGCCTTGCTGAACAGCGGCGCCGAGAGGCGCTCGCCAAAGGAGGCGACGGCATCGCGCGAGCGCGGCGTGAGCTCGCCGACCATCGAGATGCCCAGGATGAGCTGGTCGAGCTGGGCCAGGAGCGAGGACACGGCGTCGGGCTGCCCCAGGGCCTTGGCGGCCTCTTCGTGGCGGCGGAGGACTTCCTTCAGCCGGGCGTTCATCGCCGGATGGTTCGCCGTCCCGGCGGCGTCCGCCAGCGCGAGCAGTTCCTCCGTCATGCCGTCGAGCGCGGAGACGACGACGACGATCTGGTTCTGGGACGAGTTGTCCTTCACGAGTTTCGCGCAGCGGCGCATGCGGTCGGCGTCGGCGACCGAGGTTCCGCCGAACTTCATGACGATTTTCATCGCGCGCTCCCGATGGAATGCCAGATGTCGATCAAATCCCGGAGGATGGCGGTCGCGGTTTCCGGACCGCCGGCCCCACGGCCGACCAAGGCGACCTCTCCGCCCGTCTTCAGCTCGAGGCCCAGGCAGTTGAGGCTTCCGCCGACGTTGAGCGGGGAATCGGCGGGAACCTCCTGAGGGGAGACGCTGAGCCCGTCGCGGTTGATCTGGGCGATGAGCTTGATCACCTTGCCGGCCTTCCGCGCCGCCTGGACTGTCGACAGCGGAAGCCCGCGGATGCCCTGGATCTTCACGTCGGAGATCGTACACGGCCGGCCGAGGACGCCGTTGGCCAGGATGACGATCTTCGTCGCCGTGTCGATGCCGTCGATGTCCGACGACGGATCGGCCTCGGCATAGCCGAGCCGCTGGGCCTCCGCAAGGGCCTTGTCGAAGTCCCAGCCTTCCTTGTCCATCTTGCTCAGGATGAAATTGGTGGTGCCATTCAGGATCGCCCGGACGGAGACGACTTCGCAGCCGCGCGTCACTTCCTCGGCGAGGGCGAGGACCGGGGTTCCACCCCCGACCGTGCCCGAGTACCGGAACTGGCATCGGTTGTGGCGGCTGAGCTCCTGCAGGGCGGGGAACGCCACCGCGAGCGGCGCCTTGTTGACGCAGATGACATGCTTGCCGGTGCGGAACGCGGCCTTCAGGCGTTCGAGGGCCGGGCCCGGCGTGCGCACCGTCGTCGGCGTCGCCTCGATCAGAAGCTGCGCCTCGCTCTCGGTGATGATGTCGATTTCCTTGGCGTCCCGCACGCCGTGGGCGGGCATGGCGCCGACGGTCCCCTTCTTCTCCTTGGTTTCGAGAAGCAGGGCCGTATCCAGGCCGCGGGGATCGATCGCCGCCCCCTTCGAGTCGATCACGCCCACGAACGAGGGCGACAGCCCGTGCTTGGCGTAGAGCAGCGCCCGCTGCTCCTCGAGGAGCTGGATCACGGACTTTCCGACGACGCCGAAGCCGGACAGGAGGATCTTCATCCGTCCAGCACCTTTCGGATCGCCTCGAGCGTCGGTTTCACCTGCTGCATCCGGACAGGCGCCTTCGAGAGGGCGTCGGGATCCTTCAAGCCGTGGCCGGTCGTGACGCAGACGACGGTCTTGAGGCCGTCGAGCTTCAGGCGCCTCTTCATCAGGAAGGCGATCGGGACGGCGCTGGCGGGCTCGACGAAGAGTCCTTCGGTGCGGGCAAGATACTGCTGCGCCTCCAGGATTTCGTCATCGGTGACGGTCCCCGCATCGCCGCCGGAATCCTGGAGCGCGGCCATGGCCTTCCGCCAGCTGACCGGAGCCCCGATGCGGATCGCGGTCGCGAGGGTCTCGGGGTGGGCGACGGTTTGGTATTCCGCCTTCGTCATCCACGCCCGGGCGATGGGCGCGGCCTTTTCGGCCTGGACGCCGATCATCCTAGGAAGGCGCGAGATCCGGCCGAGGCGTTTCCATTCCAGGAACCCCTTCCAGATGGCGCTGATGTTGCCCGCGTTGCCCATCGGCAGGACGACCGCGTCGGGAGCGTCGCCGAGGGCTTCGCAGACCTCGAAGGCGAGGGTTTTCTGCCCCTCGAGCCGGTACGGGTTGAGCGAGTTGAGCAGGTAGACGCTGCGTTCCTGGACCGAGAGCTCGACGACGAGGCGCATCGCATCATCGAAGTTGCCCTCGACCTGGGCGATCTTGGCCCCGTGCGCGATGGCCTGGGACAGCTTCCCCAGCGCGACTTTCCCCGCCGGCAGCAGCACCAAGGCGGCGAGGCCGGCCCGGGCGGCATAGGCCGCCATCGACGCGGACGTGTTGCCGGTCGAGGCGCAGCCGACGGCCCGGGCCCCGGCGGCCTTCGCCATGGCGATGCCGACGGTCATGCCCCGGTCCTTGAATGAACCGGTGGGATTCTCGCCCTCGTTCTTCACGAAGAGATGGGGGACGCCCAGATCCTTGGCGGCGCGGTCGCACCGGTGCAGCCCGGTGTCTCCTTCGCCCAGGGTGACGGCTTTCGGAATGGGGAGCAGGGGCTGGTAGCGCCAGACTCCCTTGCCCTCGAAGGCGACGGCCCGGGCGAATTCGAGGTCCTCGTAGACGACTTCGAGCGGATTATCGCACTTCCGGCAGGAGTAGAGGGTGGGCTCGTTCCCAAACCGGGCATCGCAGGTGAAGCAGCGGAGAAACATGGACGGACCATACTACGGAGGCCATCGGCAACAGGCAATAGGCAAACGCTGGGCGGGCCGGAGGCCAGCGCCGGAGGGACGCCCCATCCTCCGCGGGGGGGAGCGGGGCCGAGAACGCTGCTCGTGGCCACTTGCCTAAGGCCCAAGGCCTATGGCCTAATGGCCCCCATGCGCGTCGGCGTCATCGACGTGGGGAACTCCCGGACGAAACGGGCCGTGTTCGACGGCATCCGCCTTCGACCCTTCTCGGGAAGGGTCGAGCGCTGGATCGGGGTCCGAGTCGGGAAGGGGCCGCTGCCGAAAGGCACGCTGCTGCTCGGCCGCGACTTCCCGCCCCTGGTCCGGAACCAGGCTCTGCATCCGGAGACCGTCGGACCCGACCGGCTGGCCCAGGCGTCGGCCGCCTGGGCGCGCGCCAAGGGTGCCTGCGTCGTCGTTGCCCTGGGGACGGCGATCACCATCGACGTCGTCAATCGTCGGGGCGAATTCGTCGGCGGCTTGATCGCGCCGGGCCTTCGACTGATGGCCCGGGCGCTTCACGACCACACGGCGTTGCTGCCGATGGTCGACCCGGAGCGCCGGACGTCGCCGCTGGGCCGCCATACGCGCGATGCGATCCGGGCGGGCCTCTCCTTTGCCGCGGAAGGGCTGATCCGCGAGGCGCTTTCGCACCACAGGGGGCGCGTGTTCGGCACCGGAGGCGATGCCCCCCTCTATAAGGATCTCTTCGATGTCCACGTGCCGGATCTGGCGCTGGAGGGCGTGGCCCGCTCCTGGCAATGCTCGCAGCCCTGATCAGTCCTCCGGGCAGGGGCGCCCTGGCCGTCCTTCACGTGGCCGGAACGGGCGCCTCGGCCGCCGTCGCCGCGCTGTTCGGGCGCGTCCCCGTGCGGGAGCCCCGAGTCGGTCCCCTCGTCGAAGACGGCGTTCGACTCGATGAGGTCGTCGTCCGGACGGTCGACGGCTTCACGGGGGAGGACACCGTTGAAATCACCTGCCATGGGGGGGCGGCGGTCGTGGAGAAGATCTTCGACGCCCTCGCCAAGGGTGGCGCGCCTCGCGTCGATCCCGCCGACCTGCTGGAGCGCGCCGTGGAGACGGGCGCGCTCGACCGGATCCGCGCCGAAGCCTGGGCGCTCCTGCCGCGGGCCGCGACGGAGCTCGCCGCCCTCGTCCTCGAGGACCAGGCGAAGGGCGCCCTTTCGGCGGCCGTCGCGACGCTGGCGTCGCCCCGCGATGCGGAGCGACTGCTCCAGACGGCGCCGCTGGGGACGTCGCTCGCCCGTCCGCGTCGGGTGGTCCTGGCGGGAAGCCCGAACGTCGGGAAGTCCACGCTCTTCAACGCGTTGCTGCGGGAGGACCGGGCGCTCGTGTCCCCGCACCCCGGCACCACCCGCGATCCGGTCCGCGAACTGATCGCGATCGACCAGGTGCCGATCGAGCTCGTCGACACGGCGGGGGTGGACGAGCCGCGCGATCTCTTGGAGGGGCTTTCCATCGAACGGACCCATCGCGCCCTCCGGGAGGCGGATGCGGTCCTCTTCGTCTTCGACGCGGAAGCGGGCGCTCAAGGCCCCGAGATGCGGTTCCTCGAGACGCTGGGCCACCGACGGACGATCCTGCTCGTCAACAAGATCGATGCCGGATCCAAGAAGCCGCTGCTGGAGGCGCTGCCCGTGTCCGCCAAGACCGGCCAGGGGCTCGAGGACCTGAGGCGCCGCCTCCTTCGGTCGTTCGGGATCGTTCCCCGCCGCGTCCCCGGAGAAGCGGTCGTCTTCACGGAGCGGCAGGAGCGGATCCTCTCGCGGACGGCGTCGGGGATCCTGGCTCCCGAGGCGGCCCGCAACGAACTTTTTCACGATGCCTGAATGCGAATCGGGCTCCGGGCGCTTATACTGAAGGGTAGTCATGATGCACACCGCTTCGCGCACCTTCCGGCTCCTCAGCTGGAACGTCCATCACTGCGTGGGCATCGATCGGAAACACTCCGTCGAGCGGGTCGCTGACGCGATCCGGGAATACGATCCCGACGTGGTCGCCCTCCAGGAGCTTGAGGTCAACCACCGGCGGTCGCAGCGGATCCACCAGCCCAGCATGATGGCGGACCTCCTGGGCATGGATTACCACTACCATCCGGCCCGGATCCGGGGCGAAGCGGGATTCGGCAATGCGGTGTTCACCCGTCACCGGATGAAGGAAGTGCGCACCGCCATGATTCCGACGTTCCGCTTCCTCCAGAATCGCGGCGCCATGTGGATGTCGGTGGAGCTCGACGGACACTCGGTGCAGGTCATCAACACGCATTTCGGCCTGCTGCGGCAGGAGCGGATGCTGCAGGCCCGCGCGATCTGCGGGGACGGCTGGCTGGATCATCCGGAGTGTCGGGACAACCCCCGCATCGTGTGCGGCGATTTCAACGCCACCCCCCGGTCGGGGGTCTACAAGATGCTCGATTCGACGCTGTCGGATGCCATGAAACTCGCGGGGGACCCGGAAGTCCGGACCTGGCCGAGCGTTCTGCCCATGGTCCGCTACGACCACGTCTTCGTCTGCGACGGGATCCGGGCACGGCACGTGGATGTTCCCCGGACCTTCCGGACGCGGGTCGCGTCCGACCATCTGCCGGTCTTGATGGATTTCGAGGTCCGTCCCCGGGTCGCAAAAAGGTCTTAACCTTTTGACCCGCAAAGGGTTAAAATATCGCCTACAGCGTGGTTTTTCTGTCACACGGCGGGCGGGCTGGGACGTGTGTACCGTAGGTATCTAGAGCGAGGAAAGACTATGCGGAACCTCTTCTTGTCGTCCCTTCTGACCTTGGCGGCGGCGTCGGTGGCGAACGCCCAGGCTGTTGCGGGAGGCGGCGTCTTCCCGCCGAATGAGGTCGACCAGATCAAGGTGGATCTGGCCATCGAGAAGGGCGTCAAGTTCCTGAAATCCCAGAATGCGGCTCACCTCGCGACGCGCGACCACGTCGGCCGCAAGATCTCCAACCGCGAACTGGTTCTCTTCACGTACTGCCACGCGGACGTGCCGGAGACCGACCCCGATTTCAAGGCCCTCTTCGATGCGATGATGGCGGACAAGCTGGAAGCCACCTATTGCGTCTCCCTCCAGGCCATGGTTCTGGAGGAGGTCGAGCGGGTGAAGTACCAGAAGCGCATCCTGATGTGCGCCCAGTTCCTCGTCGACAACCAGAGCACCCAGGGGTTCTGGGGCTACGGATCTCCTTCGATCTACGTCGAGGACGTGGCCTACGAGATGCCGAAGCGCAAGGACGTGGCGTCGGGCGGCGGCTCGGCCGGCGGCGTGAAGCAGTTCGAGATGCCCCAGACGAGCGGCCCCAAGCAGAAGCCCATGGTGAAGAACAAGGTCAAGGTCGAAAAGAAGCGCGACGGCGAGCCGAACGACAACTCGAACACGCAGTACGCCGCGCTCGGGATGCGCGCCTGCCATGACTCGGGCATCATCATCGAGGCCAAGGTCACGGACGCCGCGATGACGTGGATCCGCAACTGCCAGAAGAAGCCGACCGGCGCGGAAGAAGAGCTGGTCGAAGGCGGCGTGAACGGCCCGGACAAGGGCGGCGGCCGTCCCGGCGTCGCGAGCGGTTCGGGCGCCACGGTGGCCGGCCCCAGCATGGTGACCAAGCGTGCGGCTCCCGCGGGCTGGTGCTACCGGGACCACCCCGACCACGAGGCCTACGGCTCGATGACGGCCGGCTCGATCGGCACGCTGGCGATCTGGGATTACATCAAGGACAACGATGACGGCAAGAAGCGCACCTGGAAGAACGACAAGAACATCCACCAGGGTCTGCAGTGGCTCGCGAAGAACTTCTCGGTGACCTACAACCCCGGTCCTTACGAGCACGCCCAGATGGCGAAGGACTCGAAGAATCAGTATCTGTATTACATGTACGCCCTCGAGCGCGCCGGCCTCCTGTACGGCACCGAGATGATGGGCGCCCACAAGTGGTACCCCGAAGGCGCGAAGGTCCTGATCGAGACCCAGGCCGCCAATGGGTCCTGGGGCGACGGGACCATCGACACCTGCTTCGCGATCCTGTTCCTCAAGCGCGCCACGCGCGCCCTGGGCGTCGCGACGTACAGCGCGGGCCAGATGCGCGCGGGGCAGAAGTAGTAGGGCTCCGTGGCCGATACGGAAAGCCGGCTCCTCAAGACCGCCCAGGGCGGGGACCCGAAGGCCTTTGAGCGGATCCTCCGCCCGCACCTGTCGATGCTGTTCGCCTACAGCCGGGCGATCTGCGGCGACTTCCATGTCGCGGAGGATGTCGTTCAGGAAACCGCCCAGATCGCGTATCGGAAGCTCAACTTCTTCATTCCGGAAGCCGATTTCTCCGGCTGGTTGAAGGCCATCGCCCGGCGACAGGCCCTGGCCGCCCGGCGGAGCCTGACGAAGACCAATCTGGTCGCCGACGACGTCATCGAGCGCGTCTACCAGGATCCCGCCCCCGCGGCGTCGGGCCGGCGCGGCGAAGCCTTGACCGAGTGCATCGACACGCTCGAAGGGCGCGCGGCGCAGGCGGTCAAGGGCCACTACTTCGAAGGCGTGAAGCTGAACGAACTCGCCGACAGGATGGGAATGACCTCCGTCGCCATGCGGCAGCTGCTCCACCGCGTTCGCGTGCTCCTCCTGGAGTGCGTGCGCCGGCGCCTCAGCGTGGAGAATCCCACATGAGGAAATTCACCTGCGACGAGGCGCGGGCCGAGCTCAGCGACGCCCTGGCGGGCGTCATCGGACGCCCCGAGGCGAACGTCCTGGAGGCCCATCTGCTCGAGTGCGACCCTTGCCGCTCGCTGGCGGAGCTCTTCCTGTGGCAGGACCGGGTCCTCGCCGAGCTCGCCGCCGAGGCGCGCATGGACCAGCTCATGTCGCGCGTCCGGGAGGGGCTCTTGCATCTGGACCAGGTCTCGATCGCCGGAGACGAGCCGGTCGCCCGGTACCGGCGGCCCTCCTACGGCTGGGTCGCCGCCGCCGCGGCTTTCGTGCTGGTGCTGGTGGGCCTGCTCCTCTGGAAGCCGTCGTTCCAGAGCCCCCTCGCCACTCCGGCCGCGCCGGCGGAGGCCCAGGGGAGCGGGAATGCCGACCCTCTTCCCGAGCCGGAGCCGACCGCGCTGCAGCCGCCGTCCCCGGAGCCTCCGGCGCCGCAGGTCGTTCCCCCGACGCCGCCCCCGCCGGTGGTCGTGGAGACGCCCAAGGTTCCCCCGGTGACGCCGGTCCCGGCGCTGCCGCAGGAGCCGGTCCAGGTGAAGAGCGACGTGCCGCCGGCCAAGGTGCCGGCGCCGGACCTGAAGTCGACGGCGGGCGCGGGGGCGGAGGTCGTGACGGCCCTCCCGAAACCCCGGACCCTGGATGAGGCCGTTCGCGGCGGCATGACCTACCTGAGATCGATGTCGGCGGTCTTCGCCAAGGAGTCCCGGAGCGAGGAGTTGCTCTTGTGGACCTATGTCCAGGGCGGCGTGCCGGAAAGCGATCCGGAGTTCCAGGCGGGCCTCAAGAGCCTGCTCGAGAAGAAGCTGGAGAAGACCTACAACGTGGCGCTCCTGGCGATCGTGCTGGAAGAGCTGGACCGGGTGAAATACCAGAAGCGCCTGGCCCAGTGCGCCCAATACCTGCTCGACAACCAGTGCGCGAACGGCCAGTGGAGCTACGGCGATCCGTCGATCTTCGTGGAAAGCGTGACCGTCCCGCCGCCGTCCCCGAAGTCGAAGGCCGTGCGGAAGGTGGCGATCAGCCGCAAGCGCGACGGTCCGGCGGCCGGCGACAATTCGAACACGATGTACGCGCTGCTGGGGTTGCGGGCGTGCCATGACGGGGGCATCATCCTGCCGCCGACGTCGATCGAGCTGGCGGCCAAGTGGTGGCGCGACTCGCAGACGAAGCTTTCGGCCGTGAAGGCGCCGGCCATCGCCCCCGAAGGCTGGTGCTACGGCCGGCACGACCACAAGCCTTACGGGTCGATGACAGCGGGCGGCGTGGGGAGCCTGGCCATCTGCGACTACATCCTGGGCCGCGACCCGAAAAAGGACCGCGAACTGGCCTGCGGGATGGAGTGGCTGGCGAAGAACTTCACGGTGGCGTACAACCCGGGCCCGTACGAGCATGCGAACTTCGAGGAGAACTCGCAGCATCACGTGTACTACTACCTGTATGCGCTCGAGCGGGCCGCGATCCTGACGGGGAGCGAGCAGATCGGCGGCTTCGCGTGGTACCCGCGGGCGGCGCAGGCCCTCATCGACGCGCAGCGTCCCGACGGTTCGTGGAAGGCGGCCGCGGGCGGCAACGAGCTGAACGACACCTGCTTCGCGGTGCTGACGCTGCGGCGGTCCACGCGGGCCCTGATCGACGTGGCCACGCCCAAGAAGTAATCCGTCGGCTGGCATTCACGTTCGTTCAATTTCGCTCCCTGGCCCATTATCCATGAGTCCGGGTGTATCATAGTCAGGACGGATGGGCTGGGGCGGGATACACCGTCGCCGCATCGAGATATGGGTACGCGACGCGCCGTCAAGGCGGACGGAACCGTGGCCGCATCGGGGCTTGCCGATGCCGCGCTGCAGGAGCAGCTTCAGCTCATCATTCTCCTCGATATCCTCCAGGATCTCATCTACTTCAAGGACCGCAACTCCCGGTTCCTCCGCGTCAGCCGCGCCCTCGCCGCCCGCTTCGGACTCAACGACGTCTCCGATGCCGTCGGAAAGTCCGATTTCGACTTTTTTCCCAAGGAATACGCCCAACGCGCTTTCGAGGTCGAACAGAAGATCATCAAGACCGGCCGCCCGGTCATCGACCTCGAAGAGCACGCCCACTGGCCCGACAAGAGCGAGACCTGGGTTCTCACGACGAAAATGCCCTACCGGGACGCGAAGGGCTCGGTCATCGGAACCTTCGGACTCTCGCGGGACATCACGGACCACAAGAAGGCCGAGGAGGCCCTCCGCAACTCCATGGCCCTGTACCACTCCCTGGTCCAGAACCTCCCCCAGAACATCTTCCGCAAGGACCTCGAGGGCCGCTTCACCTTCGCCAATGGCCAGTTCTGCTCCACGATCGGCAAGCGACTCGAGGAGGTCCTGGGGAAGACCGACTTCGACCTCTTCCCGGCCGAGCTCGCCCGGAAGTACCAGGACGACGACCGCAGGATCATCAAGTCGGGCAAGACCTTCGAGGCCGTCGAGGAGCACCGGCCGCCGGGGAAGGACCTCCTCTATGTCCGCGTCGTGAAGACGCCCATCCAGGACGCCCGCGGGTACGTGATCGGCGTCCAGGGGATGTTCTGGGACGTCACCGAGCTCCATCACGCCCAGCGCGCCCTGGAGTCCAGCGAGCAGCGCTACGCGATCGCCGTCGAAGGCGCCAACGACGGTCTCTGGGACTGGGACCTGAAGACCGGCGAGCTCTATTACGCGCCGCGATGGAAGTCCATGCTCGGCCACCCGGACGGGGAGATCGGCAAGTCGGCCGAGGAATGGCTGAGCCGCGTCCATCCCGAGGACCTGGAAAAGCTGAAGACCGACCTGGCCGCCCACGTCCTCGGCAAGACCGCCCATTTCGAGAACGAGCACCGGATGCGGCATCAGGACGGCGGCTACCGCTGGATGCTCAGCCGGGGCATCGGCGTCCGGGATCGCGGGAGCAAGGCGGTCCGCATGGCGGGCTCCCAGACGGACATCACCGACCGGAAGCGATTCGAGGAGCAGCTGGCCCAGCAGGCGTTCTACGACACCCTGACGGGGCTGCCGAACCGGGCCCTCTTCATGGACCGCCTGGGGCTGGCCGTCACCCGCGCCCGGCGCCGGAAGAGCTCGATGTTCTCGATCCTCTTCCTCGACGTCGACCGCTTCAAGGACGTGAACGACAGCCTCGGGCATCTGAAGGGCGACCTGCTGCTCCACTCGATCGCCCGGAGGCTGGAGACCTGCGTCCGCCCCGGGGACACGGTCGCGCGGCTGGGCGGCGACGAGTTTACCATCCTCTTGGACGATATGCGCGACCCGGCGGACGCGGTGCAGGTGGCCACCCGCATCCTCGAGCAGATGGGGAGGCCCTTCCAGCTCGAGGGGCACGAGGTGTTCGCGACGGCCTCGATCGGCATCGCGCCGGGTGCCGACTACGAAAAGTCCGAGGATCTGCTCCGCGACGCGGACACGGCGATGTACCGCGCGAAGGAGCGGGGGAAGAACTGCTACGAAGTCTTTGACGCCGCGATGCACTCCCGCGCCGTCGCGCGGCTCCAGCTCGAGACGGATCTGCGGAAGGCGATCGAGCGGAAGGAGTTCCGCGTGTACTACCAGCCCATCGTCTCGCTGATGGACGACAGCCTGGTGGGGTTCGAGGCGCTGGTGCGCTGGCAGCATCCGCAGCGGGGACTGGTCGCGCCCGGAGAGTTCCTGCCGCTCGCGGAGGAAACGGGGCTGATCCTTCCGATCGACCTCCAAGTGCTGCGCGTGGCGGCCCAGCAGACCCGCGACTGGCAGAAGCGCTATCCCGCGGCCAGGGAGTTGCGCGTCAACGTGAACCTCTCGACCAAACAATTCGCGCAGCCCGGCCTGGTCGACCGCGTGAAGGACGTCCTGACCGTGACCGGTCTGGACGGAAAACACCTGACCCTGGAGATCACCGAGAGCGCCATCATGGAGGAGTCCCACGCGCTGGCGGAGATGCTGGAGCAGATCCGAAGGATGAACGTGCGCCTCTACCTCGACGACTTCGGCACCGGGTATTCGTCGCTCGGGTACCTGCATCGGTTCCCGATCCATAGCCTGAAAATCCACAGTTCGTTCGTCTGGCAGCTCGGCAAGCAGGACGAGCAGTCCCAGCTGGTGCGGACCATCACCACGCTTGCCGAGAACATGAACATGGGCGTGGTGGCGGAAGGCGTCGAGACGCCCGAGCAGCTGAGCAAGCTTCGCGATCTCCGCTGCGACCGGGTGCAGGGCTACTACTTCTCGAAACCGCTGGCGGCCGCCGACGCGGAAGCGCTGATCGCCAACGGGCCCACCTGGGCCAACGGGTCGTCGAACGGCGGGTCCAAGACGCACCCCGTCTCCTAGGCCCCGCCGGGGGACCCCCGGGCGGTGGGGGGCTGCGCCCGGGAGAGGCCGGACTCCTGATCTCCTGTGGACTTGGGACGCGGGACTATGCTAGACTTCTCCCCTTAATGGCGCTCGACGCGCTCCTCAAGCGGTGCCGGGCGTGGAAGCACCGCCACCTCCTCGGCACGAAGGACCTTTCCCGCGACGAAATCTCCCTCGTTCTGGACGTCACCGAGGACCTCTCCGGCCTGCAGGACGCCGCCCCGCTCCGGGGCAAGCGGCTGTTCAACTTCTTCGTCGAGCCCTCCACCCGGACCAAGACCTCCTTCGCCCTGGCCGCCCGGCGCCTGGGCGCGGAGGTCGTCGACTTCTCGCCCTCCAACTCCAGCCTGACGAAGGGGGAGAGTCTCAAGGACACCGCCCGCACGATCGAGTCGATGGGCGTCGCCTTCACGGCGATCCGGCACAGCGCCTCGGGGGCCCCGGCCTTCCTCTCGCGCCTCGTCCAGAGCGCCGTCATCAGCGCGGGAGACGGCACGAACGAGCATCCCACCCAGGCGCTGCTCGACCTGTACACCATCAAGCAGCGGCTGGGGAGGATCAGCGGCCTCAAGGTCGCGCTGGTGGGCGACATCACCCACAGCCGCGTCGCGCGGTCGAATCTGTGGGCCCTGAAGAAACTCGGCAACGAGGTGACTCTGGTCGGCCCCTCGACGCTGGTGCCGAAGGACCTCGACGCGAAGATCACCACCGATTTCGACCAGGCCCTTCGCGACAACGACGTGATCATGATGCTGCGGCTCCAGCTGGAGCGGCAGCAGGCGGGGCTCTTCCCGTCGACCACCGAATACGTCCGGTTCTTCGGCCTGACGCGCGAGCGGCTGGCGACGCTCCGGAACGGGACGATCATCATGCATCCCGGCCCCATGAACCGCGGACTGGAGATCAGCGCGGAGGCGGCCGACAGCGACCGCTCGGTGATCCTCAACCAGGTCAGCAATGGCGTCGCGGTGCGCGCGGCGGTTCTTCTTCTCCTCTCCCAGGTGACCCCGTGATCCTGATCAAGAACGCGAAGCCGTTCGACGTGCTCCTCGACGGCGGCAAGATCAAGAAGACCGGCAAGATCTCCGAGAAGGCGGACGAGACGATCGACGCCCGGGGCCTGATCGTCGTGCCGGGCCTGATCGACATGCACGTCCACTTCCGCGAGCCGGGCCGCGAGGACAAGGAGACGATCGCGACCGGGGCCGCGGCGGCGATCGCGGGCGGTTTCACCAGCGTCGCGGTCATGGCGAATTCGGGGCGCGTCTGCGACGACGCGGTCGGCGTCGTCTACGTCCAGGCCAAATCGAGGGAGGCCAACGGCGCCCACGTGTACGCCGTCGGCGCCGTGACGAAGGGGTTGAAGGGCGAGGAGCTCGCGGAGCTCGGAAAGATGTCGGAAGCGGGAGCCGTGGCCTTCTCCGACGACGGGATGCCCATCCTGAATTCCGAACTGATGCGGCGGGCCCTGGAATACTCGAAGATGTTCGGCAAACCGATCCTGTCGCACTGCGAGGATGCGACCCTGACGAAGGGCTTCGTGATGAACGAAGGGCCGGTGTCGGCGAAGCTCGGCCTCCGGGGATACCCGAACGCGGCGGAAGCCATCATGGCGGCCCGGGATTGCGCCCTGGCGGCGCTGACGGGCGGCCGCGTCCATCTCTGCCATGTGAGCGCGAAGGAGACGGTCGAGGTGGTCCGCCAGGCGAAGAAGCAGGGGCTCCAGGTCACCGCGGAGGCTGCGCCGCATCACCTGATGCTGACCGACGAGTCGCTCGCGGACTACGAATCCAAGTACAAGATGAACCCTCCCCTGCGGACGAAGGAAGATGTCGAGGCGGTGGTCCAGGGCGTCGCGGACGGCACCATCGACGTGATCGCGAGCGACCACGCGCCCCACACCGCCGAGGAGAAGGAGCAGGAGCTGGCCGCCTGCCCCAACGGCGTGGTCGGCCTCGAGACCAGCCTCGGGGTCGTGCTGTCCATCCGGAAGATTCCCTTTGCCCGGGCGATTGATGCGATGACGGTCCAGCCGGCGCGGATCCTCGGCCTCCGGGGAAAGGGGACGTTGGCCGCCGGGGCCGACGCCGACCTGACCCTGATCGATCCGAAGGCGAGGTGGACGGTGGATCCCGGCACGTTCCGGTCGAAGGGCCGCAACACGCCCTACGACAAGATGACGCTGACCGGCCGGGCCGCCCACGTGATCGTCGGCGGCCGGGTATGTTTCTGATCGACGGCTACAACCTTCTTCACTCCGTCACCCGGGGAAAATCCGGGGAGGACGCCCGGAAGGGCCTGATCTCCCTCGTGCATTCCTGGTGTGAACGGGGCGGCTATCGCGCTCGAATCGTGTTCGATCCCACCGGCGGAATGAAACGAACCGAGGTGCGCGGCGCTATAGAGATACGCAACGTCCCGCAGGGGGGGACGGCCGACGAGGAAATCCTCGCGGCGCTGGAGTCGTCCGACGACCGCACGCAGTATACGGTCGTGTCGAACGACGCGGCCCTCGTCAAGGCGGCGGGGAAGAAGGGCTTTCCGGTCGTTCCCTGCGAAGCGTTCGCGGCGATGATTTCGAAACGCGCGGAGGGTCCGGAGAAGGCGGACGCCGCGAGCCCCGGCGAAGTGGACTATTGGATGAAGGAATTCGGTCTGGAGGACGACGCATGATCGCGACGCTGCTGGCGGGCCTGCTGTTGGTGTCGGCGGGGGACATCCCGGTCAAGGACGGCGAGAAGATCGCCTTCCTGGGCGACTCCATCACGCAGGGGGGCATGGGGCCGACGGGCTACGTGACCCTGGTGATCCAGGGCCTCAAGGCGAACGGAATCACCGCGACGGCGATCGGCGCGGGCATCTCGGGCCACAAGTCCAACGACATGCTCGCGCGGCTGCAGCGGGATGTGATCGACAAGAAGCCCGACTGGATGACGCTGAGCTGCGGCGTGAACGATGTCTGGCACGGCGCCAAAGGGGTGCCGCTGGACCAGTACAAGCAGAACATCACGCAGATCGTGGAGAAGGCGCAGGCGGCCGGGATCAAGGTGGTGATCCTGACGGCGACGATGATCACCGAGAACCCCGAAGAGCCGAACAACCAGAAGCTGGCGGCCTATAACGACTTCCTGCGGGAGCTGGCGAGGGAGAAGAAGTGCCTCCTGGCGGAGTTGAACGGCGCGATGCAAAAGGATCTGGCCGCGCGCGAGAAGGCGGGTCAGAAGCGCGGCAAGCTGCTGACGAGCGACGGCGTCCATATGAACCCGTTCGGCAACGTCATGATGGCGACGGGAATCCTGCGGGGCTTCGGTCTGGACGACGCCCAGATCTCGAAGGCGACCGAGGCCTTCCTGGACATCCCCAGCGGCGCGTCGGCCTCGGTGCCGCTCACGCTCCGGGAGTATGCCGCCCTGGAAGCGGCGGCCGCGAAGGAGGGCAAGTCGATCCAGGAGTTCGTGAAGGCAGCCGTGGAGAAGCTCGTCGCGGAGAAGAAGTAGCGTCCGGAGCCGAGGCGTCGGCGTCGAAGCCGGGGCCTCCCCTAGCGGCGGGCTTCCGACACGAGGGCGCGGAAGAGGTTCTGCTGGCGGCGGTCGTCCTGCATCCGTTCGGGATGCCACTGGACGCCCACCATGAATCGATGGGGATCGCTTTCGATCCCCTCGACGATGCCGTCGTCCGCGACCGCCGTGATCGTGAGCCCCCGTCCGAGCCGGTCGATGGCCTGATGGTGCCACGAATTGACCCGGAGACGATCCTTTCCCACGATGTCCCGCAGGCGGTTCCCCTGGAACACCCCCACCGGATGCGTCTTCCCGCCCGCATGGGCGTCCACATCCGGGAGATCGTCGACGTGCTGATGGAGGGATCCGCCCAGCGCGACGTTCAGCTCCTGATGGCCGCAGCAGATGAACAAGGCCGGCAGGTCCCGCCGCAGCGCCTCGCGCAGGGTCCAGAAGTCGCTCTTTTCCCGGTCCTCGTGCATCAGCTCCGACTTCGCATGCTGCGGCTGCTTCCAGCGGCACGGATTGATATCGGGTCCGCCCGTGAAGAGGAGGCCGTCCAGGCGGTCGAGATAGCTCCGGACGTCTCCCGCCGACGCGAACGCGGGCATGAGCACCGGGACGCCGCCCGCCCGCTCGACCGATCGCACGTAGTTCCGGTCGAGCTTGTAGTACGAGTCCCCGGTGTCGGTGATGATCTTGCAGTTGATGCCGATCAGCGGTCGCTTCATGACGGTCCCTTAGTTCGTTCGGACGACTTCGAGGATCTCCTGGTCGCTCAACAGCCGGTCCGACCGCTTGGCCTTCTCCAGGATCGCCGCCACGCGGGCCTCCGTCGCCGGATGACCATGCTCTTCCAGCCAGTGGAGGACGTTGGATTTGCCGCTCATCGGGCCGACGGCGATCACCTGACGGCGGCCGAAGTCCGCGGCCGGGACGCCGGAATAGACGCGGTCCGCCAGCCACGAGTCGCCCTTCTTCATCGCCTTCACGATCGCCGCGGCGTGAACGCCGGTGGCGGTCTCGAAGGCGTCCTGCCCGACGACGGGATAGCCGTGGGGGATGGGCACCCGGGCATAGGCCGAGACCTTCGTGCAGTACTCATAGAGCCGGGTGAGGTCGTTGTCGATCCAGCCCATGAGCTTCAGGTTGACGAGGATCTGGTCGAGCGGCGCGTTGCCGACCCGCTCGCCGATGCCGAGGGCGGTGCCGTGGACGCGGTCCGCTCCCGCCTCGAGGGCGGCGATCGCGTTCCAGACTCCCAATCCGCGGTCCATGTGGCCGTGGTAGTCCACCTTGACGTGGTCGAGATGCCGGTCGGCCAGGAGCGTCTTCGTCCATTCCACCAGCTGCTTGGCGCCGTGAGGCGTCGCGTGGCCGCAGGTGTCGCACAGGCAAAGGCGGGTGGCGCCGGCCTCGATCGCCGTCAGGAAGAGGACGACCAGGTCGTTCGGATTCGCCCGCGTCGTATCTTCGGTGACGTACATGACCTCGATGCCGTTCTTGACCGCGAACTCCGTCGCCCTGCGGGTGTGCAGGGCGATCGTCTCGAGGGTCCAGTCCTCGGCGTACTGCCGGATCGGGGACGATCCGATGAACATCGCCGCGGCGACGGGCCGTCCGGTCTTCTGGGCGATTTCCGCGATGGGAAGTAGGTCCGCCTCCAGGGTCCGGGCCGCGCAGTTGGGCGCGATTCGCAGCTTCTCCCGCGCCAGTCCCCGGGCGACCTCGAGCGTCTCCTCTTTCACGAGCCCGCCCGCTCCGGGCAGGCCGATGTCGGCCGTGTCGATCCCCATCGCATCCATGAGGCGGAGGATCTCCAGCTTCTGGTCGACGGAAGGCGTGGTGACGCTCGGCGACTGCAGCCCGTCCCGGAGCGTTTCGTCGTCGAACTCGATCCGTCGGCCCGGCCGCCGGGGCGCGTCGCCGGTCTGGTTCCAGTCGTAGATCAGGTCGTGCGTCACTAGTTCTTGCGGAGCGAGGCGGCCAACCGCGCGAGCCGGGCGTCGAGGGCCGCGTGAATCTGCTTGGACTCCGGGGTCTTGTCGGACACGGCGGTGAAGAAGGCGGTCGCCCGGTCGGCGATCTCCAGGACGACCTCGTGGAAATCGACGGGAACCGACTTGTCGAGCAGCGCGGTCAGCTCGAGGAAACGGCGGCGCACGGGCAGGACGGGCTCGTCGGGATTCTCGAGCAGACGCCGGGCGATCGTCCGGCACTCCTCGGCGCAGTCGGCCATCTTTCCGAAATCCTGGAGTCCCGGGCTGCCGACCTCCCCGATCCAGTATTCGCAGGTCTGCCGGATGCGGGTCAGGCCCTCCAGCGCGTTCTCGCGCTGGTTGAGGACAAAACACCGGGCGCACGACACGAGGATCCCCGACAGGTTTTCCATCATGGCGTCGGTCATGAGGTCGAGCCGGAGGATGTAGTACTCCGGGTGCGACCGGGGATCCGCGCGCTTGCGGATGTCGAGCATCCGCTCGTGCCAGTCTTTCGAGGGCCCCTCGCGCTCGTCCTGGGTCTTGTCCCGCCACTGGTCGAGCTTCGCCTTGATCTCGTCCGTGATCGCCAGGATGCCCCGGATCTCGCCGATCAGCTGATCCCGGACGACCTTGCCCTCGCGGTCCATGTCCTCCGGTCCGCCGATTTTGAGGACGAAGTCGACGGCGGTCCGGGGATAGTCCGGGGCGTTCAGGCCCTGAAGCACGGAGTCGTACGCCAGCCGGGCGATGTAGGTGCCGGGGAAGTTCGTCCGGGCAAACACCGGAAAAATCTGTCGGAACCTGCCGTCCTTGACGATGGCCGAGTCCTTGAAGAGCTCCTTGCCTTCGTGGACCTTGCCGTAGTACAGGTGGGCGATGAGGTTGACGCCGTTGGGCAGGTTCGTCGTCCCTTCGCAGAGGAGGATGGGGCGCTCCTTGCCCTGCGCGGGGACGTCCTTGAGGTCGCCTTTGATCGTCAGGGAGTCCTGGGACGACGCCAGAGCGAGGACGAGGGTCACGACCTGAAGCATGGATGGTCCTTTCCTGACCCGCCCCTGGATGGTACTTCGGCGCCGCCCCGAGCGCAATCCCTGTTCCACCGTCGCATTTTGATGGTAACGGACGGACGGAGGTCCGGTCCTACGAGCGTCCAGGCGGGGGTCGGGAGCTATTGCTTGGACGGGTTCTGGCACGGTGCTATAGTCGGGACGTTCTCCCGGGAGACGAGACCATGGGCACGGACGTTCTCGAATTCATCTACCTCGTCTCCTTTTTCTTGGGGCTGGGATTTGCCGTGTTGAGCGCCCTGCTGTCGGGCGTGTTTTCCGGCCATCTCGGCCCGCACATGGACGGCGGCGGCGGGCACCTGAACATGGGGGAGATCCACGCCGACGGGAGCCACCTCGGCCCGGCCGAAGGGACGGTCCACTACCAGCCGCTGTCTCCCGTCTCGATCGCCCTGTTCGTCACGACGTTCGGGGGCATCGGCCTTCTGCTCAAGAAAATGGGCCAGCCGGCCTACATCCAGATCCCCGCCGCGGCGTTTTCCGGAATCCTGGCCGGAGGGCTGGTCGCCTACGTCTTCTACCGGATCATGCAGGCGACGCAGGGATCCAGCCATGCCCGCGCGGGTGAGGAGATCGGCCTCGACGCCGAGGTCACGATTTCCATCCCCAGCGGCGGGCTGGGCGAGATCGCGTACGTGGTCCGGGGATCCCGCTTCAACAATCCCGCGCGGACCGTCGACGGCCGGGACCTGCCGGCGGGAGCGGGGGTGAAGATTGTCAGCAAAAGTGGAAACACATACCTCGTCCAGAAGGCTTAGGAGGGACACATGAATCACGTGGCGTCGATGCTGGCCCAGGCCGAATCGGGCGGTCACACGGCCCTGGCCATCATGGTCGTGCTCGCCATCCTGTTCGTCGGCTTCGTGTTCGCCATGCTGTTCGCGGCGAGATACACGAAAGTGGGGCCCAACGAGGTGTTGATCATCTCGGGTCGCACGCACCGGGTCGCCGATGGCCGCGGAGGGGAGAAGGAAGTCGGGTTCCGCATCAAGAAGGGCGGCGGCACCTTTGTCGTCCCCATCCTGGAGAAGGCGGAAACGCTGTCTCTCGAGCTGATGACCATCGACGTGAAGACGCCCTCGGTGTACTCGATCTCGGGCGTTCCGGTCCGCGTGGACGGCGTCGCCCAGATCAAGGTCCGGGGCGAGGAGGTCGCGATCCGGACGGCGGCCGAGCAGTTCCTTTCCAAGACGCCCACCGAGGTGATGTCGATCGCCCACCAGACGCTGGAGGGCCACCTGCGCGCCATCATCGGCAAGATGACCGTCGAGGAGCTCTACAAGGATCGCGACAAGTTCGCCCAGAACGTGCAGTCGGAATCCGCGACGGACTTCGCCAACATGGGCCTGCAGATCGTGTCGTTCACGATCAAGGAGATCCAGGACGACCAGGGGTACCTGGACGCCTTGGGCAAGCCGAAGATCGCCGAGGTGAAGAAGGAGGCGATCGTCGGACAATCGATCGCCGACCGCGAAGCCACGATCCAGAGCTCGAAGAACATCCAGGCGGGCCAGGAGGCGCGGTTCCTGGCCGAAACGGCGGTGGCCCAGTCCAAGCGCGATTACGAGATGAAGCAGGCGGACTACCAGGCCTCCATCAACCAGAAAAAGGCCGAAAGCGACCTGGCCTACGACCTGCAGAAGTACAAGTCGCAGCAGGCCGTGAAGATGGAAGAAATGAAGGTGCTCGACATCGAAAAGGACCGGATGATCGAGATCAAGCAGAAGGAACTGCAGGCGACCGTGCAGCGGCCCGCCGAGGCGGAGCGGTTCCGCATCCAGCAGATCGCCGAAGCGTCGAAGTTCCAGACGATCGCCGAAGCCGAGGCCCGCGCGCTGTCCGCCCAGAACATCGGTCGAGGCGAGGCCGAAGCGGTCAAGGCGAAGGGCCTGGCGGAAGCCGAGGCGGTGCGGGCGAAGGGCTTGGCCGAAGCCGAGGTCATCCTGGCGAAGGGACAGGCGGAAGCCGAATCGATGAGGAAGAAGGCCGAGGCCTGGCGGACCTATACCGAGGCGGCCATCGCCCAGATGTTCATCGAGAAGCTTCCCGAACTGGCCCGGGCCATCGCGGAGCCCCTCGGCCGGACGGAGAAGATCACCATCATCTCCAACGGCGGCGAGGGAATCGGCGCCTCGAAAGTGACGAAGGACATCGTCGACATCATCGCGCAGCTGCCGCCGGTGCTGGAAGGCGTCAGCGGGGTCAACCTGAAGGATCTGATCGGGAAGATTCCCGGAGTGACCAAGAAGTCCTAGGTCGCGGAAGGACCAGGAGCCCCCGGTCGCACCGACCGGGGGCTTTTTTCATCCCCGCAGATGCCAGGCCTTCGGCTGGAGGAAGCTGTGGATGCCGGCGATCGACAGCGTCGTGCCCAGGCCCGAGTGCCCGCGGCCGGACCAGGGAAGCCTCGGGCTGACCCGGTCGCAGCAGTTCCAGTAGGCCGTCCCGGCGCTGATCCGGGCGAGGAGGCGCTCCGCCCGGGCGCGGTCCTTCGAATAGACGCCGGCCGTCAATCCGTATTCCGTATCCCCCATGAGCCTCAGGGCCTGGCCGTCCTCGTCCACGGCCATGATGCCGATGATCGGGCCGAAGGATTCCTCCCGCATGACTTTCATGTCGTGCGTGACGTCGAGCAGAACCGTGGGTTCAAAGAAGTTCCCGGGCCGGTCCATCCGTTTCCCGCCGGCGGCCAGCCGGGCGCCTTTCCGGACCGCGTCGGCGACCTGGTCTTCAAGAACCGCGACCTGGTCCGCGCGGGCCAGGGGCCCGAGATACGTGGACGGGTCGGCCGGATCTCCGACGGTGAACCCCCGGACCGTCTTCAGGAAGGCGGCCACGAAGGGGTCGACGATCTTCCGGTGAACATAGATCCGTTCGACGGCGCAGCAGCTCTGGCCGGCGTTGTAGAAGGCCCCGTCGGCGGTCGCCTCGGCTGCCGCCTGGACGTCCACGTCGTCGCAGACGTAGACGGGATCCTTGCCGCCGAGTTCCAGCTGCATCCGGACCAGGCGGCCGGCCGCCGCAAGCGCGATCTTCTTCCCGGTCGCGTACGAGCCCGTGAAGAAGACTCCGTCGACGCGCTGCCGGAGGAGCTCCGCGCCGATCGCCCCCGACCCGGGGAACACGGAGAACGCGCCGTCGGGGAGTCCCGTCTCCTGGAACAGGTTGCCGATCGCGAGCCCCGTCAGCGTCGCGACTTCCGAGGGCTTGTAGAGCACGGCGTTTCCGGTCAGGAGCGCGGGCAGGAAGACGTTGGAGCCGACATAGTACGGGTAGTTCCACGCCGAGATGTTCAGAATCAGCCCCAGCGGCTCGTGGGTGATTTTCTCCTCGAGCCTGGGCTCCTTCAGGACGACGGAGTCCTCCAGGACCCGGGGGACCTGCTCGAGAAAAAAGTCGATCCGGCCCAGCGTGCCGTCGATCTCGTTTCGGGATTGCGTGATGGGCTTGCCCACTTCCGAGGTCAGCG